>Ga0181612_149920_pt1 | contig 14954 bp, 9 predicted proteins | sample HoacroProtozoa21_FD_119630 | JGI IMG/M metagenome (GOLD analysis project Ga0181612, IMG submission 119630) | Hoatzin crop microbial communities from Cojedes, Venezuel. Combined Assembly of Gp0051906, Gp0051904, Gp0051908 | reverse complement strand
TGAAGAAGTTCTTCCTCATCTTCAGCTGCAGCTTCCTCTGCTTCAGTTTGTGCCCGATGCCCCTTGTCCTGTTGCTGGGCACCACTGGAAAGAGTCTGGCTCTGTCCTCCTGACACCCACCCTGCAGATATTTATAAGCATTTCTAAGGTCCCCCATGCAGCAAGCCAGCCAGTTTTCCGAGTTTTATCTTCCACAAGCTTAGGCTCAGCTCATCCAAAGTTCAGCTCACCCTTCAGCTGGGAACTTGGGAAACCACACTGCCCCTGTGAACCCAGCAGTACAAGTGGCTGGGTGGTCTTTTCTATTTTATTTTTTTTAAATTTATCTGACTAAGTGTCAGTAAGTTGTGATGGACTAAACTTCCCAAGGGCTCGTCGAAATTAAGCCTTTTCAATTCCCTCCCTCCCTTGAAATTAGCACATGGATCGTAAGGAATCTAAGGCATGAAACCAACATTAAATGTGCCTAATACTCCTCGGTTAAATACATCTATGCCAGGCATCGAGCTCATCAATTCCAACTCTTAAGCTATATGATGGCCTAAAGAAATAGAGATTTATGATTGGCAAGATCTAGAAAGAACCCTGCATCCATGAGCAATACCACTTTTAGAAAAAAACAAGTCTGTTCTACTTACTCTGCAACGGCCCAATTCCAGATGTCTCGGGAAAATGTGCGTTTCACAACATACCTGGTGTGCAGCATCAGCATGGTAAGAAATATGTCCGTGGTGCTCGTACATACAGTTTTTAACCAGATAGTGCAAGAAAGTACATTATCTGGTATTATTATTATCTATTAGTAGCTCCCTTCTTGCAACAGGTTTTTTAAATTCTGTTCAGAAACAGTTCAGCCTCTGGCGAAACTCAATTCTTACTTCCACATTTGTGCTAGGGTTGTATCATATTATCATATGTTCTACTGGGCAGCTTAAAACATCTGAATACCTTAAATAGAATACAGAAACATTTCCGTAGCATTCCCTACCTATCCTGTCCCTCTCTCCCGGCTGTCTGCAGTTTCTGCAGGACGGGGGCTGTAGGCGAAGTCGCCAGCCTCTGCTAAGGCAAACGTTTTATTCACATTTCCAGACACAGAATCATCATCCATTTGAGAACCATGTTATAAATAGGATTAAGGGAATATTGCAGAATTCCAGAATTCAGAAGCAAGCCAGGAGGTGAATCATTCCCCCATGGCAACCCTCGCACTGTCCTGCGACTGAGCTATTTAACATGATTTTAATAGTGGTGGCAAGAAACACTGCACAGCACTTCCAGCATCCTCAAAATTTCACCATTCAAGCACCCTAAGGTCTGAATCGAGATGTCGTTCCTCTTCTTCAGGAAGACATTAAGATCCTCTGTGACCCCCAGATACCCCAGTTGATTAACAGTTCGGAATCAGTTTCTACTGAAAGTGTGTGTTTTTGGAAGCACCACCACCCCCAGTCACCGCGGGAATCCAGTGATTCAGCGGGAAGGAGTCACCATCTCAGCCAGGAGCTCAGCCAGGGAGGCCACGCTAGACCCACGAGGAACATTTTGCAGAATTCTGACTAGACCATTAATGAGGGGAAGGAGGAGAAAGGAAGGAGGAGGGAAGCCGAGCCCTTTCAGAAAGGTGATGAAGAAGCCTTTCAAAGGACATGAAGTTTAGGATGCTGCTCAGCCTCTTGCTGATGAATGTGACAGGGAGGACCAGATAATTCTCAAAAAGCCTCAGCTGTGTACAGAACTTATTACTTTCACATTTCACTTGCTGACAGAATTAGGATAGGTGTGGACTTTGTTTTCTAACCGCTGACCAGAAACAACATGAAAACAATTACTCCAATGAGAGCTACAGGATAAGCACATTTGTGTCCCATTTCGGAGTGAGGAATCTACTGAATCTGAACACAAATATGCTACTGAGGCTGCAGCGTAGGTGATTTATCTTCTCTACAAAGGAATCTTTTCTACATGGATTACAGACTGGTCCATGAATTATCTAAAATCACCTTGTTTCTTTGAGCAACAGTAGAGTACTCAAGCTGAGAATCGGAGTCATCTGAAAGGTTTAATTTTAAAACAGTCTTCTGCAATCCTGAATAAAGACATGTAGCAGACATCCGTTTTGATGTGGGTTTATAGGAAAATACAGTGATAGTAGTGCAAAAGTTCACAGATCCAGAACAGCTTCAATATATTTACCATATGCTTCTCTTTTCCTTATAAATACGATGCAAAATGACCAAAGTGCCAGTCCAATCATTACTATAACATATCAGCTATATTAACAAACACATAAATCTATCTGTGAGCAGTGCATTATCAAATAGTGCGGTTTTTTTAAATGAGTTTTTTTGACAAACTCACTCTAGCTCCTGACAGAAGAACGTTCAGCCCTGTGCTAAGAACCAGCGTTAGAAATACCAGTAAAATGGTATTTTTACTGGTATGGTAAAATGCTGAACAGTAAAATTAACCACTGGAAACAGAAACAGAGACTGAAAGCCTCTTGGCAAGGGAAACAACTACTCAAATGCACTCCAGCAAAAGCGAACCACAACCCCCCAGCTGTGACCAGCAAGATGGAATGCAGAAAAGTCCTCCTACCTGGGATTCTGTGCCATGATAGTGTAGGCCAACTCCTGATGCATATGGAAAGTTAAGGTTGTTTCCTGAAATACCTTGGTGAAAGTTTGATGATTATGGGTTGTGGTTTATGGATTACTGATGATAAAATGACTTTCAGGATAATGAGTGCTGTGTGTTGGCAGATACATAAAATGGAACCATAAAATTAAGATGTTCCAACTTTTTACCTGCAGTCAATGTTTTTTCTAGATTCAGTGAGGGAACAGACTCCCTGTCAATCAGGCATTAGATTCAAAGCCTTCTCTAGTCGCTGAACAAGCCCTGGATTACAGCTTTGCTCTGGATCAAAATGCCTTTCCTAGCACCCCAGGGAGGCAAAGTGTCCATCAGCCTGCTGCGGAACCAGACAGCACGTGTACCCAGTTCCAGATGTCTGGTGAGAAGCAGAAAGCCCAAGAGCGGGGAGAAAAAATAATAAGAATAATTAAAAAAAGGAGCCCAAAATAACTTCTGTTGCACTTGTTGATCAGAATTAGCCAGTTTGGAGGAGAGCTGGGGTTTTGTTGGTTTTTTTTTTTAAATTGTGAGCTACCAGAAGATAAAGGTTTCCAGTACTCAAGATGCTAATGGGAATGATGATATCCTGCTACATCTACACATAGTGCTGATCCTGAGACAAAGACATTATTCCTAGGCTGTACCTATCCTTGGGACTCTACCCAAGTCATCAGGCCATGTTATAAATAAAGGTGCTATTGAACTCACGGGGAGGTTGCTTAGTTGCAAATATGAGCTCCACTGGCACGAATGACGACCGTTTTCTCAAATACCCTGGGTTTTTGTAACGGAGTTCTACCACCCACTGCTAACAACTGATGTTTGAACATCAAGCACGGGCTACTCAGGTCAAGCCGAAGAAGGCTCAGCAGAAATTCAAGACTCTCAGGAAATGAGGGGGAAACCAATCAATGAGAAGGATCCTCACACGGAAGCACCACCCTTGCCTGAAGCGTCCTTCTTAGCACAATCAGACAGCTCTGCGGCTTCTTGGCCAGGTGCTGAATCTGTATATGGCAATGAGAAGATTAATCACAGTAATTGCTTGTGATTGCACACATCCTAGTTGAAGTGGGTGTGGCTGGTCTATTTGTCCGATTCGTTTAATTCAATTATCTTGCACTCCGATCTGCCCTCCTCTGCTGCATTAAGCAGTGACCCAGTTTATATAAAACAGAGGAACCATACTGCGCTTTCTCTTCTGTGATTTTTCTCTTATTTTCATAACAACCAGAACAAAGCCACAGCCCGTGTGCACGGGTCTAATTACAAAGAACATCTGACAGTCTTTGGGTCCAGCCCAAATCAACCTACTTTGCTGGGAGTCCTCACTGGTTTCATGTCAGCCTTCGTCCGTGCCATTTCACTGCCCTTCTGCCAGCAGTTTATATAGTGGCTTCAGAAACTGTTTCAGGTCCCTTCTGTGCCAAACAACATCCCAAATCAGGACAGTATACCAACTCTGGTGGAGACATCTGTGAGCGACGTTGGGAGTCAATGCCCACGAAGATGTAAAAGTGTCAGCTGAGACCAAAAGAACGTGCTTAGCAGAGTAATTAGACTGATGATATTACCATTAGAATTAGTTCAGAAAAATTATATTAAAAACAAAATCCTTGCTTACAGATGCCTGATAAAGCCTGAAAATTTGGTTTCTGAATCTGCAGAAGATGCAGTTGGTTTCTCAGCTGGAGCTAGCTCCTCCTCCTGCCTGGTCCTATGAGCAACTCCAGATCAGTCACTCTGAATTGAAATTATTGCCCTTTGCAAGTCAACAGACCTTTAGGCCATACTCACGACCCCAGATGCACCTAAACAGCAGAGCCCATTCTTCACCGTCACCCAGAGGGGTGGGATACAAAGGGTGACCATAAATGAAGGTGCTGCTGCCAACACCAATTCCAGTCCCTTGCTCATTCTCGTCTCTTGGTCATGCTGACACTCACAGAATGCTAAAATTAAACTAAATTAAAACTAAACCCATGGATGTGCAATGGTCTGGTCTGAAGAACAGGGGGCTGGAAAGACAACCTAAACAGGTGGTTAAACATGAGGTCTTCTCTCCGGCACACGCACGTCATTGCAGTGCTAGGTGAACAAGATTTGGTCCTCGTGTCCCCTGTGTCAAGTGTTCCTAGTGCAGAAGTAGGACAGTCTTTAGGCTTAATGTAAGCCAGAGCTCTCAAGCTTTTGGGGTGGTCCCGACACTTCACCTGTCCAAAAGGACTCTTGTCATCCACTCGTGGGACCATTAGACGCTGCTGCAATTCCCCCTGAAACGTGATTTGTCAAGCCCACTGCACTGTCATCAGTTTGACCGAAAGTTACATCAGTGCTTCATTCCATATCATTTTTGCCAGCTGGCACTCAGCAGGTGGCCTGACAAAGGGAAGGTCATCAAAGGCAACGGACACGTCACCTCCTCCAGCCCCAGCCGCAATTCTGAGGCAGAAAGAGCAAAAGTGTCTTTCAACCGTGACTGACATACACATCCATTGGCATCAGGCGTCTTAAATTGACTCTAAGGTGATTAACAGAGCACAATTAGCACAATGAGCCAGGGGAATTAAGGGCAAAGAGCTGCCCCTGAGCCAATACCGTGTCTACGTCTGCCAGAGGGAAACCCGCAGTCCCAGAACTCAAGTGGAAGCATGAACAAGAAACATTAACGAAGTCTCTGGCATCGTACATTGAGTTAAAAAGTTGGTGAGGTTCTGTGCACCCACGTGAATACCACTGAAAGCTCTCCAAGCTGCACATGAACGAGTGCCAGAGAGATTTCACTGCAAAGCTTTCTAGGGACCACCTCCAATTTCTCCTTCAGCTTCCTTTCAACAGCTCCCCTCTCCGAGACAGTCCCATGGGGACCTGTTTTGGGGCTTACTACTACTCTTGCACAAATTGCTGTGAACCGCTTTTCTGTCGCTGAAGTTACTTGTAAGTAACCAGACACATACCAGTGACTCAACTTTTCCTGTTCAGCAACCCAGTCTGGTATCTTCTACATGGGGAATAGTTTCAAGTTCAACCTCGCCAAAAGAAAGCTAAGAATTACCTTTTCCTTCCCAAACGTTCCCTGCTCTCTCTCTGCTCCTTCATACTAGATAGGGCTATCACATCTCCTGAGCATCTCTGTCAGCTCAGATTTGCCCTTCTTCTCACATCCAGCCCACAACTAGACCTAGTCTCATTTTTTCTACGTTGTCTTTCCCTTCTAATCCACCCCTAAACAAGCTCTTCTCTCTTCTTCAGGTTCTTCAGGTTGCGCGCTGCATACCTGCCATCTCACCGGTGAAATCACACCAAGCTCCTATGCATTCTCCCACCACCTCCCGTCCCACCAGCGATCCAGCACAAGTTCCCCTCCGAGGGCATACGCCACTCAGCCTCACTGCTTCTCTCCAGTTTCATCTCCTTTCACGTTCCCTCTCTTGCCTCCTGATGCTGCCCACTAAATACGCTGTTTAAAGGTTTCCCTGCTCTTCACCCCAATGCCTTCCACCACACCACGTGCCCAGATCGCCTGTGATGGAGGGACCCACAGAATATACTATTACTTGGTCAGAAGGGAAGGTCTCTGGACACCTGCTGTGAAGAGGATGCTGAGGAGCCTTTGCTGCTTAGCCACGCTCCGTGGTGCACAGCCTTTGCAGCGGCTTTACTGCAGTTACCTGCGGCATACATCAGCCCTTCTGGAAGAGACCTCATTATCCACTGAGCCCTGTCCACTTGACTTCATCTCAAAGTAGACAATGGCACGTTTCAGCCTTCTGCTTGACCTAGCCCCCAACAACATGTGTGCAACGATAGCATCTGACTGGCGACCAAAATTTGAAGGGTATCGTTACAGCCACAGAGCAAGCAAAGCTAGAAGGCATCTTGCTATCTGACTTATCTCTTGCAAACAGGAATTACCCCACCGGGGGCCAGTTCTGGCTTCTGGCAATCCCGCGAACATTGTGTAAACCAGCACAAAGTCCACCTGCCTTGACAGGCTGGCTAAAGTCAACGTTTCTGCTCCTTTCGGCTCAGCCCCAATAACCCTCACACAAACATGGAAATGTTGACACGATAAATAGCAAAACCGACCTCTTGGCTTCCAGCACCAGTGGCACCACTGGGACTGCTCCTATAAGGAACTCGTTGCCTTGGCAGAGCCGGCCAGCCCCAGCCCTCAGGGCCACGTGCACGTTCAGAATTGTGCCAGGACATGGACTTCTTCCTGGCAGGGCCACGCTCCCCAAATTCCTGAAATGACTGGAATTTCCCCACGACTGATACAGTGCTGCCTAGTCTGCAGTTATCCTCGCCATTATGTTTGTCATGAATGGAGGTTACTAGTTATCAGGAAAGCTTTGAAATAGCTGACTTTTCCGAGGCCATCTGCTTACCTTCGCCCTTCTCCTTGTCTGTACCTGAAACAAACAAAACAAATCTTTCATTTGCTGGTTCCTGGAAACATACATCTCTCTGTGCGCGTGGGGACAGCCTGACCGACCGTGCAAAGACAGCCTGATCTACAGCCCTGTGCAAACCTGGAGTAACTTTGAAGGCACGACCAGCAGACCCAGGGAATTGCCATAAGCAACCAAATCTCTAGGGCCCTTATCCTGATTTCTCTCTTCCTGCCATTCAAAGTCTTCTAGATTCTGCTCTGAAACATGTGTTAACACCGAAGTACCTAAAAGCACCTTGTTGTGCACAACGCTAATGTCCGTCAGAGATGTAAAATCCCTTTTCCATTCCAAACCCAAGCTCCTTTGTAGTGCAGGTTAAGATATCTCATTCTGGACCTGCAGACCTTTATCTCTCCCAGCCATGAGTACCTGCTCAGAGCCCCACATACAGGTAGACCAAACACATCAAGCATACACACACACCTTATCACTCCTGCTGGAGCTCTAGATAGAAGCTGTCCTAAATGGTGTGCCCCAAATATCCACCTCATGGTGGAAACTAATGATCTCCCCGTTCAAGAGATGGGGAATGTGAAGCTCCAAGACAGGGGGCTGAGCTGATACTGCCCAGAATAATTTATGCTAGAACTGGTGTAGGAAAAAAACACAGGAAGATCTCTGGTCCCTTTTGGTGGAACCATCAAACTATTCATGTTTTAGTGCCCCACCAAGATGCCTCACATCCTGCAAATTTGGTTATTGACAGCACTAACAAACATCAGCGGCTGCTGATGGAAATGCTGGTGGCACAATGGATGTGCTATCAAGCTATGTGTACATTCATCCTGGTGCATCTATATATCTATAGTACCACGACAAAACACCATTACTCAAGTTGGCCAAGCTTCTCTGCAAGGTCACAGTGATGGTTGAGGACCACTGTCCTTCACAGCCCACCCTTCTCTGGTCCTGCAGTTACTAGGGCATCTCCGGGGCAAACAGCCAGTCTGCTCCCACTTGCCTTCTCCCTCATCAGCTCCAAGAAGAGACTTGAGATCACACACACAAACTTCTCTGCTTCTCTGCATGAGAATGTGAGGGGAATTTCACGAGGGCTGAGTGACAGACACGGAACTCCAGACATGAGATAAAACCACCCTTCTGCTTTACGACAGGGAAAAAGGATTTAGGAGGGAGAGAGGAAGGAAAACAAAATTCTTTCCAATAGTTTTGCTCACTGTGCTTCAAGCGAGTCAGACACATCTCCAGAGGCAGATGTTTGAATGGCCATCCCTTTGGAGCTCTTTCGTGGCCCAGGGTAGGCTAGCAGGTCCTACTTTGTGGGACAAATGGGCACAAGGAGAAATGCTGCTCATACAGCTGCACGCACAAGAGGAACCAGAGACTGTTCAAAGGACATGGAGAGCCTGTAGCAGCTGGAGCATGGTTTATTTCTGAGACTAAAAACAGCAGGAAAGCTCTGGTGGAAGAGGTAGGTGGATGGGGATAAGGGACAGGGCTGATGTCTTCTCAGACCACAGAAACTTAGGAACCAACCTCCTGGTCCAGCTCCCAGCCACAGGAAGGTTTCTGAACAGCAGTCCCCACTGACTCCGGGAGGACGTTACACCTGAAGACCCAGACATAGCAAAACATTCAGTCTCTCACCTGGCTGCCCTCGTGGCTTTGCAACGTTCCTCAGGCTTAACCAAGAATCCCTAAAGAAATGCAAATCCTTCCTTTCCCCGTCACAGACCTACTCTCCGGTCGCCTAAGGAGAATGGCACCCATCTGACACCAATTCCCACTGCCAGCAGCCCAGGAAGGCTGCAGAAGACAGGTCAGCCGGGTGTGATGCCTTCACGGAGGCAGTAGCAGAAGCGAGGTGGGACCCTGGAGATGCTCCGTTCTCGCAGGGTGGACAGTGAGGGAGGATGGTCCCTGCCTGGTCTGCCTGTGCCCTCTCGTGGCTGCCTGACCATGCTGCACAGGGTAGCACCAAACCTCCGGAGAAAACGAGGAGAGGCGGCTCTCCCTCGCAAAGAACGAAGATTCTTGTATTACTTTTCAATACAGACTCTGTAGAACCCTTAAAAAAATAAAATTAAATTATATACCTTTCTGGAGGCAGCTCTCAATTCAAAATATAGCTGCTCAACACCAGACAGCTCAGGAGCAGAAAAGCACGGAGCAACTTCACAGTCAGCTGAGCAGAGACAGCAGCCCACCACTGACCCATCAGGGACGGGATATGGGGACACAGCTTGGAGTCTGGCAGGAGGACAGCCCTGCTAATCAGTCCATCAGATCTGCTGCTGGCGCTGGTGCCTGCCTGCCACATCCTCCTTGAAGCATCCATCCATCCATCCATCCATCCATCCATCCATGGGACTTTGTTCTGGCTCTCCTGGCAGCAAACCTCCGCTCTCACCCCCGATCTACCTACTCCAGCATGGGCAGTGAAAGCACAAGCAGGACAGACACCACCAGCTCTGCTCCTGCTTTGCGAGAGCCAGTTGGTTTCCTTCTCCGTGCTGATGCCTTGTCCCGTAAAACGGTAACACCATGTGAAAAAGGGTAACACCATCTTAGAAGGCACAGGACCTTTGGGTAAGCATCGCTGCTACCTGTTGGGGTTCTCCTCTCTCAGAGGCGGGACCCCCTTCCTCTGGGCACTTGTGGAAACCAAGCTGCCTCCAGTGCCCTTCTTCTCTCCCTCCCATGATGTCAGATGCCAACGAGTGCTAACCCAGCCAGGGCAAACCTTACGCACCCTCACCGACCTGAGCCGGCCAGGGAAATCCAAGAGCAGCAGCGAGGTGCCGCTCATCCCAGCAGAGGAAGGCAATAACACCCACATTTACCCAGGAATGGAAAGGGAAAAGGATGACAGGGAGATTTGGGGGGGCTGGCTAAGAGTGTCTCAGGGCACTCTGGGTAGGGAGGACGCAGGACCCTGGTTCCTGGCTTTAAACGCAGTGTAGAGAAGGTCACGGTGATGTTTCTGTCACACTGATATAGCAAGCACCAGCGACCGGGTCTCAGGGCTGCATGCAAACAGGAAAAATGGCGAAGGCCTGACCACCCTTGCATCAAGCACAAACCCAGAGGAAGCCCATGGGGGTTCAGAGGTTCATTGCTAGACGCTGGGGAGCACTCACCCTGCCTCGCCCAGAGCACAAGGTTCCCTGGGGCATCTTTCTCTTACCCATCCTCATGCAAGTTTACCTTTACTGTAAGAGAAGCCCCAGGTCCCAGAACCACTGCTACCCTGAGGTCTAATGCCATCTTCTGCTCTGGCTGTACCTCCGTTTCATCTCCCAAAGGCCTTTGACGCTTTGCTTTTTCCCTCCACTGTCATCACCGTGAGATGATGGCAAGAGATCTTCAACATCATGTCTGCAGCTAAACGCAGCGGGAGATAAAAATTATTTTAGTGAAGCCAGAGTGGCCCACCTTCCCAACCTGAAGAGTCTGGGAGCTGCTGCTACTGCTCCCACAGCCAGCTGGCAACTTTCACTTGTGCTCGGCTCTGCTGTGGCACGGAGAGCTGCTGCGGCCAGGTGAACCCAGTCACAGTCCCCCTTCTCCTTCTGTAAAGGACAAGAAAGGGCCTGCAGAAGTTGGATCCAGCTTTTGGTAAGAAAAGGCAGCCTTTTTCAAACCAAAGCTGCAGCTAAAAGCAGGGGGATTTACCTGAACAGCAGGAGCAAGTTCAGCCCCCAGTGCTGCTACAGCTCCTGCCTTTGCATCCAAAGCCCCAGGCCCCCATGCAGCCAAGGAAGACCTGCCAAAGAGAAGTCCACGATCCAAAAGCCTCCAGAGAAGAGAAACATTTGCTCTACACCGCTCAAGGCCCATTGGTGACGGGAGCTTCTGAAAGGTTCTCACCACAGTTCTGCCTCCACCTGCTGACAGCAAAAGGAGATTGCTCAGCCCTCCAAGGGATGAGGGAGGAAGAAGATCCTCGAATTAAGCAGCCTTTGGGACACATCCCACGCAATGCTTCAAGCCAGTAAACTGAAGCAGACCTCAGTCTCGCTCAGCAAGAACCACATAGGCCTGCCTTGACACAAGAAATCCCTGCAACAAAACTCCATTTGCTACCAAAACGCCGTCACTTAGGGCCCCGGTGAAGCCAGGGAGCAGCCAGCCACAGGAGGCACAGCCTGAGGCAGAGAAGCCTTAAAAGCCCAGTCCCTTAGGGCACACAGTGGCAGGAGAACCAGAAAGCACAATGCCAGCCAAACTTGGTATTTTTTCTCTTGGCTACCGAGCACACACGCCCCAACCAACCCAACCCTAGAACCACAACCAGACCTTTAAAGAAATTAATAGCAAATGTTTTCCTTTATTAAAGAGCAGGGTGCGACCATCCCGCTGTTAACGGAGTGACTTTGTATTCATTTACAAATTGTTCTGCTTTGTTTTAAATGTAAAACAACCTCACACAATGCGTTTCTCTACTTCCTTTCATCTCAAAGTGCTTTACAAAGTGACACTAGGGGGGGGGAAGTCCCACAAACCAAAACGTCTCCTACATAAGAGAGACGATCTCATCCCCAGTGCCGCACTGCAGCCACGTCCGTTGTGCAATGCGGCACCTAATGGCACAGGACAGGTAGAGAGCAAAAGGTCAGCGGGGACAGATACACGGAGAAACTGCCAGGGATGGAATTTACCCGAGCTGAAATCTGCAGCCGGGAAAAGATATTTCTGTTTTCTCCTCTAGAAAAGCTGATGTCAAGTTGCCAAAAGTCTGCAGCCACCACCAAAACAGATACAGCTTTATCACTAGCTCAAGATCCAGCCAGACTCTTACCCAAAGATGTATTTTCCAGGCTTTTACTCCACATCTAAAACATATTCCTTCGGTGCAGAGCAGCAGATGTATGCCCTCACCTCGCCAGGGTGGGCAGCATGAGTTGGGGTACTCGGCTGTGGGGAGCAGCTCGGACTGGCAGGTGAACCCTTTCCGAGCTGCAGGGGGTGGATTCAAAACAAGTACGTGTTGTCAGGAACGTCTTCTCCCAGCTCTGGGGATGCCGGCTCGTGTTTCAACACCACCATACGCCAGTACAGCTACAAGGAATGGAGTGAGTCCGCTGAGGAGCAACGCTGCAGCGTACCGCGAGCGTGCTCTGTGACAGGAAAGCTTGTGCTCACGGGGGTCTTCTACAGGAAGGTTCTCTCAGATCTGCTCTGAAGCTGTCCTTGTATTAGGTTCCAAACCAAAACTCTGGCCTTCCCTGCCTCTTCCTCCCTCCCCTGGACAAAACCACAGCAGCTCAGTTAGTTTTCTTCCACTGAAGGTACAGAGTTCCTACTGTAGCATCTCCCAGGAGCGGATGAAACTTAATGGAGCTGAGGGTGGTGATCCGGTTCTGGGCACCAACTGGCTAAGATGGGAGTTAGGATGACAGCAGAGAAACAGGGCGACGTGCCAGTCAAGAGTGCAGAAATGCCACATGTGATGAAAACCCCACGGTGGGTGGCAGCTGAGCTGATTCTACTAGAGTCACAAAAAAATAAGGCTAAATTGGCTACAAAACAGTGTCATGGCTTTAACACAGTTCTGTACAGACAAACCTGGGCCTGAGCTCAAGCTTTAGCGGACCCCTGCTTTCCAACAGCTTTAGCAACATCCACCCCAGCACAGTCTGAGGCACACAGGAACCACGGCCACATCCCTCACATGTGCACACAAAGGTATCTCAGATTTCCACACTGGGGGTGGCAGACCAGAAGAAACTGGGTTTCCCAGTGGACATGCGTCTCCGGGTCTGATGTAGTACTTGGGGAGGAAATCCCTGGGTCTCAAGGCTGTGCCCAGCCTGGGTATGCTCCTTCTGGAGGTGTGAAGAACCCCACCTGGGACCATGGTTTCTACCTAAAAAGTGGGGCCAGTACTGCCCAGAGCTACCCTGAGAGCAGGAACAGCTCAGAGTCATCTGTCTGGGGGTGAGGTTTGTATCTAAGAGCACCACAGGTGACTTCTGCACCAAGAATTATCACAGGGTCAAGGTCTGCATCTGCCCGTGACAAATGCAGCAGGTTCTCTAGACCAGGAGAAAACATCCTGCACCAACTGCAGCCAAGCTGTGGCCCAGCTGCGAGTTATGACATTGCCCCGCTCGCTTTCTTCTGCCGAAAGTCCCAGGTACAGTGCTCCAGCCTCTGCTCCGGCTGTTCCCCCAGCCTGGATTACCCAGTGCCAAATCGCAAGCACAAACACAAATCCCTCTTTGTGACCCAGTTGGCAGCAAGATTCTCTTGCAGGCTCCTTTAACAGGAGCAGGGAAGTACTCAGAAACAGGCTGTTCATGGCTCTCGGTAAGATTATGGTGTGCTGCTGGCATCTACAGGGCCGTCAGGGGAGAAGGTGGTCAGCAGGACCTAGGTGTACGGCTGGACGCAGCACCCTCCACCCCGAAGGATGAGTGGAACAGCTGGACAGACAGCCAGCATCTGTCCTGAAAGACTTACAAAGAAGGTCCAGGACTGCTGCTTTGCAGAGGGCTGGCCTCAGACTACGCCAAAGCAGACTGCATATAAAAACAGAAGTTTAAAAAAAAGTGGATATATACTGCATATAGGAGACTCCACAGAGGAGAGTCTGTAGACGGCCACCCCAAGCAGCCAGGGCCAGCCCAGCTCCGAGGGGGTAGCTTGGCAGCTGCGTTCCAGTCACAGTTGGAGAAGCTGGACAGCTGAAGGTGGAACTTGTGCTTCTTGCTCCTTGATCAGCTTCAGGCGGAGGGAGGGTGGAGAGGGAGGAAGGCCCACTGCAGGAGAGGCACTGCATTCATCCGTCTGGCAGGCTACATTTGCCACACCGTTCACACAGGAGCAGTTTCCTTCCATGCTCAGGCCTCTGCTTACATCTCACTGGGATAAAACCCAAGCTTGGCCAGAGACATCTCCCTCCGGAGCCGCATGACCTCCCAGTACATCAGCTCCACTGCAAAGTAAAATTGGGAAGAGAAGGAAAAAAAACACCAAATATCAGTAAGCAAGGCACAGCTGGACACCACCTCACGTCATCCCAGTGCGGCCCAGCCAGGCGTGTCCCCAAAGCGAGGGAAGCAGACACGCTGGAGGGTCCAGCAGGACAAGCCCATCAGGTCACACCCCTTACCAGCTGCAGCCAAGGGCAAAGCTCCCAGCAAACTCATAAGCAAGGAATGGGTGCATCTACTCCTCCTGCTCATGCCTCTCTCTTGCCATTTTGTTCCTCAAAGACACAGGGAGTTCAGGGTACCCCAAGCTGGCCCCACCCCTGTCATGCTGAACAGGACCTCTTAATTGCTCCCAGCGCCCCACAGACAGCACCCCCACCGCAGCCAGCTGCTATCCCCTCTTACCGTCCTGCCTCACCAAGCCCTGCTGGATATAGCGAATGTATGTGAAAAAGTTGCACACCGCTGTGATCTGAGGGAGAGAGAGAGAAAGAGGAGTCAGCTATGGAACTGCTTTGCCCGTCACGAGGCTTGTGCAGCACCCAGCAGGAGAGCTCTCGGTGTTCAGCACCTGAGAAACAGTACCACACCCCGCCAGACAGACAGGAAGACAGCTGAGGGGAAAAAAAATAGATCAGAATTCTGGGCATCTGCAATCCCAAGAAACTGCACGATTCACGAGACACACCGTGCAGGAACTCAAATCTACCACAGATTTAAGACAGAAGTGATCACTAGTTAATGTGGCAGCGAAGTCTGTGATCCTCCTTCAAAGAGCATTGTTCTCCAACTGAATAAAAAATCTTGGGAGTTAAAGGTTTGTGCAGAAGGTGTGTGTGCAGGGAGGTGAGGCCCCATCTGGAGTGCCGTGTCCAGTGCTGGGCTCCCCCGTTCAAGACAGATGAGGAGCTACTGGAGAGAGCCCAGAGGAGGACTACGAGGATGATGAGGCGGCTGC
>Ga0181612_103881_pt1 | contig 14954 bp, 5 predicted proteins | sample HoacroProtozoa21_FD_119630 | JGI IMG/M metagenome (GOLD analysis project Ga0181612, IMG submission 119630) | Hoatzin crop microbial communities from Cojedes, Venezuel. Combined Assembly of Gp0051906, Gp0051904, Gp0051908 | reverse complement strand
TATGAAAATTTTAATTTTGAGAAACTGCCTAGTTGAAAGCCTGCAACCATCTGTATTTACACATATTATCCAAGTCATTCACAAAGCAACATTACCAGATAAACAGTGTTTTTCTTTAGGTTTCAGAGATTTTGAATACTGAGTATGTCAGAGAATTCAGTAAGTCACACATTAAATTTGAGGAAAAAAATGAACAAAGAATGAGGGACTCCTGAATACAAAGATCAATCTTCTATCCATGTTAAATGCAAGCTGACACGTGAATTGTTTGCATCCCCAAAAGGTAATTCTAGCTATAGAGCAAAACTGGGAAACTGAATCTTGGATTTTGCTACTTGGAGTTCATTACTTGGTATCTTCTTTGAAAAAAAAAGGCACTTAAACATTCCTTTGGGATAAAAAATAAAGCAAAAAACTCTGAGATGTTAATATCAGCTCTTAAAATCTCTCTGGAAGTCCTTAGGTAAACAGAAGACTACATTTACAAAGTTTTGTAATTGTTTTGTTACAGACTGCATATATTCTTCTGGAGGGCAAAAGATAAAATATTGATAATGGTCCATTCATCTGTTTGTCATCAGATAGGATTTTTCCTTGATTTGGACTCAAAATCTAAGGCATGATTGACAATGCAAATATCTTTCACTGCAAAAGAATGTGGATTTCTAAAGCCATCAACAGATAAGCTGCAGCTTTTTCTACAGACTCTTACCACAGAGATGAAAAAGTTTAGTACCATTCAAGATATTATTGAGGTGCTTTTGACAGCATTTCACACCTCATTTGCTGTCCAAGTTATTAGATTTTAGTCAATGGTCAAAGAGTAAATTGACTCTAAAGAGCTCCTTTAAAGCACTGAGGCATGAGATTAGAACAATTTAGAAATTATCTTGATCTTTACTTCATCTTGCGCTCAAAGTAAAGGTGCCCACCTCTTCTAGCTACCTTCCTGCTTATTTAAAAAGAAACACTTAAGGTTAATATCAGCTTTGAAATAGTGCCTTTTGTATGTGGCTTCTGGCAGCTGACTTCTTTTGAAGGATACTTTTGGTAAAGCGACTGTTTGAATGTAGCTTGGCTGTAACTACTTCCAGTGACAAAAAACCTTGACCAATCTGGATGGAAGGTTGATAAGCGACGCCAAGTGCCTTTCCCAAGGATGAAATCAGCAAAAGTCAAACAACTTGCTAAAGGTGAAACTGAGTTCAGGGAGACACATCCTGAAGACTGTCCTGTTAGCACCATGATCTGATGTACACGTAACATATATTCTCAACTTTTTATATCTATGTAAAAGTATTACTCTGCTCTCATAACTCACTTCACAGGAAGAGCACCAGGTTTCTTAATTGTTCTGCTCTTCATCAATAGTGTTTCAAAATAACAAGCACTATGCATCATCATTCCTTCACTACATAATCATTAAACCACTTCATTACTTTGAAGTCCCACTGATGGCTTATCCTTTGCGAAGAGACCACCAGGCTTTGCTATCCAAGGCAGTGCTGGAATGAAGCGCTCAGTATCCTTGAAAGTACATCTGTGCTTCTTCCTTTCAGTACAAAATATGCACAAATTACCCAGGTCGCTTAATCTCAGAATCTCAGTACTATGCTGTTTCAACTAATGCTACAAGGACTCAAAATTGCTGCTTCTAGCTGAAGAAGTTTCAGGTCATTTACATCGGCTACTGCCAGGTTTAGGGGTAAAAATAAAAGTTACTTCAACAGGTTGCTTAGTGTTCTGAAGTTTGAATGCATGTAGACTGAACATTACAAAGGGCATAATTTATCTTTAGGCATCCACAATACATATGCTGTATATTTAGGTGTTATAGGATGGAGGTGAAAGTCCAACATGTCTCTGCTACCTGATACCTTTCTGAAAGACTCACTGTTTTCTTCACAGTGAGGACATGCAGTAGCATCAGCCTGGCTCCTATAAATCAAGGAAGACATGTTACTTTAAGATATATACACAAGAGGACAATTAGGCCTCCACACTTCTCGCCTACCTTCCTGCAGATGTTTTATATTTCCTGGAGGAATTCCTACAACTCAGGGTACTTTGTGTCAGCAGTGACAAACTCCCCACTCAAATCACTTAGCCTCAGGGAAGTTGTCACAACACCCAACCTGGTTTCATGAATCTGTGCTACCTAAAAAAAGAACTCTGAAGTGGCTAAAAACAGTCACGGTATTCCATTTATCTTCTTCTTTGTAATACTGACTTGGCATTTGAGGACACGCTTGTTCACGTACTATACAAAGCCACTTTCTAGGAAACTAATTTCTGTGCCTGATGGTCTACTGATGGCAAAATGTCTTTGATTTATTCCTTAAAAGCTTGCCAGCTGAACTATTAGTTCTCTTTCTTGGCACCAAGAAACGACTGGAAAAGCATGGTTTTCATTGTAGAAAAAATTCTTTAAAAATCTCTTTTTTTCACACAGTAACAGTATTGCAGGAAACTCTTTAGTTAAATCAATTGCCGGTAATCAGAGTATTACTTCTAATTGTGCCTAAATCATATTTGATTTGGGCTATTGTGTTAGCTCTTGCCATGAACCATATTTCAGTGCATCTGAATTATTCTAAGTGATCCTCTAATCCTCCTGCTTTCCTTCAATTCAAAGATGAATGTCTTAGCTTTACACTACTGTATTATCAAAACCTACTCTCTAGACTAACGTGTTAGCAAGAGTCATTTTTCATTGAATGTTAGGCCTGACAAAGAATTATTATTTTAATGTGTTGGGGAGATTAGCTCATTTTCACTCAAATTCTGCATTCCCATTCATCACACTCCTGCTGTTGGGACTTCCAAAATGATTTATTCAGGCAGAAAACTTAAGTATGGTGGAGGAGAGCTGAAAATACACAAATGGCACAGGAAATGCCATTCCTTTCCATTCCACACTACTAAACGTGACTCATGAGTTGAGTATGTCTCTTCATTTGAATTGCTATGGACTGTGACCTTTGGGAAGTCTCTCTTCTTAGTCCTTCTCATCTTTACTGGTAGTATCTCCCTAATACATACAAAACAGATCCTCTCTTCTCTATCAGGACATGCTAGCATCAGCCCATATTGCTGATAACTCACTGTCTTCTAGTTAGATTTCAGATTCTTTATAGCTATCACAGAGCTCAAAATATGGCGTTGTTTATCCCATGAATCATCTGGACAATCATGCTGTGAAGATGCTAAAACTATAAATAAAACTAATATATTTATGATGACTTAGAATGGCTAACAAACTCCTGTGTCATATTTAGTTGCCCTGATCAATGGTACTATATGCAAATCGATATAGTGAAAATCTAGCAGATGGGACTCTAGACTGACAAGGAGTTCAGGACTACAGACTTTGTCATGAAGTCAAATAGAAAACAATTCATTCAGGATGATGGAGAAGTATAAGAAAAAAGGGGAAAGGTTGACATAGCATGATCTAAACTCACAAAACTGACAAAGGGAAGAGAACATGAGTCAAACTGAGAGAAGAATGAGGTAGGCTGAACTGCAAAAAGTTTGGGAAGTTATGATGAAACTAGTGAAGGAGTCCAAAAAACATCTTGAACAAGGTGGAAATTTTCAGCAGTTGTTCAGAAAGGGCTAATACAAGGATGGAAGTCTAGCAAAAGACTATAAAATCTTTCTCGCAATGCGTTGACCTTAAAATTTTGTCATGTGTAGAAAGGGACAACAGTGTATATACAGATCAAGAACTTTTTTAATACTCTATCCATTGATAGTCTAAATGAAATATTATTAATCTAATGAAAATATTTTATTAGTTCACAGTATAGGTGTCTGTCTCAGAGGTGTCAAGCTGTCCAGCACTGATCTTGGTGGTAGAATCTGTGATATTTGCGCTTCATTTCAACTGATCAAGTATCATATTTTATCATTTATAAGCATCATTTATAAGGCAACACAAATCGTGTCCTAAACTCCATGTACTCTATTGATTAGACTCTTACTGACTATAAAGTGTGACCTGTTTAAGTCTACGCTATCAGTGTCTTCATTAAACCAGACGAATCTCACCCCTAAATTAAGAGATGAATCCCCCTCCTGCTTGTACTAGAGTTCTTTCATCATCTTCTTGTCAGTTTCTGATATTCTTTATCTCACACAGTAGCTGAGCCACCTTTTCCTGCACCAGACTTTCTGACATGCTTTGGAATAGGCTGTAAAGCTCACGTTTCTGCTGCTCAGTTGCTTCTTACTTGCTTCCAAATTTGCCATCTGCCCTACCTCTTGTTTCAGTGGTTTAGGTGCAGTGTTGTCACCTTTCATTAAGGGGTTTGTCTATGAGAGGACAAGGTATTCATAAATTAATTGCGAGGAAGAGATTCCTTTAGAACAACTATCTATTGCTATTTTGCAACTTTGCTCTTCATGACTAACTCTGGTGACCTCCTCACCATAGTCTGTTGGCTTCCCTGCACTAGGTGGAAGGCCCTGCCAACAAGACCCTTAATCTTGATGTTAGTCTCTGCATATATTTCTTGTTAAGGCATAGACCGACTTTGAGGTAATTTTGAAAGATTGACTACATAAACCCAGATCAATATAGTGTAACTTCAAAGTTGCTCATACTTTGAGAAGGTGTTAGCCTAGTTCACCTCCAGAGGTCCTTTACAACCCAAACAGAATAACTAATAATTCTCTACTCTAAGGTAAGGACAAAAAAAGAAAAAAACCCCATTCTTGGGAAATTACAGAATCTGCTAATCTGAGAGTTACAGAGACATCTTCAAGATCAGAAAGGTACCTTTTCTTTAAGCAAGTACTACTTTGAGATTTGTACATTAGGTCTTGCATTCACTACTAAACTCTAATGAATTTTATTCCAACAGCTCTCCATTTACCTTTGGACCTTGTTCCCACCAGTTATCATCAGAGAGTCGATAACGTTCCTGAATCTTTTCCATAGAGCAAGAACAGAGGATTTATTTAAGATGCTTTAATATCCAGAAGAATTATCAAGAAGACAATCTCTTCCTCTTGAATATTTACATCTTGCAAAGAGTTAGCATAAGCATGGCAGTCAGCACAGAAGAAAAATATGTAGGCTATTCCCTACATATTTTTCTCTTCTGCTGCTTAAGTGATACATCAACACACAGTAAGAGTGAGCTCCCTTGTTCACTAGATGGTGCTCCAACATTCAGATCCAGTGTTTCTGGGTCTTCCTGGGACTTTGTTCCCTTTGGAACTCTTTGTTCTCATTGGAACTCTTGTTCACAAGGCTTTTTCTCTGTCTGTCATTTTCTGTAACCAGAAAGTCCCTGTGGGCTAGATCTACTCATTCTTTACTGTAGCACAAGCAGTACCTATAGCATGCCACAGAACTCTTCTGCATAGATGCTCACCGGTATCAACATTAGAAATTTCTCTCAGTCTATCCTCTTTAGGTGAGCTCACTAATGAAGCTTGATGAAATGTGGCTTTCCATGACTATATACCATACCAGGTTTTGGTTTCTCTCTGATACAGTAAGTCCTAGACATGCAGACAGATGTGTCCTCTGAGCCTTAAGTAGTTGCACCCCTCTGGCACTAATGTAAAATGATCATTTTTTTATGTTTTTCCTGTTTAAAATCTCTGAAATAGGATGAGAGGTAACGGCTTTAAACTAAAACAGAATATATTTAGATTAGATATAAGAAAGAAATTCTTCACTGTGAGGGTGGTGAGGCACTGGAACAGGTTGCCCAGAGAAATTGTGGATGCCCCATTCCTGGAACTGTTCAAGGCCAGGTTGGATGGAACTTTCAGCAACCCGGTCCAGTGGAAGGTGTCCCTGCACATGGCAGGAGGGTTGGAACTAAATAATATATAAGGTCCCTTCCAACCCAAACCATTCTATGATTCTGTTCTATGATTCTAAATCCTACATGAACGAATCCATGAATTCTGCCTTCATGTGACAGGTCCTTCTGCAATAATTTGAAACTTACTCTTCCAGAAAGTGTATTACTGTTTATTTGAAAGCCCTTTGACCTTATAGAGGTATTGTTTTTCTCAGTAGATAAGGCAATAAACAGCTGCATCAATATTTACCTTAGCAGAAAAGTGTTTTCTCTGTATCAGTTCTCTGTTTTATGCTTTCTTCAGCACATGGGCCGGAAAAAAAAGGTCTCTTCGTTGCTTCAGCTTTCAAATTGGACGGAAAAGGGAACTTCCTGTGATTTTGCAAATATGCAACGAGATTCATGGCAGTGGCTGAGCTGTGGTCAACTTTCTTGTGTTGCTGGAAGTGGCTGTGCAGTGGTAGGTATGCTGCTCCTGCAGGCTTTACAGCACTCAGCTAGCACATATCAGCAAAGGCCCAACTCAGCTTCCCCAGGCTAGTAATAAAATACCAGCAATTGTTTGCTTTTTGCTTACAAACAGAATATGAGGACTGCATTGGTAGTCATTGTGTTTATTTATTATAAGTCATTTTCCAGCAGTTCAGACCATTTTTTTATCTTTGGGAAAAGGCCAGTATGCAATTTGGTGTCAGTGGTGATAAGAGATGTTGAAAATATTGGAGGTTGAATATCCTCTGAGACCTGCATTTTCGTTTCAGCTGTTGCTGTGCGTGTGTAACTATCCACAGAACAGTGTGTGAGATCTGGGATGACACATTCATTTTGAATTGCAACCAGTTTTCTGACCAGCCAAATGAAAATATAAATTTAGGCTGTGCTCAACTGTCTCTGCAGTTCTCCCTTATTAATTACATCACATGTTTCTTCAAATAATTGGACCCAAGTGAGTTGCAAAAAAAGAAACAATGAAAAACACAGAACCACCCTGCAAAGACAGCTAGGGAGACCAAGGGTCAAGATTTTTGGCAGCAAGGAAACTTCAACTGCACAACTGGTACAAATTCCTATATCAAGGAAGACAAAGCAACCTTCAGAGATACAAAGCACTGGTATATTATCAAGCAGCTGTACCCTACGGCATTGGAAGAGATTTTTTATTTTTTTTTTTTAAATTTCTATTCTTAGAATCAACTCAATATTTAATTAATGAGTCAAGTTCTGGTCCAGGGCTGGACTGTAGAACTAATTTTATGATTTTTAAATGCACAGGCACACTGCAAAACCAAGTTTTAAGTACTTGTCTGATCAACAGTAAGGAGAATATGAGCCATATCCTTGTTAATGCAATGCAGAAGTGTATTCTAGCACCATCTAGCCAACTTCAAAGGCAACTTCAAGTCAGCAAACAGGCCCTGACTGTCACATATCATCAAATCGACAATTAACAGTGTCAGTATAGTTGGTGGACTAAACAGCACAGTTACAGGACAGCCAGGGTTGCAAAGCCATGCATGTCTCCCAGTTTGGTTCAAGGCTGCATCCACTCCTGAAAAAATAAGGTTCCTTCTATAAGAGAGAATCTCCAGTGAAGAAACTGTATAGCTATCTTACTTATTACTCAGTGTGGAGGAAATAATCCAACTGTTTGGGGGTATGAGTGGTTCTGGGTATGGAGATGACGGAGAGGAATAAAATTGTCACAGTTATGATTGAGATCTGTCAAATCTAATCAACAGTGGGGTGCATTTTAATTTCTCTTTTACTGCATAATGGCAGAATCCGCAGGGGATTATTTAATTCTGGTTTTGGTTTTGATTTTTCCTAAATACTACAGAGCCCGTTTTCCTGTGGTTATTTGTTTTCTTAAAATATATGTTCTGAATAATTTCTCATTGCTTTTTTGTTTGTGATTGTCCTGACTTTGCATATGGTTACTATGGCCATGGTAACCTAAAATCAATAACGGAGAAAATGAAGTTTTCTTCTCAGTGATTTGGAATGAATTGATGAAGACACGACATAGAGCACCCACTGTCAGGTGGTGAGAAAGATTCCAAATGCAGAAGACCCTGGACACAGGAAAAAGGAGGCAGAGTATGATTCTCAGAAAGCCAGATCCCACAGGTCTTATTCAGCCCTCACACATCCAAGCTGAGTAACTAACATCAGTAGGAGTTTCCACTAAGAACCTGGCTTAAGGAACTGAGAAAGGGAGTACATAGGACCGGGCTGTAATTTGCTATGTCTTCAAGGAAATACTTGCTGGATCTTTGATAGGATCTGGGGATGGGAATTGCTAGATGACGCTTGCACTAGCCAAGGAGTTTATGACATTGCACAAGACTCAGGGTATTTTAGCATGAACTGTCTTGACTTGAATTCTGGTTCTTTCATGAACTGTATGTTTCCTGCTCTTTTTCAGTAGCTAAATTTCAAGTTCAAGGTATGATGTATCTTAAGGACTGTCTTGTTTAGTGGAATACAGGTGTGCAGCATGCGGAAAGCATTACAGAAACTATTCTCCCATCTTAGAGCTGAAAGAGGTCACTACCAAGCGTTATTTGCAAATCAGAGCTTTCCTGGTTATTGTGCCACCCTTCCCAGAGCCATGTCCTTCTTTCGGATGTTGAGAAGTCCCAAAAGCTGTCTTTGTGCAACTTAGTGCTTTGTCCTGGTAAAGGACTTTAAAATAATGGCCTAGACCCAATGGTTGCTTTGCAAAATTCTGGTGATGAAAAGCAGCTGTGAACCGACTTAATCAACTAGTTAAATGGTGTTTATGACTGTTTCAGCTTTCTGGGACAGCACAGAGTAGCTGGAGTGAACCAAAGGAGAGGCCCAGAGCTGCCAGTAAGAGGCAAAGAAAGGGGGACTGCACCATCTTCTTCTCTTCCCACACTGTCAAGTAAGGCAAAAATCTGCTGTAAATGGGGCCAGGAAGGGTGCAGCATCTGGTATGGCATGACACTGTCTGTCACACTCAGCTCTGCCTTCACAGCCAATAACAGCTCAGTCAACAGCAGTTACTTCAGAGGTTTCCCTCAGAGTAAGATTTATTCTTGGCATCCAAATCCGAGCGCTCTCAATGCAGGAGGACTTGTACCATTTCCAAGATTTCTGCTGGCTGACTTTACAGTTGGCTGGAGGATGCAGGGGAAGTTTCTGTTCAGCTTATATGGTTTTCGCCATCGTGTCGTTAGCTCCTTTCAAAATAACAGCTTGCCTTCTTGACAGGAATGAATAAACTAGCAAGGCAATTCTTCCTTTGTTAATCTCTAACTGATCTGGAGCAACACTAGAAAATGAGCCGTCTCTAACTCCATCTAGGGCTCCTTGGCCAGCGTGTACTGCAGCGCAACAGCCCCCGTGCCGGGAGACGACTAGCATGCTCCAGAGGGCCAGGTGGTTACCAAATGGCAGCAAAAACTATTCTCTGCTGCTGGAGCCCTGCACAATCCACTGGGCATGTTATTCTCTGCTTTAACCATTTCCTGACAGACAGTTCCAGACATCACTAGGTGGAGGACACAGCACAGGACAGATCCATACATAGGACAAATCCATATACAGTTAAATATCATAAATCTTTCTAATACTTAGAAATATTGGAAAAGGAAGAAATCTTGTGGGCTCCTTTTGACCCTTATATGTGAAGGAGGCATCTGGATTTGTTGCTGTGATAATAAAGGTGATCTTTCTCTTCCAAAGTAAAGGCCTTTGATCTTTCCCTCCAAAGAAAACAGTCTTCTGAGCATTTTTTTGTGCTTATTGTTATGGATGGCTTGGACTAATTCTTTTGCTTATTGACTTTTCTGAGTTACAGAATAATATCTCCTACAGGTAATTTAACTGGATGTATTTGTGACAGGCAATCTGTCAAATAGATCTGTATAATATAATCTATTGATATTTTTTATCTCCATCCTTTACTTTATCTCAAGTCCCTCAAAAAAAAAGGCCTTGAGCTAGGGTACTTGTATTGTCAGGCATGAAATAAAGAATAGTCTGCAATATGACTATAGTGTTGAAAACCCCAGAACAAAATATTTCCCAAACGTCTTTTGAGTGTGAACATAGACATTCAACTAAGTAGTCTGATTCTGATGCTCGCTCTCCTACTCAAAAGGCTGCAAACATCTTGGAAGTACTTCTTTATATTTTGTTTGTTAACTGACACTACAAAGGAGACAAGTTTGATGAAGCCATTACTGTGCAGCATCTTTTGAAGATTATAATAGGTAATATATTTCAGAGTATTGGACTGAATGGGGTTTGTAATTAAAACAGCTAAATTAAAGTAGCCCCTTTGGGACTACTAGCCTGAGTTCAGCTGAGGAAAGAAAAGGGAATAAAGAAGAGTCCATATAGAAAAGGAGGAGCAGAACTCTAAAGGAAGAGGAGCTTTTAAAAGAGGAAATGGTTGAATTTTTAACAAAAAATTAGAGGGGCATAAAAGATCTTGAAGGGTCCAACCAAATCCTTGTTGTGAGCAGTGAAAGGACATTAATTTTGGTGAGCTTTGACTTGTGGGAGAATTGGACCTTCAATGCTGAAAGAATCATATTTTTCTATTATATAATAATATGCAGTAGCAAGTCATTGTTGGCAGTGTTCACGTAAGGACCATGGAATGTTGCATCGCTCTGGTTTTTTCTGGGTTCCTATTCCTTTCTGTCTGCCATTTTGAGCAAAGTCATAAAAATGCCATAAGTTTTTTTCCAAATACTGAATTAATTGCTGAAATTATTTAGGCAGATATCACAGACAATACTACATGTAAAGTTATTTTTACTGAGGTCTTCTTAGACAAAAGGCCTGAAAGGATGCCCTGGACATCATGTCCTAAGATGTCAACTTGAAAGCAAGTATAAATCCTATGTCTTTTAGGGACCTTTGAAATGAAGACAGAGCAGATACTGGAAAAATAAAGACTGCAAAGCACCAAGGAACAACAGCTATCCAAACGAGTTGTGAACCTAAGGTTAAGTAAATGTATTTTTGCTTACTCTTTCCCCATGCTGCATGTTGCTATACAAGTTGCAAACAGTCTTTCGTACTGACTCCTATTTCCCATGGACAACAATACTGGCCATTTTTTTTTTAATTTGCTTCTTCTATACTCCTTTGAAAAAGTTTTAGGGCTTTATAAAATGCTGGATATTTTGAAATCCCTTGGCCTAAACTGTCTTGAATGTGGAGCTCAGCAAACATAAGGGTTCATTTACAAGGCTGGCATTCAAATCAGGAGTAATGAAGCTGATACAGTGCTAAGAATATGAGAATGTTGTTTGCTCTGTAAAGCTGTGTGTAGAATCCAATAATGAGTCCTGGGATATAGGACAGTCTGTCATTGTAAAGTAATTATTTGTTGACTGCTGAGCCAGCTGTGTTGAACTTGCATCTTGGAGTGTTCAGAATGCCAAAGCATCTTTAAATCTCAGTCTCTAGTTTAGATTAAACATGTTAAATGACCGCACGTTTTTCGTTTCTTACACTGTGCTGGTCTCCTGATGCTAAAAGGAAATTCTCGTTGACATAGTGCAGAAGAAGGTAAGTTAGAAAGCGGAATGATCAGAAGAAAGGGCTTTTGTCAACCAATAACTTATCATCTAAAATGCTTTCAGAGATGGTAACTGCTCTACCCACAAGCTACTGATGTCTTGGGACCCTGCGGTCTGATTCTGCCCATGCTGAAACAGGAAAAGCACATATGTTAATATTAAAGGAAGCTGGATGGATCAGCAAATACCGTATGGAAAGAAAAGCTCCTCTCTATGCAGGTAGTTGTATGTATGCATGTATCTCTCTGAAACCTGCTGGTGAGCATTTGTGTGTAGTTTCACTTGGGCTCATATCACTTGAAGTCACTTCTCTCCAGACCACCTTGGGGTGCATGAGCAGGGCTTAGCAAGCCAGCTGCAGTGCAAAGCATAAAGAAGTATTGGTCTCCAGAGACCTAGTCCAGTGCTTTATGCAAAAGTCACAATGCCTCAACCTGTTTTTATGGCCTGCCCCACAGAATTACAGCTGCTGACTTAATTCTGGAGGCAACAATTCATTCCAGAGGCAACAATCCCCCCTTAGCATTGGGAGCCATCCCGTTGTTAGCAGAGCCTCTTGTGCCAGCAACATTTTTTGCTGGTCACCTCTGAACTTCTGTGGCTGCACAGAGGAGGCTGCACATGACATTGCTCTGTCCCATAGGGGTCCTCCATGGGCACGTGCATCGCAAGAGACTTTGTTAAGTGTGTGAGTTTTGCATCCTGCTTTCACTTGAAGAAAGGTCTTGTCACCAGAAGCGAGACTTTAGAAAAAGCAGTAGCTCCCAGATGGAAAAAAACCACCCCTCCAGCAGACATTTGAAAGACAAAGGAGAAGCTCAGTTCTTTGAAGATCTCACATCTGATGTCCAGAGAAGACTCGAGTCTTGTTTTGCCACTGCTCAGAGCTACGGAATCTAAGCCATAAGTGTTGAACTTATTCAGCCCTACAGGTGGGGGAAAAAAAAGAGAAGGAGGAGAAGATTAGCAAAAGACAACTGAGCAGGATTTAAAGACAGAGAATCAGATCTGGGAAGGGTTTCTCAGAGTGTAAAACTCTAAATGCCCGGCTTTTTTGGAGTCTAATCCAAACATTTTCTACAGCATGTGGAAGTGCTCAAAACCTCAGCTTCTGACCCAGACTGGCCTGAGTGCTGAGCAGGTAACTATCCAGTGTCAGCACATCCTGGAACCAGCCAGTACGGAAATCCTGGAGTGAGGTAATCTTATCCACTCACACCTCACAAAACCTTGCAAGAACCTATCTATCTGGGAAATCAAGATCCAGGTTTAACGATCCAGAACCTTGTTGTGAAGGTCAGCATTTGTGACATTTAATTTTTAATTATTATCCCAAAAACTGAAGGAGGGCCTATGCTTTCTTGTTAAAACCCATCTGGAAAAACAGATAATAAGAAGAGTAATAATAACACTGCCTGGATGATAGATGCAGGAAAAAGGAGCATTCTGTAAGTGTCGGGAAGGTTATTTCACTCCACAGACAAGCCAGGAAATGGGTGCAGCCCCGCCAGCCTACCTCCCCTGCAGAGCTGCTGGGAGAATGCCTCGAGTCCCAGCTGAAAGAAAAACCTGAACAACACAGTTTGTTTCATCTGCAGAATTTCACAGAATGCGCTTATTTTTTTCTTTGTTTGGGGCTTTTTGTGTTTGTTTTTTTTCCCAATGAAATATAAGCAGAAAGCATTTACACTTCATTCCCCTTTTTTTGAAGTTGGACACTTCTGATTGTACTTCTAGTAGAAAACAAATTTTTCTTTTTTTCTTTATTTACAATGAATAAATGTTAACCTGTTTATATGCAGAGTCTTTACATGGGGTCACTTCTGAAAGAATTAATCTCCGACTCTCTGTGTACTCCTGGAAATCTCTGTGATTGTGTGCTCAGCGCAGAGCAGGGCTCAGAACTGACCAGCTGTAATACCTGATGCTGCGAGCATTTTCTTGGACTTTTTTAAGAAAGTCTATGGGATTGCTTTTCAGATAAAAAAAGAAGTTCTTTATTTTTAACATATATAAAGGGGAAAACAATAAATTTTTAAGTTGTTGCAACACGCTTTATTTTGTCAGGCAAATAGTATTTTAGATATTAAATTAAATAGCACTATGTTAAACTACAATTTGTTCTTTCTTACACACTGTATAATGCATATTCACTGTAATGACAGTTTCATCATGCTAGGAACTTATACACATAGCTACACTTTTAAAAACAAGATTTTCTTAATAAAACACACATATCTACAGTAACAACAACTGCAAATAACACATTGCTAGGTCAAGATTTCAGCAAACTTTACAAACTACACAAAATAAAAATAGCCAAAAAAATATCAGTACTTGGTGAAGTCCTTAGCAGAGAACATATCTTTACATTTGGTGAAGTTATGCCTAGATGTCATTTTGCTTTCATATTTTTTAAGGAATAAAATTATATACATTATTCAGTAATCCTCAAAATAGGAAGTATTAAATAGCACAAACAATATTACAGTCTTCAGTTTTGGTGTTACCTACAGTAGAGGGGCTACTTTGAACAAATAAAAATTGCAGTTTGTCTATTCTGTACATTTAGGGCCAAACCCTCAGCTGGTATAAACCACAGTAGCTAAATGGACAGCAAGGAAGTTACATTAGTTTGTACCAGCTGAGCATCTGGCTCCTGAACACTCTATACACAGGGGAAGGCTGCTAAAGCTTGGACCAGTTACGCACTGACAGAAGCTTATTATATATGTGCTGAAGTTTTCATGCAGCAGGAAAAATGTTAGTTTAAGTATAATCCCTTAAACAGTCATACCATAATAATGGTATATGAAGCAGCTTTAAAAATATTATTTTATAATCATATGAAACTCTGAGCTATGCTGATTGTTTTAATGGAACCCCTTATTGCCAATATTCTGTTAGAAAACAGTGTAACTATAATTTCTGAGGCCTAATTGGGGCCTATTAAAATATCACTGTACCTAATCACTTAAAGGGTAAATTGTACCCTTAAATACCTATTAATCACTGTATTGCATCTGGAAGCAATTATCATCCTTACAACATTCATTAATATCACCCTAACTCTGCAGTGAATCTGGTGGGGACATCGGAAGAGCATGGCAGCATACAGAGTATATGCAATAACGTCATTTCAGGAGGTAGTTCTATTTCGTGGCACTTGATTTTTGGTTTGTCACTTACACTCTTCAGAAGTCAGCCATCCTCAGGAAAACAAAAATTAGCTTGCTGCACTGAAAGTCAGCTGGGGAAAAAACCCCAAAAATCTTATTGTCCTCTACCCATCTCATTTTTCTTTTTTTTTTTTTTTTTTTCCCCCCCTCCAGAGTGCTTTGCCAGCTCTTGAGGCCAGATTCAAGCTCTCTGAAGTCAAAGAGAAAGTTTCCTGATGGTTTCAGTAAGAAGGACCTTAGATACCAGTGCCTACATACGGCTGAAATACACATTTAGGCCTTGATTAAGGAAAACACTTAACTAGATAGAAATACATGAGCAGGCTGGCATTGCCATCCCCTTTGAAGCAAGCAGTAAGCACACAAATTGAATTCAACAAGCTCCC
>Ga0181612_100972_pt1 | contig 14954 bp, 4 predicted proteins | sample HoacroProtozoa21_FD_119630 | JGI IMG/M metagenome (GOLD analysis project Ga0181612, IMG submission 119630) | Hoatzin crop microbial communities from Cojedes, Venezuel. Combined Assembly of Gp0051906, Gp0051904, Gp0051908 | reverse complement strand
TCTACTCTGCCCTAGTGAGGCCCCATCTGGAGTACTGTGTCCAGTTCTGGGCTCCCCAGTTCAAGGATGAGGGACTACTAGAGAGAGTCCAGCAGAGGGCTACGAAGATGATAAGGAGACTGGAGCATCTGTCCTACGAGGAGAGGCTGAGGGAGCTGGGCTTATTCAGCGTGGAGAAGGATCATCTACTACAAAAATATTTGAAAATCTGCTTATTAATCACACTAATAATATCATGCGGACTTTGAGTACCACTAGAAATTTTTTTTGTTGGGAAACGCTAGTGAAAATTGAGATAAAATTCACAAACATTTTCACAACTTTTATCCATTTTCTGATAGCTCTATAGCTATTGCTTGACTTGGCGATAGGCAAATGATGGAATTTGGGAACCAATGAGTAGTCAGTCTACAGGGCCATGGACTCAACTGTAAGCTCAAGCCCCAATCTAACATATGTTGCTTGGTAGTCTGTGATGATCGTATTTGGCAAATATATGTGAGCTCATTGAAATTTATACCAGTTGTTTCTACTTCTTCTATTAGAGTTAGCTGTGTGCCTTCCCATTTTTGTTACAACAAAACTTCCGATATGTGTACTGTAGTAACTGGATTTTCTCAACTTTACCTCCTTTCTTCTGTTAGCTGCATCGCTTGGAATGATTGTCATCCTTTTTCTTTGACCTGGACTTCAGTCTCTTCCCGTATAGTAATTCACCCTTCCTTACTGCCCACTAGTCTGTTTACAGAGATCGAAAGTGTTCCTCATACTGGAACACAATGCAAGAGTCTGTACGTAAGTTACAAGAATTCCATCAACTGCTTACAAAAAAACACTCCTCCACACAAATTTAGTCCTCCTGCCAAAATTTTGAGTCCCCTCTTTCAAGTGTGAGTACAACTGAGCTTTTGTTGAATTTTGTAATAATCAACATATTTAAAAATATGGAGTATTTTACCAGAACTTTCACCAAAAAGTCCAGCCTACAGGAGACAGTTAAGAGACATTATCAGCAACAGGGAATTGTCAGGTTTGAGTACAGCAAGTTTTCTGCTATACTGATGATTGTAACAGTATTTTTTACTCTTCCATGACGATGATGTTGGAAAATTATAGCCACAGCTGTATGATACTCAGAAATAATCAGTTCATGACTTACACTTTTAGAAATGTTTCCAATTAATCTTACTAAGCTCAAGAACATAATCACCTGAATTCTTGTTACAGATATGTTCATAAACATGGTTTTGCCATTTATAGCATTTTATGATCAATAACCTATTGATGAGTCACTTGAAGATTCCATGGGGTCAAAACCTTAGCTCTGCTTTCAGTTTGGCTGTTATTTATCTGGGACTATTTGGATCTTACAGCGCATTATGTGACTGCCAGACCTCCGAATTTATGATCTTCCCTTATTTGCTATGGCAATCTCATGACAGGATAGTTTTGGGGTTTTTTCTTTCCCCTCTAACAACTGTTATGGGGAATTTCTATTATGATCAGAAGGTGAAATACTATTTCTTTCTTTATACAGTGAATTCCTTCACATTCCGTTATATACTGATTATCCTTCTAGCACTTCAGAGTATATAAATTTCATCAGGAAAATCATCAGAAACATTTGGAATTAAGAAATATTTCAGAAATTTTGTAAAACTAGCCTCCTGTTTTCAAAAAAGTACTCATAAGAATAATTTCATCTTTTGCCAAATTCAAGAAGTTGTATTTTAGTACCATAATATATATCCATACTCAGTGGTATCACTTGTTTGAAAAATCATTTTTATTAACATACAAAAAAGAATAAGGCACATAGACATTGTAAATAAAAAGTTGCTTTCATCTACAAATAAGTACTCAAGTAACAAAACAATAAAATATTCTTTAAGTTCATGTGAACAGTTAGAAACGGAGGAAGGAATTTTGTGAAACAGAAGCAAGAGTCTTCTGAAATATAAAATATTTGGCAATATCTTTTAGCCTCTCAATAAAATATCCATGTAAACAAGTAATCCATATTTACAATATCAGATGCAATCTTCTTGGTTATATGTAGTAAGAAGTTTACATGTAATTACTGTACATTAAATTTTAAAATCTAATTTGCACCATCATTTCTCAGTTTCATTAATGTTGGAAAAAACACTGTTCTGCTTCTGTGCGCAGTACTGCATAACAGCATGTCAATACATTAAAAATTTTTTTTTCCCAGGCATCTTAAAAAAAATAGCACTTTTAATGTTAGGTGTTGTAACTTCCTATGTTTTTATAGGAATCCAAACTTGGAATGTAAGCTCTACAATCACGTCCATGTAAAAACAATATAGAAGATTTCCAAACATGCAGAAAAATACTGATAAAAAAGCTAAAGTTCTACCTTCCATTTATATACCTTTTTATTTCCCATGTTGCTACTATTACACATAAGTACGGGTATGATAAGTTACATGAAAGGAAAGTTAATGGAAGGACACTTTGAGAAGCAGCTTTAGGAATACGTTTTTTTCCCCGAGAAAATTACTCTCCAAAGTCCCATGTATTTTTATTTAGCACTTGAACTAACCTCCTATGTTGCAAGGATACTTAAAGAACTTTTTTAATCAGTTTAGAACAGAAGCCGAAAGTCTAAAGCATTTTCAGTCTGTTTGAAATTGCACACACCAAGGTGGAGCAAGGTTTAGGAGCCCACAGCTACTGCATCTCATGGGGACCTTCCAAAGACTAAAGCAGCCAGAAGCCCACAGTTCATACACATGAGATACACTGATTATGATCATTTCCCAGAATGGAATCTTCCAGCTCTCACTGAGTTTCTACTATCATGTTTAACCTCTAAGTTGAAAAACAAAAATATAGTCTGGCAGACTACCCTCAAAAGGTTGCTAATCCTTGATTTTCAATTAGTTTTATATAATCAGAATAGAGAAGTAAAGAAATGCCACCATTTTCAAGTGTCATTACCCTTGAATGGTACATGGAATAAAACGGGAAACAGAAGGCATGGTTACTATACTAAACTTTAATGGCATATAGAACCATTCACCTAAAAGCTGTTGATTTGAATACATCCAAGTCAGTGTTCTAACAAAAGAAATCACAGATTTTGTGGGTTTTTTTCCCAATATACTGTGCAGTTAGAGTTTCTTCCAGAACAATCCTTACATAAGTGACTACCTTCCACACGAACACATGCTTTTGTTAGATGACTTAGCACTATGCAAGGACTGAATGAGCTCATTTTCACAAGTGGATGAGACATAGTAACAGGCCAATACGTAACGACTTAAAATGCTGTTGCCTGTGTGAGTGCAATACAGAAAGCGAGTACAGTAAATTACTAGAACAGTTAATTTATTCAATTCACCTGTTATACTTCAAAAGTGTTAAGAGCTTCTCTCATAAAAAGTAAACGTGCCTCCACCTGCTGTAAGATGCTTGCCGATTTCACCAAAAAAGCAGACTTGGTGAGCAGAACATAAGGAGATCAGAAGACGACGGCACAGTTCAGTGTTCTCCAGAAACTACTGTGAATCCCTCCTCCTACTTAATGTTCAATATGTAAATTCGTAATAGGATGCATAACATAATCATGTCATGTCAGTTGAGCACTATCATGTAAAACAAAGGCTCTTGTTTTTCTCTCAGAAAGCTGCTATCAGTACTATTTGTATTTTATGCTGAAGCTGCACAGAACGATTTTTAGGGATGACAGATAATTGCGTGGAGCTTGAAAAACAGGGAAAAAGCTGGCCGATCCATTGCACATAGTGGCACTGGAGGAGTGCTCACATAGTAGGACAATATTCCTTCTGTCATACCTGAATTCTACACTAAGGCATCTAAAAGCAGGTATTTTCTCAAATGAAACAATACACCAATGTTAGGTGGTCATAGTCATTCACAAACATAGGAAGTGAAAACACAGAACTTTGGGATGTAGTCCTTGAGTACCAAATGGTACAGCAGAAAAGTTTTTCAAATAATCTACTGTGCTAGCTTTCTATACTGCATTCACCAAATAATTAAGTATTATTACAAATAAAGTAACAGACTGAGGTACTTCTTGTCAGAGAAGATCCAAAGTAACTCATGACCAAAATTGTTTGTACTAACGCAACACTGAACTACCAAAATTGCACATTTGCTAAAGTTTAATGTTTAAACATTTTAAAAAATGAAGTAGATAAAAATTTATGTAGTCTTTAAAAAACCAGGAAATTATATGCTGTCTGAAACTGTCTATGTTGCAACATGAACAGTGATAAATCTGGACTTGTAGTGGGCTCTGCAGGTTTTACAAGAGATTATAATAGAAAGGCTCATCATTTTGGACACGTGCAATCAAAAGAACGTACTATAATTATTCTTCTATGGTAGTAAAAAATAAGTATTGTTTATATCTGTGAAAATAATGAATGAGCATAATACATTAATAGTCTGATTACTAGAAAGAGCTATAAAAGTGCCAGCAGAGACTCAAACAGCATTATTTAACACTTTAATTTCAAATTAAAAAGTCACAGACTTTATATAGTTTGCTGATATACTAAAATATGTCTTCATGCCTGTGACAATAATGATTTTGACACCAGCGTGGAGGTACCAAAATTCGCTTTCAGTTAACGGATTGCATTTTAATCAAATCAGCAAAGCTCAGCTGTTTGTTGGAGGAAGCATTTCTCACTTCAAGCTCCTTTCTTCTGTGAGACTGCTAGCAGTTTTCTCTGGTTTCTAGTCTCCTAATTTCTAGTCTAGTGCCATAAATCAATAGAAGTGTGCAGGGAAATAAAAACAGTAAAATGCTGCTTTCCGGGATAAAAGGAAGACTTCGTTTAAGTGACACATATTTTTCTAAGTGTGTATCTGTAGCTTTCCAAGTAAGACCAATTCTGCATTTGGATGGCTTACAATTTCCTTAGATTTCAGTAATGATCGCACATAATACAAAGCCAAAAGTTGTTAGTTTACAGTATCTTTGGCAGAGTTGGTTAAAAAGTTAATAGATATGTTCTGATTAAAAAAATAACCCCAACATGTAAGTTTTAAATGGAAACGTAACATTTAATGAAGATTTCAGGCAAACTTTCATTTCTTTTTTTGGATTCAAAATTTTAGACTAAACATTTTTATGGTGCAACTCTGCAAAGTGCCGAACGACCTCAAATACCATACATTTTAGCAGCAGGTGAGGGGGTTAATTAGCTTGAGAAATCAGGGCTTTAAAAAAATGAACATCACCAGAAAAATTATGTGTGACCAACTAAATTCTGCTGTCTGGTATACTTCGTGACTCTTAATTCGTAACCTGCAAAATCACTGAGAGCAAAATTTAGTCTCACTCTTGTTAACTTTTCGTGACTGTAAGAGATGTAAGCATTAAATTAAGAAGCGATAGGGAAAATATTTTCCAGTTATGTGATCTCCCCATTATGTGATGTCATTCATGCTCTTGTTTTTTAAATGACTGAGCATGAACCAATATAATATGTTTGGCACTTACTGGAATTTTAATTCATATGCAGAAAACTTGAGTATCTTTGAGCAAGCCATACGGAAAATAAAACCCCAACCTATTTATGTATCAATATAACTAAATTGGAAGGAACCAGGAAGGGGTTGGCACTATAATAGTACTGTTATTCCATGCATTTTCTTTACATAGTTGATCGTTGGCCTGCTTCATCAAGTTTGAGGTTTTGTTTTCTGGCTGCTTCACTACTGACCCTCAGGTCAGATTTATCGGCATTACTACCGTCTGTCATTGCGGATTCTGCTTCTGTGCCGTCAGGAGTCCCTCCAATGGGCCGCAGAACTTTAGCATTCTCTTCTGGCGGGCGCTTCCAATGGGCCCTGCTTGCCATCCACAAAATAAGTGCACCAAATATGACAAGCAGGAGACCAAGACAGTTGACAAAAGTTGCCTCTGGTGGGGATGTACTATATGCAGGATTTTTCCTTTGGAAGGGAAAAAAGAAGTCAGTTGCTTTAAAGACAATCCTGGTCTAAAAAGAGCAGTCTCCTGCTAGGTAGAAGGTCTTTTTAAAACAAACCAAAATAATGTCCCAGTACTACTAGATGGTTATTATTCTGTGCAAACGGAAGTGCAGTGTGCAATGAATAACCGTAATAAACAAGTGAAAAAAAGTACTTACAATGAAAAGATAAGCTTTTCTGTGATTCCCGTGAGCGCTGTTGCAATCACTGTTGCAAAGATGGCAAGACCCGAATAAACATGTGTTGGCATGAGAGCTGCTCGGAGAGGAACTGGAGCAAAAGGGAGCAGAAACACAGCAAAACCCAAGAAAAGCTAAACACAAAACAGATTCATAGTTAAAGCTGGATTAGCACCTGGGAAGCAGACATGAAATATTTTATAAAAAAACCCACCTAATATCAGTGTACAAATTTACTGGTAATGCTAAAACTGCAACCAAACTAAGTACCAGAAACACAAGTTTTCAGTGTCACGAATTCAGTAATGTGTTAAAGATGTGAGCAGCTACATTTTTACAGTCTCTTTAAGTTCTGTTCTCCGCTTCTGTTACAGATTTACACATAAATTAAGATCAGAAGGCAGTCTAAGCTTCTGATTTGAGTGGATTAAATAATTTTACCTTGTTAGAGTTTTGGTTAAATTAAAGTACATGTCTTTAGAAGGGCAACTGTCTATATCTCAATATATCAATCATTTGGCATTTACAGAGCGAAGATGTGTGTGAGTGGCATGAAGTTATTCAGGGAACATGAGCCCCCCCATTAGGGCTAATTTAGTGATGGAAGATAACCCATCATGTCACATGGTTTCAGTCACAGGTTTATTGAGGTTGCATCCGTTCTTTAGATTGTTCTATCATTACTCAACCCTGCTGCTAAATTACAAATAGTGCATGAATTTGTATTTCATCTTGCTTTAACTTCCAGTCTTAGTCCTTGTTTTGTCTTTCCATGCTAGATTAAAGAGCCTGATATTTTCTCCCTGGGAAGCTTTTTAATACACCATAATCAAGTCATTTCTTAATCTTCTTTAGCTAAACAGTTGGAGCTTAAGTCTTTCACTGGAAGATAGTTCCAGCTCTCAAATTACTTTTCCAAATTTTGCTTCTTTTATTTAATTTAAAAAAAAAATATTCCACAGTATTTCATATTAGTTTCACCAAAGCCATATATGGGGGTTAAGGTAATCTCTTATTAGAGAATTTACTTTTCCTGTTGTCACAGCATCGCAAGAACTCATTTTGAGCTTCATGTTGTCTTTGAATACTTCTTTCTAGAGACACTGCTTTCCAAGAGACCGTCTCTATTTTACACTTCTGCCCTGTTCTTAAATTTATGCCCTTGGGCTATACTGTATTAACATACATTTGGCTTAAATACAATATATTTACACTATTGTTCTTGTAGGCATAGTATTATGTGAGGATCCTCCCTCAGTAATTTTTCAGTTCTGAGATTAACATACCATTTCTGGCAAATGCCAAGTGTCTTCTCTATTAACAGAAATAACTACTTTATGATTATTTTTAACAATAGTGCTCAATCACTTTAACATCAGTCTCTGACTGGAGACTTACATCCCAGTTTGGAGGAAGTAACACCACAGTTCTATTGAGGAGACAGGCAAGGCATTAAGTGCCATTTATCATGTTTATAGTAGCAAAATGAAAGGTAGAACTAAGATCTTATTCACAATTCTTTATCTTAACCATTAGAAAAAATGCTGATACTCAGTATAGTGGCAGCACAGATTGCCCTGAAATAACTGCATAATTAGACAAGGAAAATCTTAACATTGTTCCTTCTTATTCATTAACTGTTGTTCAACTATGAAGAATATACTCAACAGTGCTGCAATATGCTTTCTTTTTTCTCAGTGTTAAAAACACTATTTCAATACTATGTCCTGTACCTCTTAGCCTGAGCAGTGAAGGATAAAAGTCCAGAACCCAGTTCCCTCAGCTGGGGATTTTTAGTGTTTGATCACCAGATAATTAAGTTGCATTTTTTTTCTTTTTAGTGTTTTGGGAAAAACATTAAGAATCACAATTTGAAGGAACAAAATACATTTCCATAGTGCAGTAACACGGAATGGGGAATTCAGAATGTATATGCAAAAACATCACATCTGTATGTACACACTAAATGTCAGGGCATGCCTGCTCTTCTTCTATGCCAAATGCAAAAAATACCAAGTTAGCTCATTTTAGATTATGATAACTCTAATTCTCTGCCAATAGGTGCAGTTAAAAGCATGCACACAAACATTTAGCAAAGTTTTGCTGATTCAGGAAAACTGGTTAACCAGTAGTAGCTCATTCACATGTCAGAGCCTTTAGATCTGCACCACACCCTGCTGCACTTGTTCTGCTGATAATAAAAGTCCTGAGGCCAAGAAACGACTACTTAAAATTATGATAGCTGGAAAAAAAGAAAAACAGTTACTTCATCTGAGACTTCCTTAATAAAAGCTCTAACTGTATTTAAATATGCTGCCAACAAACCAAATCACTTACTTTAACTTCAGCAGTTTATGGAGCTCAGAAACACACTGCTAAGTGTGTGTTCACTGTAAGTGAATAGTGAATAAACTGCCATTATCCCAGCAAGTAAACAAAATATGCTTTAAAATACATTTTTCTTTGAAGTCAATGATCTAATATTTGCACATTTACATGCTAATTTGTCAAATCACAGAATGTAAAATGGGTATCCCAGTAGTGAGTGTGTATTAATGAAGGCCTATTGTGCCTGAATTACTCAACACATTCTTCAAATTTACAACGAGTTTATAAATACAGTTAGATTCTGACCTGGAGAGAATAAAATACAACAGCAGTCAGCCCAATCCAGCTGTGCAGACTGTACATGTTAGGAATGTTCCTGGCATTGTGGTATTCAAACACAGCTACCATAGAAACAATTGCAAGAATCATAGCTATGGTATTTAATCCAGCATGTATGAACTTCATTAGGAGTTTGCTGCACTTCCAGGTCCAGGGCAACCTGTACACAATAATAGCTGAAGAAAGAAGAGAAACAAAATTTTACGCCTTATAGGACAACTTTTCTCAGATGTTAATAATCATGCATCATTCACATAGTTCCATTGTAAATTACAGGAAAATCCAACCTTTAATCCTCTAAAAAAGTCTACTAAAAGGCTTTTTCTCCTGCACACAGCATAGCATGTTCCAAATATACAACTGAGGCTTAAATATAGCTTTTAGGGAGCATTCTTCCTAATTTTAAAAAAACTTACGCATGTTTCAAAAAGAGAACAGTGAACAACTTGATGTCAGCTTTTCCTCATTCCTTAAACTGATCTAACAGGGATTCTGCATAGGATTTTGATTTCTCTGTAACTAGTCAGATTGGACGAATAGGGCCCATTTCTTATATACAGACCATCTACTGAGAAAGTGTGTCAGGTTCTTTTTTATTTATTCTCTTTGCCAACTTTGGATAATCTTGTTCTCTAATTGTGTAGATATTTATATGACTATCTATTGCATTGATATTAATAGGACTACTTTAAATGAGAAAATGCTACTCAGCATAAGAGAATCATAATCTGACTCTTAAGAGACAAAAGCATTTGGCAGCTACAACTCTTCCAACCATATTAGATGAATGTAAGGGATTTTTGCTTATATTTGCATTAATAACTCCAGCAGACAGTGTTTTGTCCAGTCTGAACAAAACAACAATTTCTAGTGATCTAACTCCAGATGGTCCATAAGAATAACTTAGCCTAGAGCTGCTTCTCACCAAGCTCTTTCCTGAGGGTCCCCACTGCTCCTTCCCTGCTACAGCTGTCCTCTGCCTGTCCTATGACCCAGGTGGTTTCCATAGGGGACACACAGAGACCAGATGAGATCACTGGAGCCCCAGGTACATCTCATCACAAACTCGGTAGTCATTCTTTGGATGTCTGACAGCACACAAGTATGTTCAGATAACAGGCGACAAATATTTATGAAGACACCTTATCATTTCACCAATAAAGGTTAATGCCCACATCCATAATGTCTTGCCTGAGCAAAAAGACTGAGCTCCATTCATCTGATTCATCACAACCTCATTTAAGCTTTCTGCTTATGAAATTACATTCAAATCTTTATATATTACTAGCTATGCTAAAACAAAAGAATAAGAATATATGCAGGTTTTAAAAAAGCTCCTGTTCCAAACATTAAGATATAGATGTGCACCAGAGAAAAAAAAAAGTATTACCTGATTAAGAATCAGAGATTAAGAGTTTACTTAAGTGATTCTCATGTGCCTTACTTCTCCATAGCCCTTTTTATGCAAAAAGCACAGGTTATGGAAAATAAATAGGATATTCATTCTGCATGTTGTGAAATAATAAATGACAAATTAATTTCAGACAAGCCTCAACATCCCATGAGGACATTCCCAGTAAATCATCCTTGCTCCATCTTACAATATGGCCCATAGTATTGTCAATAATTTATTCCAAGTGCAGCCGAGTATTGGACTCTATATGTCTTGAAGTAAACTTGAAGTGCATAGGTCCTGGTCTCAGTTTTCAGTCTTTGATCTCAGAGGGCCAAGTCCAGTCGAAAATTGTTGTGTAACGTTATTCTTTGTTGCAGAAGATGCTGTCATCTAGTTGATTTAACTTCCAAAATCACTATCAAACTCCCTAGTCACTTGTTCGCATAGTCTCGGATCTCTACCTGGACCATGAATTTTCTGGGCTGTCTCCCATAAACAGAAACATATGACAGAAAAGCAAGGAATACAGACTAATGGCTTGGACACTTGTTAACAATACCATGCATTAGCATGTTACATGCCACAGCCCAGGACGTACGCATGACAGAACAATCTGGTTTAATCCTCCTTCCGTGAGGGCTATGTGTGGGGTTATATAATGCAACTTGGGCAGATCTGACTGTTTATCACTGTGAAAAGACAGTCCCATTTGTCCACCACCACTTTTATTCCACTTCTGTGTGCTTCGCCCTGCCTTTGTCATCACTGGTGCTTTTCTGACCAGCAGGAGGAAGCAAGACAATCTGGGGAACTCAGGGGAGACGAGGAGGAAGATTCTGCTTTCGGTGGTGCAAGCTCTTAAAAACTACCTCTGACTTGATGTGTAATTTCATCTCAAAATTAAAATAGTCTGGGTTAAAAGCACATACACAATTACAGCATTTTTAGTGGTAACATGCTAAAGCAGTCCTGTGAAGAACTTTCTCTAGGTACAGCATCTCTGCTACTGTTAAGACATTTGACAGTCTAGGCATCCTTAGACATAGCTTCCTCACTCCTGTTTTGAGCTCCGATTTTAAAGCACATCACATAGGGCACAGTGATGTGGCAATATCTTGTATGTGGCATGGGACAGCTGTTCTTTGCCAAATGTACAAAGCAAAATTCTAGAGTTAGCTCTCTAGTATTTCTGACTGGCATATGCTGCACGTGCTACACAGTGTCATGGAGTGCTCATGAGATGCGTTCCACCTCAGAAGGCACACAGCGTGGTTCTGTCAGTGCACTGGAGTGCACTGCATAGCACCTCACAGCTGCCAGAAAGGAATGTTCCTCTCACTCCTCCTACTTCCTCTCCTGCTCCTTCTTGGCTGATCCTGTTGCTTACATTTCAGCCACGGTAAGCTGTTAGTTTCTCTCACCCACCTACGTTATTCATCCATACAGATGAAATTTAATTGACTCTGTAACACCACATGGTAATGTGGCAGACCAGGATTTTTCCTTCTCTTTTCCCTGTAAGAACTCTTTAAGTAACACTCCTGTTGTATTCCTTTATAAATATACTGCTGAGTTAGGCTACATATTCATGTTTTAAGCCTGTTTAAAATACAAGTTATGTGATATTTATAAATCATATATAATGAGAAATATTAATTGTGCAAGCATCTTCCATGATTTATAGTGTCAACCTGCAACTTTATTGTGTACAGTTTACATGTGACTCATAAGCAGCAGAAGACCGATCCAAGGATGGGAGACAAAGACAACCCCACCCTCCTTGTTCTGAGTCACTCTTTATTCAATCTTCCACAACCCCAACAAACACTATCCTGCTCCTCAGTCTGCAACAGAGATTGTCACATCTCTGTAGAAAAAAAAATCTTTTATTAGGTGAGTAATAGGAAATCCTCAAAAATCATTTATTCCACATTGTATTTTGATGGGTTTCTTAATTAGTCCTTTGGGAGAGAACCAAACATTATCATTTGCAGGCCAAACACGAACTAGCATGCAAATAATCCTCTGGAGCATGCCCTGTGTCTACAGTCATTGTTCATCATTTCCACGTGTCAAATAAGACAGAATTCCTTATTTACTTATTTAACCCATTCTATCACACTACTATTCCTTCAAACCCTTCTTAAAACTCACTTTTCCCTCATGTTTTTTCCTATCATATTCTTTTCAAAAATATTGCTGTACTAATATGCACACAGACTTTTATTGCTTGTGGTTTTCCCACTTCAGGTCTAGAAAATCATCTGGACAATTACTGCGCACTGACAGGGTTTTGTCAGGTATCATTTGCCTGTAGGTGCCAATCCACAAATAGTTAAGTATTAATATTTACATGCCTACAGCTTTTTCATTTGATTGACAACATATATTCAACACTTTTATCAGGGCACATCTGCTTCCCAATATACACATTATTACAGTCATTCCCTTCTACCTCCTACAGACCAACAATACAACATTTCTATCCTGTGTATAGACTTTAATGAACTCAGGAAACAGTTGATTTGGTTATTATTTCAAATCCTTCACACAAATTTAACCAATATATTTATTAGCTATTCCTTTCTACTTTGGACTATTTAAAGACTTCTTTTTCTTGTATACGTGCAAAGAGGTATCCTATTCCCCAATCTCATCCAAATTACTTTGAATTCAATGGCAGACTTCTGTCAGCCTAATTTGAATTGGATTCACAGTTGTATCTTATCTGTTGTTATTTCACCTGATTTACTATAATCCTCCTTCAGTCTCCGACTTGGCTTTTCTTGTTATACAATAGGATTTCCTCCCCAGTAATGCTCTATTATCAATGAATTCTTTGTATATGTGTTTGGGTTTTTTTAAGCTATCGTAAACTTCCATTTACTTTACATATATTCTTATCTACACAAGGCTTGAGGCAACATCCTTACTCTGTGACACAGGGACAAACTGTGTTTCAGAGGAAAAAAAAGAAAATACATAGGAAAAAGCTGCAGAAAACCTCCCCCTATTTTCTTAAAAAGTCTATACTTATATAAAATACAGTAGTTTGATCACAGTAAGTAGTACAGATCTTCGTAAAGTCAACAGGTGTTTCTTGTTGCTTACTTACAGCCTGAAATTACACTTCCCATGACCTACTGAGCAATGTTATGTAAAACAACTTCAAAATACTGTTTATTGCTCAATAGTAATCTGTAACTTGAAGCCACAAAGCTGAGAACACACCCCACTCCCACTGAAAAAAAGAAATTTGCAGTGTGTGTTCCAATCACAAAATTCCCTTCATAGCCAGAACTAGACAGCCACCGCTCCTGCACCTTCCAGCCTCTGATTGGCTGGGCTCCTGCTGCAGAGCGAGCGAGCACACATGGGATGCAAACATGTTCCACTGGAATGAATGTCCGGATGTGCTGGACAAGTTTTCTGGCTGGATGAATGCAATATATCATCCAGCAGTGAAGCAAATGTAAATAAAGTTATTAAAAATGAAATTCTATGTTTGTCTAGACAAAATCCCAGATTGTCTTCTATTATAAAGAAAAAAATATTCCTGCTTACACTTATACTCTAAGTGTCCAGAGGTTCTTCATTGCTCAAGAACAGTAAAATCTTCCCCGTCCTCTCCCTGCAAAAATCAGTGGGAGAATTTCCACTGTTCTCTCCAGTATTTATTTGCCCTTCTTGGAGACCTTAGTTACGTTTCACTTAGTTCTTTTCATGTTGAAACTAGCAAGAATTTTGTCAAGGACCTTATAAAAAATTACCGTTGGAAGCTGTTATCTGTGTCACATTTCCCCATTAGTTTTAATGCCATTAGCATAAATTGACACTCCCAAATGTCAGGATTTTTAAGGCAGAGTCCTGTGACCTTATTTTTGAAATATTTAGCTCTAGTTTAAATATATTCACAGGCTAGATAAGCCCCTGTGTGGTGCTCTATCATTATCTGCTTTTTCAAACTTTACTGAGAGCGTTGAATTTTTCCTTCCGAAATCGGTACTGTTCATCAACTACTGTGTGTCTGACTTGGTCGTTTTCTTGGAATTAGCCAATTACACTAACAGCAAAGACACAGTTCAAGTTCCAGTATTCTTGCTGGCCTCAAGGAACAACCCTTGCACGTTAAGACCTAACATACGAATTGTGTGGGACAGAAAAAAAAGACACTGCTCGTGCTGTCGGTGTAATGGGAAACATTTAAGTCAGCCCAAGGCTGAACCCTGTGCAATCGGGAATTCACACACTCTATAAAAAAAACCCAAAACCCACCACTGCATCATAATCACTGTATGTTATTTAGGCAACAGAATTCATAATGAGTTTAAAAGCTGTATTTTGCAAAATAATTTACGCCAAGTCTGGGCTGACGAACTGCATTTTGCCGATGCTGTTGGTGCTACGTTTTCTCTGGCACAAACCCCGCTCCCGGATCTAGCTTCAGCGGTACTGAACTCTCCCTTCGCCTCCTGGGACACGGGAGAGAGCCAAGCGAGAGGGAAACTTTCCTCGGGCAGCGCTTCTGGCATTTCGCTTCCCAGCTCGCACAAATTCCGGCTGACTCGGGAAACACAGCTCGCCAGCCTTCCTTCTTGCAGGGCAAGGCAGCCCCCGGCCAGGGTAAACAAGTGCTGGCAGAAAAAAAACAGAGCTAGCAGTTTGGGCTTGTTACAAGGGGCTCTTTGTCCCCCCTCGGGGAGCGCTGGCTTTCC
>Ga0181612_102370_pt1 | contig 14955 bp, 11 predicted proteins | sample HoacroProtozoa21_FD_119630 | JGI IMG/M metagenome (GOLD analysis project Ga0181612, IMG submission 119630) | Hoatzin crop microbial communities from Cojedes, Venezuel. Combined Assembly of Gp0051906, Gp0051904, Gp0051908 | reverse complement strand
TCCCGCCGCCACGGGGACCGGCCGTCTCAGAGCAGGGCTGTGTGTGCCACCCTCACCCTGCTTCCCACCGCCACGGGCACCGGCCGTCTCAGAGCAGGGCTGCGTGTGCCGCCCTCACGCCCTCACCCTGCTTCCCGCCATCAACGCTGCCTGCAGACAGCGGCGCCGCCCGCCTCGGCCGCGGTCCGGAGGCCGGGGCCGCTTCCCATGCGGGGCCCCGGCTGGGGCTGGTGTGACCGATCTCACTGCTCACTGCGTGGGTGCGTTTCCTCCACTATCCCCTTGCCTGAAGAACACGAGGGCTGACCACGGCCGACACGCCGGTGGACGACGACGCGGCCGGTTGCCGTGCAGCTCAGGCAGCAGCAGGTCTGTCAGGGCAGCACGCCGGAGCAGCGACCAGACGGCCCGCAGTTCCGTTTCATCCTGCCGTGGGATCACAGCTAGTTCTCAACTTGTTGGTAAATCGCCAGAGATCTGCCCCTCGAGCTGTGGAAATCCAGGCAAGCTGTTTTCCCCTGATGTGTTTGTTCTTCACCCAAGGAAACTCTGCTTATCCAACCTCCTTGTCTCCTCTTGCCTGCTGCCCCCACGTCCCCTGGCCCTGCCAGCCGTGGGCTACAGCTGCAAGACTCGGTAGTTCCTCCTGCCCATGCCGGCTGTTCCTCTGGCCAGTGCTGGTGATCGCTCCTCCTGATGCCGGCAGTTCCACCTGCCCATGCCAGCGGTTCCTCCAGCCAAGGCCAGCGGTTCCTCTGACCGACGCTGGTGGTTCCTCCTGCCCATGCCAGTGGTCGCTCCTCCCGATGCCAGCAGTTCTACCTGCCCATGCCAGCCGTTCCTCCTGCCAAAGCCAGAGCCTTGGCATCACTGCCATGCTCACAACGTGTGCGCCGTGAGCCACACCAAGCCTAGGGCAGTGCCGGAGCCAGCCACCCACCCTTCTGAGCCCCATGGGGAGGGAGCAGAGGAAAAGGCCTGACCCTGAGCAGGGAGCTCCAGGAACAGCAAAAATCTTGGATGCTTTTTCATTAACAGCGAGTTCTCGAAGCCACTTTGATCAGATTCTCACAGCATTTTTCCTCCCGTTTGGACTCTGTACACTCTAAATACAAATATGATTTCATGGAAGAACATTTTTGTTACCTCCTTGCCTCCGACACTTGTTTTTTCTCTCATTGCCGTGCTGCTCTGACACACTCAACATGACAGTGCGTGGGTGCCCTGCGCGAAGGCGGACACTGAGGGGGACCCACACTCTTCCCTCCTGGGTCATCCACGGCCCCATGACACTCCAGGGATTCTTCTCCACCCCAAAAACAAACAGAACATTTGGACCAAGTTGAAAAGTTAAAATGTAAGACAAACATTTTTCTGAAGTAGGGATAATGGGAAAAGAAGAAGGCAGCTTCTTTCTCTCTCAACATGCTACAAGAAAACTTTATTAATGTGGTTCCTTAGTAGGAGTACTCCAGTAAATGTACAGGAGTATTACTGGGAACATCCTGAAACTCATTGTTGTTCTGTTTAACGATGCTGACTGCTGTGCTTCTCGGTGGCTCTGGTTCAGAACCAGTCATTAATTATTAGTATCTCATCTCTGGGCTTCATGGAAGCTCTTTTGTAGATGAGACCTGCTGTATTTTCATGCTTATTGAACACAAAACTTCCTTTGGGAAATAAGATGCTAAGTGAGCTTTAAATCAGCAAGGCAAACCCTACAGAAGTTACTCCCAAGTTACTGCAGGTCAGTCAGTAACAAGTGAATTGGCAGTGATGGGGGCAATCAGTTTTTCTCACTTGAGAAGTCTGTTCCATACCTCGTTGACATATTCTGGAATAAAGCAAAGGAAACCACAAGAGAAATAAACCCCTGCATTTCAGCAAATGAACGGAGGTAAAGCAGCTGAAACAGTGAACTGAGGTTGTAGAAATAAAATAAACGAGCAGCGTTGGTAATGCTAATCTTACAAAGAATTACAAGACCTTCAGTAATGTCAGGACCTCAGTGTGACACATTCCAGCTGAAAAATAGACTCCGATCTCCCGGGCCTCTGGATTTACAGTGGGGGGGGAGATGAGACATAGCACAGCACATGTTGTGTGCCACCCTCCAGGTCCTCAGACCTTTCAAGAGTTTCCAGCAGCTCAGTCCCCTCCTGGCTCCCCATCAAGCCTCTCCTTGCAGCATCTCCATTTTTTGAGACATGCTTTTACATCTGTGAGGCAGCACACCCAGGAACAACACCTTGCCAATAAACAGCCTGTGGGAGTTTAAGCAGTCAGTGGGACAGCTTTACACCAGATTTCTATGAGACGAATGTCAATACAAATCCCATTTACTCTTTTCCACTTCTTGTCAGGAGAATATTAAAAACAAAAATGAATTAGGGACAGTTTGAGGGTCAGCGCAGATGCCACAGATGAGGATTTTCCACTTGACAAAGCTGAGAATTTTGTTCTCCTAGGAAAAGGAATCAGTTCTCATTTTGTCCTGTAAAATATCAGGTCTGCTCTTACTCGCCTTACCAGACACCAGTCTCTGTGCAAACAACGGCATCGTGAGAGTGAACGCCTTTCCTGTAAAGAAAAAGCCATCAACAAGGAGCAGTTCTTGAATCCGAGTCAGTGATCAAAAATTCAAAAAATTGACTAAGTCTACAGTAGAAGGAAAGTTGCTATTAGTTTAACCAGCTTCATAATTACACAATTAGCTAAAAACTACTCCACAGCTTATCTCCTGCACAATTAGCACTGGATAATTTAGTAGTAGCAATAATCCTAAACTGAGTCGAAATTTAGGTTACCGGTTTGAAAAGTTTTGTGGTAATGTGTTTGGGAGGTAGAGAGCCTTACAAGTGAATCTTCAGATTTCTTCTCATCACAGTTAAAATGAGAACGACCCTCTATGGATGGATGTACTTCCCCATTCCTCTCGCTGACATAGACCTCTCTCTTTCTGCATCTCCCTGTTTTTCAAAATGCAGGCATTTGGTCTTGATTAGGAGAGAGCCACCAATGCTTTGTGCTTTAATGGTTCTGTGTAGCGAACCCAATTAACTGGTGCAGTTCTAACAGCTCAGGCTGTGACTAACTCCCCCCTGGCCTGTGGCACTGCGCCCTGCACCAGCAGAGTGTGAGGACACCCAGTCGGCTGCCCCTCCAATGACGGGGGCAAGTCACCGAGCAAACCCATCGTCCTCTGTGCCAGATGCTCCATGCCAACCTGCCTGGAGTGAGGGAGGGCTTCTCCACTGAATCTAATGACCTTTTAGTCAGGCTATGGAGGAAGGAAAAGAAACAGCTTTTGTTACTTTTAGCTTTTGTTAGAGAAGCAAAAAAACATCCATGTGAAGCGATGTCATTTTTAGACCCTGATTTTTTTTTTCCAAGTATTATATAGCAAAGAAATAAGGTGGTTTCTGCAGCGTCATGTGGTATGGCACAGACTATTTGCACATAAAAAAGACAGTGCCATATTAAAAGAAGTTATTTAGTGCCAGACTTGCTTTACCTATGCTACTCAGCATGATGGATGTTTCTGTTGTGCCGCGTGACAATATCATTCTTCACTGAGCTTTCGTAAAAGCTGATCTTTTCTTTCCAAGTGAGAAAAAAAAAACATTTTAATGGGACCTCTTTTATAGAGGTCTTGCTCTGGTTTCACAGCACATTTCACACCATCATATGCTATTAAACTTCCATCAGATGCTATAAAACACTGAGCCACAATGCAGGCAGGCCAGCCAGTATCCAGCCATTGCTTTCAGCGTAAAACAAAGACATTTGCTTCTTTCCCTACTGCACCAGCTTAATCCGAGCTGAGTAGAGGGGAGGTGTTGGGAAGCTGGTTTCCGTGTTCTTCACCCATCCCTGGCCGAAGACATAGGCAACCTGCTGGCCACTCTCATGCTCAGCTCCTTGTACGTCTGCCGTCACCTGCGCTGGGTGCCATGGGGTGGAGGGGACCGAGCTGCACGGCTCTGTTGCCCGGGGACCTGACTATGTGCCTGCTGCATCAGCGCGTCCTGAAAGGGTTCTGCACCAAGGCTGTACAGAAAGGGACTGATCTTCGTTCTGCCTGAACCACCTTCTAGTACAAACAACTGGACAAAATGCCTTGGCTGCGATGCTGTGTGGTACTTAGCCTCATCCTTTGGTATCTATGTTCACATCTCTGTATTCAGTCACTTAAAATCTTTACACACATCAGACCCTTCTCAAGAAAGGGAGTCTCTGACCCTTCTGGAGCTGCACGAAGCTGATCAGAGCTGGTTAAATGATTCGCAGCTGCAAGTTCATTATTCTGCTTGCAATGTTTCTGCAAAAGGAGAGACGTAAGACATGGCTCTTCAGAGATTACAATCAAATGTTCTTTCCTTTTGGTATAGTCGCCTAATTTTAACAGTTTAAACACTAAAGAGTTATTTTAATGTCTATGTGGGTGTCTCTATGTTTGGCATATTGCTTTTTTTCAGTAGGTGTGGAGCTGGGAAGTGGTGTAGCCACTTCAGTAACCTGGCTGCCTGTCTGAGACTTTGGCCTCACACTTCCAGCTTTGCTAGAAGAGACCAGGACTTGCATGATCATACCGCAGGTGTTGTTACCAAGCAGCTCCTCCCAGATAAATATGACTTCATTAACCAGTTGCGAAGAAGTGTGCCAGAGATGCAGCAGCCTCAGCAGTGCACGTTTCCTACCCTGTTTGCTTGGTGGCAGGTGAGGGAGAAAGCGAGGTCCCCAGCGAGGGGAAGTGGACCCGGGAGATGGCTGAGGATCCTGGCAAGAGCACTCAGGAGAAACGCACAAGAAATCAGGCTGTGCTTCCGCTCATGGAGGTGTTTACTGGAGAATAAGAGTTAAATGCAAGTTAGATGTGCCTGTGCTCCTGCCTGAACTGAGGCACCCAGGAGAAGAGAAGTGCTGCCGAGACCAACTATTTACTGCTTGGAGCTGCAATGAAACGCATGGGAGTGAAACAGCGTTTGTAGTCAGCACACGTCCACAGCTGACTCCTCATCTGGCTAATCATAGCTCTGCTTTTTGCAAAGGGGTTTTCATGCTGAAAGATGTCAAAACACATGCAGACATAAGTTTTGGTTGTGGTTTTGAGACTCTCAGGAGCAGCAGGCTATGGTTTCTTGTTAATCCTCTTGTAAGAGGGAATATCTCCCTTTCAAAACTTAAAAGTTACACAAAACCCACAGGAGAGAGAGGGTCCTAAATCAGATGTTTTATTTGGCTCTTTTCAGCCCCCAAGAAACGTTGGTGAATTGAATCTTGTTGTATTACAACTGTATGGAAATTTTAACAGAGTTCATATTAAAGCAAGAGCATCCAGCGGAAGGTTGCATATGATGGCAAAGTTTGCCAGACTTCTACAGACACGTAAGCTTTTGACAGTCACCTCAAGGAAATAGTATATTTTTAAGGCAGCTCAACATTGCCAGACTGCAGAAGAAAGCGCTGCTTGTGTAAGGATTAGCACGGGATGTGCAGTTAGGAAATGACTGTCAGTTTTCCACCTGGGAGCAAACTGTCCCATCGAGAAGCCTTGCCAGGCAAGGGACATCTCTGCATGCCTGCTGCTGTCACGCAGGCAGACCGTGGCTGCGGCCGTGGCGTACACCGCGCATCCCTCCGTGGGGAGGCTGAAGGAAGCCCGACCCAGCTTGCTGTCCTGCTGAAAAGGTGAGTAGCAAGAACAAAGTCGGGTTTATTTGTTCCAGAGTAACGAGTTCTAGCAGTAGGAGTGCGTTGGGATATACACACAAACCGCATTATTCAGTTTCATTGAATTTTTCCAGTGTAAGAAGAAGATGATTTGAATGAGAAGATGTTTCATTAAATTACTCACCTTAACAATGTTGTATTTGGGTTTGTGGTTTGTTTGGTGTTTTTTTTTAACAAGAGACACTTTGTTTATAGACACCCTCCAGACAGTTACATTACAGAAATGCCATTTGCAGTGGTGTGAATTCCAAGTTTTGCAGATAGTAAAAAATCCAGCTTAGTAGTAATATCTGGTTTATGCTGTTATTTACTTGTCATGTAAAATGAAAGACTCAGATGTCTGCTTCCACTGCACCAGCTCCGTTCAGATCTCCACTTACGCTTCTATATTAGCATAAACAAAATAAAGGCTCACCCGGTAAAGCCCACAGGACAAAGTCTGTTAAACGCCTTTCTTGTCGGTGAATCGGAGAAGACGTCTGAGTCTTGGGTACTTGTTCTCTGCGGAGATTTTTCTAGTTCTTTTTCCCCCCTAAGCACATCCTTCTGCAGAGAAATTCCTGCAGGCATGTGACAGGGATGAATGATCACTGTAAGTGGGGAGCACGTGCTTGCAGCGCTAGCATTGGAAACGCTGGTGTGTTCTGCAGTACCTCAAGCTACGCGAGGTCTCTGTTCATCATCTGGTGTGTTTCTGTCCTCTCCCCTTCCCACAGTTATCTTAGGAAGAAGATTTGAGTTACACTCACTCATTCCTCAGCTTCATGGTTTCTTTTTTAATTGCAAAGACATTCTCAGGTCACACGTCAACATTTTTGAACCTATCAAAGCATCTCGATTTCCAGATTTAAGTACTCTTTCACTCCTGTTTGCAACTGTAGTAAATTGCCAGTCTTCAGTGGAAATGCCAAGGTGTAGAAGTGTAATTAGTATTATTTTGAACAGGAAGGATGAAACTCATTTTCCTTTCACTGTCTTTCGAGTCTAAGTCCCTCACAATCACGAAGGCTGAGCCAGCACTGAATGGACATAAATGAGAAAACTGGTTATTCTTTCCGAGGAAGAGAAAAATGCAGCTCTGGTGAATTTTCACAGCCATTAGTTTGAAGCTGGCCACATGCTCCCACTTGATATTTCTCGCTGCTGATCCAAATCCAGCTCTGAAATGCCGGGGCCGGCTCCCACCGTGACCGCCAGCCCAGCAGCTGCCAGCACCGGCTGCCCAGCCCGCTTGCCCACGCACCAAGGCATCTCCGCTATTTCCTTGTGTATCTGAGCCACTGCTCCAAACAGGATAAACGCTGCTGGAAGCGCGCGATCGCCCCGAGAGCAGCAGGAATGCAAGCATCAGTATTCGAGGCAATTGCTGCGGCACATTATCAGACGCTCTGCTTTATTGCACGGGGGAGCATATAATGGTTTACAAATGAACCCTTTTATCTAGTGCCAGCTTTTCCTGTCTGCTGCCTTTTGGTTTCAAAAAGCTGCAGATCTGTTCCCAGCAGAGTTACAACACAGGCTGCACTGGGGGCAAAGCAGAGTGCCCTGCTCAGCAGCAGCCAAGCAGTTATCGCTGCTGCCCAGTGGGTTAGCTCCAGGACAGACAGACAGACGGGCTGACACGCCAGGGAAGGGCTGCCCATCTCACAATGAAGCCATGAAGGACACAGCTCTTGAGGGCTGGTAAAAATTAAAATATTATTGAAACTGAAAAAAATTTAGACTTTAGTCTAAATAAATGTCGATTAACAATGTTGAAACATGTCAGTATACAGTTTTCTTAGGAAATATGATGTGAGACATCCTTGAGGGAAAGCGTAGAGACTATAACGAAGCCCTACATGTATCAGCAGAACAGGTACCTACTGGCCAACACCCCTCTCATCTCCACGTACAGCCTGGCGAGGCAATTTGGGCTTCACCACCTCCAAGTCCCTGCATAGAGTTTTCATTCTTAACCATGAAGATTTTCCTGGAATAGGCAGAGAGCCATATTTGTGTAGCACACTTTGTGTGGACTTTCCATCCCTTACATGAACCTGCCATCCACCCTCCCTCACACGTGGAGCGATAGCCCCAGTTGGCTTGCCTACAGCAAGCCTGCGCTCCCAGTGTTGAAGAAACTGGTCACGGCCCAGTTCCACAGCCAACTGTCCATCTGCCCCTGATTTGGAAGGTGAGGGAGAAGGACTGTTCTCTGAAGTCCATCAGTCCCTGAGGGCCTCTTCCAGACTTACCCAACAGGCCGCTGTCATCCAGCCTGGGGACTTGCCCTAGCTTAGTCCATAGCAAAACCACAGGTGGCACATATCTAAGACAGGGCTGATTCCTCAGCTAGCTCGTGCTTGAGAATAAGCTCACTTCCATAACTCCTTTATTGACCACAGATTGCAGTATAAGCAGTGTTTTATGGTGACTACTAGTAATCCTTACAGAACAAAACAAGCTACTGAAAGAAGAACGCTTCCAAAAATGTTGTGAGTTTTTGTTATCCTGCTTCTAAGCTGTGTTCCCGTTGTGATTTTTGAGATGTTTCCCCCTCCGCTGTTGGGAACACGCCTGGGTCGCAGAGAGGCAGACAGGCAGAGCTGCGGCGTTTCTATAGCAGCAGAGCAAGCACCTGAGATGTGCTGGGTATAAATTTGAGAATGGCTATAGATGTTCTTCATCTTGAATAAAATACAAATAAATAAAAATAAGGAATCAATACAGTGTTTCTATATGCATAAGCAGCCATCTACTTTAAAACAGTGTGCATCAGTTGGCATGTGTACAATCGGTGTAGGTTCCCCTTATTTGCTTAGGCTATGGAAGATTTTGTATGCTGTTAAAGAATTCTCTTAATTTTTTGCTGGCTGTTTCGATAAAAAATTCCCTCAACACCCCTCATTCTGGAGCCCACATCCCTGGAGATGTTTTAAAACCTGGCTGGACAAGGTCCTGAACAACCCCATCAAATGTTGAAGTTCACTTGCTTTGGGCAGGAGGTTGGGCTAGTCGGTCTCCAGCAGTCCTTTCCAGCTCAGTTTTTGCCGTGATTCTGCAGTTACAACACAATGCCGCCCAGCCGCTGGATGAAGGATTTAGCTTTCTGCCACGATCGGCTGAACACTGGATATGTCCGTCTTTGCAGAGTTCCTCTGGGAGGATGCCCTTGCCTTCTGGCAGGTGCTGCCTCTTTTATAATGGCAGTTCTCGACCCAGGCGTGCCTGAACGTGGGGGAGATGGACCGCAGAGCGTGGCTCTGGGCTGCACTCCTTCGCCGGCACGCACACAGCAAGGACTTCAGCTCAGATCTGAAGCTCTCATTCAGCCAACAGTAAATGAAGGGGTTATAGCAAGTGCTGCTCATGGCAAACCAGTGAAAAGCGAAGTACAGAGCGTTGCTGCTGTGGATGGCCCTGCAGGAGATCAACACCACGTAGCAGTTCAGGGGGAACCAGCACACTGCAAACACGATCACCACCACCATCAGCATCTTCAGCGTCATCTTCTTCTTCCGTTGGTGGGCATAGTACTGCTCCATGGTGAGGTCCCCAATGGCGTTTCTCAGCCAGAGCTTCTTGGCCACCATGGTATATGTGATGGAGATCACAAGCAAGGGCAGGACATACAAGAGAACAAAAGTAGTCAAGTCCAAGTACTTCCAGAAAAGATCAGCAGGAGGAGGGAAGCTGGGGAGGCAGACCATTCGTATTGTTCGGTTCCTGAAGGTCAAAGAGAGAAAGAGCTGTCAATTCCACTACCAGATGCACACATCTGGAAGACAAACATCTTGGACGTTCTTACAAGTTTCAGTAAAGGTATGGATAGCAGAAGCAGAAGTCATTCAGTAACATGGGCAAGTGCCACTTTCAATGGAAAATTTTGCTTTAATTTGACCTTTGGCCCCAGTGAAGATATTTTAAACACATCCTCAGCAAAAGAAAAAAAAAATCCATATTGACATCTGTGCCCTCTAATGACAAAGAGCAACTCTCTTCTGTGCCTGCCTCAAATCGCAGGGCTGAATCTCTGAGCCAAAATCAACTAACAAAGAAGCCTGAAAGCAGTTTAATGGTCCTTTCATGAGAAACACACCACCTAATCAAAGAGCATGAGGATTTTTCTGTTTCATTGTACGTTCTTTTTTAATAACACAAATGGAGAGATGTGTGCTTTAGAATCTGTGGGGCTTTGATTAAGCCGCATATGTCATATTAAAAAAAAAGCACCATGTAAACATCTTACCCGATATAAAATCTTGTCAGAGTCTGATAAATGGCATGAGGCAGTGAAAAGCAGCTGGCCATAACCCAGATGACAGTGATGCAAATCCCTCCTTTCACCATGGACATGCGCGGCTTCAGAGGGTGCATGATAACCTGCAAAGAACAACCAATCCTGAGGATTTACAACGTCCTCAATTGATAAAAACGAGCTGCAAGCCTTAGAGAAAAAAAGAATGCATCTTTGCTTTATCCATGTCCAGGAGCAAGCATTTCACGCTGATCACTGAGTAGGAAGCGAACAGCGTGTGTGCTTTCCAGGACAGCCAGGAATGCTCAGCACGGACATTAAGCGTGGCGGAAGTTGAAAGCCAAGAGGCTGTTCTGGCTTGTACCACAGCGACTGCAAAAAGTCTTCTGATTGCTAAAGGCAAGGTCTCCAGCACAGACGGCAGCCACGGGGCTCACAACATCTGGCATCTGGTGGACTCGCAAGACAGAGTGACAAGATGCTTGAGAACCACGGTTGGGTGTGAGCCTTGGCCAACACAGCACTAACAGACTTGAAGGCTGGTCTCTTTGATGTCCACAGTTTACCCCGTGCAGTACTGGCTACAGCGTGCTGTAGTCCAGGGGTGTTTGCTGCTAAGGAGGGCAACTTTATCTGACAACGTCTTGGCCACTCTTTCTGCCTCATGTTGCAGTCTGAAGCACTGCAGCAGCTCTGCATCCCTCCAGCGTTAAAACGCAGAAAGGAGGGACTCACTGCACAGGACTTCAGAGAGTATAAGGGCTGGAAAACGCAAAGAGTTGTGCAAGTATTAGGTGTTACTGCTGGTCCGGCGCCCTGAGCAGAGAAACACGCTCAGCATCACCCGTCAGCTTGGCTTCAGAGATCGTGATGGTTAGATATCTGTCGAGCTACATGCACTACGGATGATTACATTAGGCAATGAAACAATAATTAAAAATAGACCTATCATGTCATCCAAATGATCTCTTGGCTGATGAAGCCTTTGGTATCTTATGCATGTCTTTTCTAGTCTCATTATAAATATCTGCTTAATCGAGCTTCTACAACTCCCCTGGAGCATCTGTCTGCTCTGGTACCTCTCAGGACTAGCAATATTTTTAGAGGCAAGTGTTGATTTCTCTTTGTTCAGTGACATCTTATTTCTATTTTTATCTTCTTGGGCCATACTAGCTAATTCCCATTCTGAGGTACATACTCCACTGAAATTGAAAGCAGGTACTGTGTTCACCCTTAACGAAGCACACACTTCTTGAGACCTAGGCGTGCCTTGAAATTAACCCAGAATCTACTGATTAAAAATAGTTATTATCTAAATTCTTAGCTTTCAGGACCTGTGATGTTGCACACAGAATGGGCAGACTACCAAACTTTTTGTGGTAAAAAAGACAGAAATGGATGATCTACGCTCTGGCAGTCACTGTAATTTTCTGACACCAGATGGAGCACATGCCAGACGATCAGAGTGGAATCCGTTATTGTTCTGAACTCCATCTAGCCATGCCATTTATCATGTGAAATTGCTTTTCAGTAACAACCATTCCAGTGACTCCAGCACCGCAGACAAATACACAGTCTGCCTGAGAGCGCACCTCGCAGGATCTGCTCTGCCAGTGCACAGCATTGATCAGCTCAAGTAAAAACGACAAACTATCGCACTTCAAGCAAACCCTTCGGTTTGCACTCATTGCTTGACCTGTAAGGTTTTCCTGCTTGGTATTTGCCAAAAAAAAATCAGGGTGGGGGGAAGAGAGGAGAATTTCTCGCCTTGAACTGAAAGTGCTAAGGCAGTTCTCACTACTTCCAGTCCTAGGCATCCGAAAATAACGGGCCAAGCCTAAAAACTGTAAGACTTCTCATAAATAAATGCTGAGAAAATGCATTGGCTTGCTGGTGTTGGAACTTGGGAATATATTGCCACTGTGCTTTCGGGGCTGTGCTCCAGAGAGCGGCCGAGGCGGGCAGGGGCCCCTGGAGATTGTCCAGCCCAGCTCCCTGCCCAAAGCAGGCTGCCCAGCGCTGTTCCTTGTTGGGTCGTGGACATCTCCAAGGACAGAGACTCCACAACCTCTCTGGGCAGCCTGTTCCAGTGTTTGATCACCCTCACTGTAAAAAAATGTGGGGTGTTTGTCCACTGCCATGAAAGCTAGAGTTCTCCCCCCCATTCCTTGATTCCAGGGACAATGCAGGTTTCCAGGTACTGGGATTTGAAAGGGAAAAAACTATGTATTCAGCACCTTATTTTCCAGCAAGCATAGGGGTGATATATATCGCATACCTGATGCCGATCCAGAGCAATGGCAGCAAGGGTCAGCACAGACACGTGAACAGAGCAGTACTGAACAAACCGGCTTATGTGACACATCAGCTTCCCAAAAACCCAGGTACTGCTTACAAACCGCACCTGAAGAACAGACAAAATTGGATTAAAACAGTGTGCATTATCTACAGAGTAGAAAATCGGCTTCCCTGGAGTATGGTAAGGAAGAAATTCTTTAATATAGTATGCTTTGTAGATGCAATATACTCGGTTTTTCTAGGGAAACAGTGACTATGCAAGAGGCTCTGAAACAGAGGTGAGATTTATTGTGCTGAGCAAACAAATCCACCTGAGCAGTGCTCTGTGCATGTGTGTTTGGGTATGCTTGTGTACATGTAACGTGGCCCTGCTGGAAAAGGTAAAGAAATCTTAGCTCACCTCCTTGATGAGGCTCTGCAGGGAAAAAAAATAGCTTGCCTCCTTAAAAAAAGTGGCACATTTGAATTTGTGGATGCTGAAAATCGCATGGGTTCAAAACTCAGTGAGATAAATATATGGAAGAAAAAATGTCATTGAGGGCACTGAAATAGCACGGTAAGAGCTCTGAGCTAGGGACCGGCTCTCTGTGGAGCATCTCTGCCTGCCCGCCCGGTGCCGGCACTCCTGCCGGGGTCCGTGACTACCAGCCACACTCAGAAACAGGACCTGGCGCTGGACAGCAGGGTGTTGCTTGTACGCTGGTCTCTAAGCCCGGCTCTCCTCTCATCATGCTGTGTGAGATGCACCAACTGCAATTTCAGAGGTGTCAATTAAGTTACACAGAGAGGAAAATTTTACCCTCTGGTTGAAAAAGCAACTCACACTTCACAAGCTGTGTCGCCTTCCTCACTGATTCGACCTCTGCAGGTACGGGAGCCTGCAATCCAGCCGCTGCGGGGAGGGGAGGGAGGCAGGGGCAGCTTAAAGCCCCCGGGACTGCAGTGGCAAGGGCAGCCTGGCATTTCGCAGAGAGGTGCTGCTTACTGTGGCTTTTCTGCAAGGGAGGTTATTCCCAGTAACAGTGGTTGTCTCACTCTCTTGTTATTCCTGACTGCACAATATTAATTCCAAGTTAATGTAACTCATTCTGGAAGCACATTAAGCTAATTTGAAATAAAGCACATTCATTACAAAACATCTGTCCACACAGAAAATCAGTCAAGACTAGCTAATCTGTTTTCAATTAATCTAATTAATTTCCCTATAGAGACATCTCTAGTAGTAATGACTCTGTCACTGAATGTGTAGCGATGTGCTGTTTCTCTGAAGTTGGTATAAAGCTCTTTCCCAAGAGAGATGACAGTTGTTTAATTATTTGTGCCTACTGTGTGCCTGTTGCTGTGCAAACACGCGAGAGGGCACTCTCCTTTCCCTGACAGATTGCAGGATGCAAATCCAATCAGAGCAAGGCAGAGAACTCCCAACAAAGAAACAGCATCAATTTAAGAAAAGGTGAATCCAAACTGATAATTCGGGAACTGCTTTTGGACGGCAGAAGAACACTATGGACTGCTCTGGGGAAGGACGGAAGCAGGAGCAGTTGGGATGCTTTTCCAACCAGAGGGCTGTGTGACATGCAGCTGTACAGAGCCCTGCTTACGTGGTGTCCATAGATTGTGACAGTGGGGCAAGAAATGAATCCATTTAGTTCTGCCCACCTCATTCTTCTAATGTTTTTCTTATGTCTATACTATTTAGTAACTGAAAATAAATAAAGGTCAGCCCCAAGAAGCACAGTTTGTACTGCCTGAGTAAGAAGCGTGCCAAGCTGACATGGCTCAGCACAGACTTAGCAGTTTGCCCTTCAATCATCTTCACAAGGGCTGACCTCGCTTGCATAATTTCCATAGGAAATTGGCAGTTAATTGGACCTTCTAGTGTCAGACTCATCCCCACTTCCTTCCCCACCAAAAGACAAACAGGGCTTTGATGCCGGTGCCTTGCCGGCATCCCGGCGGAGGGCGGAACACCACAGCGGAGCGATGCCTGCGAGGTGAGGGCTGAGCGCCCGGTGCTGCTCACCGAGCCCTGCCTGCGAGCTAGGGGGGTTGGGGAGAGCGGCACGGCCGCGGCTTGTCCGGGAGGCAAAAGGAGCAGGAGGGAGCCAGAAAGCAACTCTGCGTGTCAGGCTGTTCCTGGCCATTCAACACTCAGCTGACAGGCACACACAGACACCAGCAAAACACAGACGAGCCGGATGCTCACCAGCGTGAAGGGGGTGTTCAAAATGGTGATCATCACGTCGGCAATGGCCAGGTTGACGATGAAGAGGCTGGTGGCGGAGTGCATCCTCTTGTTCTTGATCACCACGTGGCACACCAGGATGTTCCCAAAGAGCGAGATGCAGATGATCACGGAGTAGGCTACTATCAGCAGTGCCTTCACCATCGGGCTCTGGGACTCGCCCTCATACCTGCTCCCACTGTCAAAGTCCCCCAGGTCCTCCAGGTCCAAATCGCTGTGGAAGAAGGACTGGTTAGGGAAGCCGTACAGTGCAGAAAAGAAGTTGGTTGCATTGTGATTCTCTGCTCTCCAGAAGGGCTTGGAGATGTACTGCAAAGGGAACCACGCGTGCCTGCTCATGGCTCGGGAAGCAAAGCTCCAGCGCTGCCCATGTCCCGGCTGCACCGGGCAGCTCAGGTGCTGACGTCTGCGGGTGCAGGGGGGGATGCGCCCACCTGTC
>Ga0181612_128852_pt1 | contig 14956 bp, 7 predicted proteins | sample HoacroProtozoa21_FD_119630 | JGI IMG/M metagenome (GOLD analysis project Ga0181612, IMG submission 119630) | Hoatzin crop microbial communities from Cojedes, Venezuel. Combined Assembly of Gp0051906, Gp0051904, Gp0051908 | reverse complement strand
TGCTTTGTGGAGCCTGTATTTAAGTTTGATTAATTGCTAGCAGAAATAACAAATTTTCAGTGTGGAACCTCAGGAAGATGGAATATTGTACACTGTTTTGTGTTACCAAAATCAGGTGTTTTTCAAGTATTATTCCAAAATTTTAATGCCCAGCTCATGTGTTTCACTAATACACCATCTGGTGCCTTATCTAAGCATCAGACATGAATAAATAGACATGAACCACCAAATTCTGCTTTATAAAATTACTGACTTATCGATTATTGTAGAAGAGGGTGTCAAAGTATAGTAATTTTGTGGATTATAAATACAGTAGTTGAAAAATGTGAAAAATATTGCACTCCTGATAATCAAAGCAGTTCCACAGAAAGAATATCTGCTAAACAGCCCTTAGTTTGGTTTATTGGGACTGCCTTTGAAATTTGAGGTGTAAATCTTGTTGATATCTTGTAAAATATTCTGGTGTTCAGGAAAGACCATGCACATCCAATTAGTCTATCCTGACTCCCATCTGATGCAAAGAAAAAGCCCCATTTGTTTTAATGTCTGACTGTGCAACGACTTCCTGAAGTTAAGAGTCTGCTCAGAACTATCGACAAGTTACGCAGTTACCGAAGAAGATGCTTTAAAGTGACGCTTAAGACCCAAGCGTCACCCAGATAATACAGAAAGTCCGCGTTTAGACCAACTTTGCTCAGAGTTTGCGGCACCTGTTTTTGCCAGAAGCCCGAGACTTACTGCTTCGCTGGCTCGTCCTGGTAACTGGTCCTTGTGGAGGCTCCACAGTGGAAGGGAACGGCACTGGGGGGGGGGGGGGTGCTGCAACGTACCCACACGCCGACTGTTTTAACCTCAGGGCTGGAATAAACAGCAGCTGCCTGCGCGTGCCCCAAAGCAGGGGGGGAGGTAAGAGGCGGGGGAGTTGAGGCAAGAACTTTTTCTCGATGCAGACCTTACGGTTTTCCTCGTGCTTCCACCCCTGTGACTCAACGTACCTGCTCCTGCCCCTGAAGGCGTGCGGCGGAAGTTACGCGCTTCCTGGCGCGGATGTTTTGCGCGGGGTGGAAGTAACCAGGATACAACACTGAGTCTTGTGTGTCTTACACCTGGTGTGTAAGCAACGCGCATTCCAGAGGCGTGGGGCTGTCAGGAAGCATCTCTGAGGCACCACAGCGTGCTGCTGATACAAGCAGATGCGTATGCACAAGCACGGTACCGAAGACTTCTGTGTATGACTTTTTTTTCCCTGTATATATAAAAGGGAAAAAGAAAAGCCTTGCTGGCAGACACAAGTAGTGAATCCACTGGGGAAAAAACAGTGTTTTAACTCCAGAGCTAACAAGACAGAAGAATGTCAAGGTCCTATAGAAATAGGCACTGGAGACACTTGCTTTTTAGGATAGATGTATACTGCAGGCAGACTGTGGTGTAGTGTAAAAATATGTGAGCTAGCTGGAAATGAGCCACCTTAGGTACCAGAATCGATAGTTTTTCACCCTTGATTTATGTGTCCCATCAACTGTGAGCCAAGGGTGTCTCCGGTTCTCCGAGGTATTTACGCAGCAGCTGGGAACGAGCTGTGGTGCGGGTACCCACTGCTCGTCTGTGCGCAGCTCTGCTCCCGGCTCCCTCCCGGGGCGCAGGCTCTGAGAGGCTCCTTCACACGGCCTCACCAGCCCACAGCTTTTGCCTCTGCAACTTTCCGCTTCCCTGCTCTCAGCCACAGCGTTGCTCCAAGTTCTGCACTAATTTGTTGTTAATCAGGGAAAGGAAATTTAAACAGCATTCCTCCAGTGCATAGCGCATGGTCAGCCCAATCTTGCAAAAATTTACCTATGGGAAGTTTATTGATTTCATCTTCAGAATCGCATGGAGCAAGTGAGCAGATAAATTCCTGCCTACTGAGGAAGATAAAAATCACTCATCATTTAAACTTTCTCAAGTAATCTATTTTTGGGTTTCCATTTTCTTAGCCCAGAAATATAACACCATCTTTACTGCTATAAATGTAAGAAGCTCTGCTGTTCTTACACAGATAAATCTTGATGTATTTTGTAGTCTTACTTCATACCTATATTCAGTAACTGACACTTAAAAATGCGTGCTGCTGTACATCCTGGTGTTCAATGGGCTGGAAGATGCTTCTGAGGAAATCTCAACACGTAATGCCGCAATCATTGCAAGCTAGGGGAGCAGAAGTGGTGTCTGACTGCTCTTTGGGTTGTTCACGGATTTCTAAGCAAACCCAGCCACGAAAGGACATCTGACACCCAACTATCTCACAGCCATGGTGAGCCTTCAACTCAGACAGTTGATTGTATTCACAATTTTTTGCCTGCAATTGTTGTTCTTTTGGAACACGGGACACTATATTAACCACACACTGACAGGAGCGGTGGAATCTGTTGTTTAATGAAAGCTGTAATATCACATGCGTACTTAAACTGGATGCATGTGATACGCCATTACTTAAATGAGAGACTTGCATAGCTGGCAGTGTCATTTGTCAGGAGGACAAATTATAGCACAGGTACATTTTCAGCAAGATGGTAGAGGATTTGTTCAGGTTTAGTTCATACAGTACAGGATAGTATCTAGCTGGAGTAAAAAACAGTTAAACCACCATATTTGGAGAGTTCCTCGTTTACCATTTCGCCTTTTAATTCTACAAATCAACTCGGCGGCATGTGGCCTGGCCGCAGATTTGGAAAGCCTGCCCAGAGCTGGTGACCCTTCAGCCTTGTCCCAGGCAGCAGCGCTCGGTCGCGTTGTCCCACGGCGAAGCAGGAAAGCTTCCTGCTGGTTTGGGAAGCCGTGCCCCGCTGCCTCGCACCCCGTCGCCCACCAGCTCACGGTTGTGCCTTGCCGCAGAGGAGCGGGCGCTCGCCGGGTGCTCCCCAGCCCTCCCTTGGCCGAAACAGGCTTGGTGCCCGGTGGGACGCTCAGCCGTCCTCCCCGGGGAGATGCCAGCCCCAGAGGCGATGTGGGGAGCGGGAGAGCAGCTCTGGGGGGTGGCTGCTACTTTTCAGGGCAGTGCCAGAAGTCTGCACGTCCCGGTCTGCGCGACAGCCCCGTGCCCTTCTTGGCAGCCGCCCTCCGCTCCCCAGTGTTTTGATGCCCAGCCGTGAGTAGGCAAAGCGGCGTCCGCACGCCGCGCACGCGACGAGCCTCCTCGTTTTTGTGTGGTTTTTCTAGCGTGAAAAGTAAGGGGAGCGGTTACTCAGGAGCTGGCACTGACTCCCTCAAGGGGAAAAAAGTGACTGATGCGGCTGTTGGTTTGTTAACTTATATTTATGTTACCTTTTGTTCAAAACTGTGGAAAGTCCTCCAAGGCCTTTGCAGTCCTGCAGGCAGTTTTGTCATCGAGCGCTTTTCCTCTCTCTCTCCATCTGAAACACGCTGCGTTGTTCGGTCCACACCGCTGAGGTACGGTCTCATTTATTCCACTTACTCTTTCTCTCTTCTAAAGCAGGAAAATACCGGGCAAAATTTGCACAAGCCAGAAAAACAAATCCACTGCATGCAAGTTTTTCCTTATGCTTTCCTCTATTATTTACCAAAGGGAAAAAAAAAACCCTCAACAACAACAGTTCCTCCGCATTTATCCCAGTGAGTAGCAGCAAGCGCGTGATTCTTATGGTAAGCAGCCCTTTGCAGATGGCCAGGTGCAATCCACAGATCTAATCTTATCACACATTTGTTTCACTCGCATCTGCAACAGTTGGTGTCAGTTAATAGGTTACCAACCATGAAGTATATTTATTTCCTTTTATCTTGCTTCGGGGCTACAGAAGTGATTTGTAAACTGTCCTAGCTGTTGAAATGACATTTAATTTTTGTGTGCGTGGCTTTTTTGTTGTTTAGTTGGTGCCACAGGAAGAGAATGAAAATGTCTTTCAGTGAATCCGTTTTTCTTTTCATTTGGTCCGTTTTTTCTTTTCCAGGGATGTAGAAACTTTAAAACTGTATGTTTGCTCTCTGGGTTTCGAATCTAAAGTAGAACACAAGTTATTTGTCAAGTTTAAATTTTGGGGGGTTTTGGTTTGATTTGTTTGTTGGTTTTTTTTTTTTTTAACAATTATTTCTTATTGATGGGGGATCAGTTGTGCCTGTTTAATTCCATCAGGCCATGTGGCGGATTCAGTATCAGCCCTCACAAGTAATCAATCACAATCTGTATAACCTGAATTTCCAACAGTAGTCATAAAAGAAATAAGGTTGAAATTATCTTCTGAGCTTTACAGCTCCCATTTTGGACACTGGGATGCACAGGCAGATCTACAGCAGTAAACCAATCACGTAACATCCAAACCTCTCCATAATCTGGTACAAAATTAATGAGCTTGTTTAAAATAAATGTATTCAGTTCTTACCGAGTCTTCTCCAGTTTTTGCAATGGAGGGACAGCCTTGGTTGTGTCATTTTTTGCTTTCGCTTACATCAAGACCACTTTGTGTTAGACAAAGCATGACATAGTAATAATTCCTCTATAACTTACACGCTTAGATACCTTTTGCTTACATGCAGTTTCAAATCCGCTTCCCACAAAATAGGTTTTAATAGTAAGGAGTACAGCTATTAGAACACATCACTGTGTTTAAGCTAGGTATTCTTCAAAGTGATGAAGTTGCACATGTGAGTGAGTCTAACACAAAAGATAAATGAAGATAAAAGAATCTCAGATTTTGGTCCTGATTCTGGTTTTAAAATGCATGGCTAGCAGTCTCTTATCGTTGGCGTAGAGCAGCATATAAGCATAGTAATTGGAAACCGTTAAACGTATGAATTTAATGGACCTGAACGAATAATTTCAGGGAATAATTTGCCTATTCACATTAGCCGCTTTCTCTGTACACATTGTTTTGAGGTGGACTGGAATTCCTTCTGATTCTATTCTGAACTGCATTTTCACTTTTTAACACATTTTTGTTGATCTAATAATTAATCCTAGTACAATATTTGCATTACTGTGTAAAATATTGAAAATAAGATCTTTATTTAAAAAGCCTACTCGTAGTTCCTCATAGATTGAGAATCTAAGATGAAGGCTCTAAAACATTTTGTAATTTGATGTAAACAAGGACTGGATATGTGCCAGGATTTTGCCCAAACTGGCCCTTTTTCTCTGCCGGCCCGACTGCGAAGGCTCTGGTGTTCATGCTCTTCCTTATTGCCCCTCATATTATCGTAGGTGGGAAGACTCTTCTCCAGGCAAGGCCAAAATCTTTCCAGATGTATCTACACCAGTTACTCTGTCACTGGGGCTGGAGACAGGATTATCCAGATAAAGACACTGTAAAAGGTATGGAGTTACAGTTAGGCAAATAAGGCCAGAAGAGCAATTTTTAAGCTTCCAAATTAAGGAGCTTTTGATGTTGGAAGGCCAACCTACTGCCTTACCTGATTGACTTGCTAAATCTGAACTTCACGTCCAGAGGTTGAATATATGAATCACTGACTGCTTACGCTTGGTTACACACGCTAGTTCCAGTCTAACACAGAAGGTACTAGTGCGTGTATGCACGCCCACCCGGTGCAAGGTTTCGTACTTCATCCCGAGCTCACGCCCTGCCTGGCCCCGCGTCCCCAGCGTGGGACTCGGTCCCCGGGTGGCCTGCCCGGGGCTGGCTGGCAGCTCTGGTGGCACGGCTCAGCCGAGTGCTGCCCCGGGACCGCCGCTGAGCCCGGGGCCAGCGAGGGTGCCTGTGTCTGGGAGAGCAACGACCACCCTCCACGTCCACGGAGGAAAGAGTTAGGAGAGGCTCTTGTGGCACCTATTCTCACAGCTTTTTTCAAGACATTGATGCTGCAGGTCCTTTCTACACAGGACCTGTAGAATAGGAGGAATGTTTGAAACAAACTTCCAGCAGCAATGTGATAGTGACGATAATAATTTTTAACAGGTCCGTGTTTTCTCTGGGCGTGTGTGTGCCGAGGCCACAGCCACCCACAGAGGCTCAGCTGACCGTTCTGGATGGCGTTGCCCTCGGGGCTCTGCACGAGGCATCTTATGCAGATTTTTATCCTGTTTTATTCATTAAAAAGGGTGGGGAAATGGCTGTAGTCCTGATGGTTTTAAAGAAAACTGAAAGGCTGGGGGAAAGAGCCTGAATCTTCTCTTCAGCGAAGCCTGCTCTTACCAGCAGTGAGGGTCAGAACATGCTTTTCTTATCTCCAGCTCCATCTCCAGTGCCCATTGATGTGATTTCGGTGTTGGCACTAATAACGGTTTTACTGCTGAGCAAAGCGAAGGAGAAAGCAGCACAGGAGCAGCGTCCAGTGCTGGTGCCACAGCAGGAGGGTATTTAGGCCAATGCTGCTGTTCTCAGCCCAGGTCAGTCCGTGGAGCGGCACACCCCAGGCAGAAACTCAGGGCACTGAAGGTTTCCATCAGCCCCGCACCGAAGGGAAACCAACCGCAAGAGCGCAGAAGCCCAGCCCAGCCAGGCTGTTCCCCACCGGAGATCCACCTCTTTTCCGGGGGCTGGGGCGAGGTGTTGGAGTCTCCCAATTCTCCTGACATCTGCTTGCTGCCCCAGGCATGCACCTCAGCACCTTTAACACTGAAGTCAGATTTTCACCTTTTTCTTTTACTCCCAAAGCAAGAAGAGCAAGAAGCTTGTGTTTGCTTGCCAAGCAAACGCTCAGCTTCAGGTGCCATCACAGGTCTCTGGGACTCGGGATTCTATCCATTTGCTTACTGTATTACTATTTTTGACCTCAGTGATCCAAAGACTTAGTAAAAAAAAATCCACTAAAGGAAGATTTGGAAGTGCAGAGTTCCTACAATTTTCTTTAGAAACTTAGGTGAGTGCACAGCTGAAATGGGTGCAACTTTGCAGAGTAGTGCTGCTCTCTGCCTCCCTACGCCGGTTCCGAGGGCAGAACAAACCACCAGGCACTAAAGTGCTTATCACCCCTGTTCGTGTCTTCCTGTGCCTTCACCGCTTGAATGTGGGCAGCTTGCTGATGTGAGACAGCACTTCATAAGACTGCCTAATCTGATGTCTTCTCTCGGGAGTGTTTTATTTTCTTTTCTCTTTGATAGTGCAGAGCATGGTCTGACTCCTAATATCACGTGACTGGTCCTCAAAGCCCATACTCTATTTTAGTGGCAGCAGTGACCTTGAATTCACCGGGCTTTCCTGTGCCATGAGGCTTTTGGCTTTTGCCCTTTTACCCTAGGTACACAGGGGTGTTTTGGCCCTGGGAGTTCATCAGTTCAGAACTTGTATTACTCGTATTCAGTAATCTTCTCAAGTCAATCTGCGGGCTTTCTGCAAATTTGCCTATTTAGAACTTGAAGAGGAATTGGATTCATTTTGCTTTTCAATGACTAAGCACACTATTATTTTAATAACGACAGTTCAGGCACCCAAGTAGTAATTATTCCTGACAGTCTACAGGTGAGCATATCCCGCTCAGAATACATTACTAAACACGTGTTCTGGCAGACTTTGGAGCCAAGCAAACACAGCTAACTTTTGTTTACACTCACAGAATATTATTTTTTATTAAGGATCATTTTGTTGAAGTACAGCATTTAAATTTGAGAGGTAATCTCAAGTCTCTTGGCTTGGGAGGATGTTTATGAGGAGGGGTAAGAAAAGATCTTTCCTTCCTTAGTCTATTAAGAGACATCTAGATTTCGAGCCTTGAAAAGCATGTTACCAGTCTCAGATGCTGCCTCTGAAGCAAATGAGCATGAAATTAAGCAGTAGCCTCAGCGAAAGGAGGTGAGAGGTGAGCGCTGTCGTTTGAAGGATGCAGGAACTTCATTTTCCAATCACAGCAAAACCGTTGGAGAGAGATCGTTTCTCCTGGACTCTGCACCGTTTGTTGCACAAGGTAGTGCGTAAGGGAAAACGTGGCTCTTACTGGTCTATAAAACAACAAACCTCACAGGTATCCCACAGCAGGGACTCTTCTGTATATGCTCCAGACTTCAGACTTCATATTGTCAGCAAAAGTCCTCTGCTGGAAATAGGCTCAGGCAGGGAAAGGCAAGACGAGCCAGGAAACAACCTTCAGATTTGGCACTGACAGGCCTAAACCCCTGACACACTGAAGGGACAGATGATACCACTGGAACCTTTGGCACTAGTAATAATAACAAAGTGTTCCAAATAAGATTATATCACAGTGGTAAAAACAAAATGCCTTTGATCCTCATCGGCTCAGGCAGTATAATGCACAGATGGAAGTAAATAGTAGCTGGGACAAATACACTCTTGGCTTTACAGAAGGTGTATTGTGGCTGAGTAGCTCAAAAGCAGCATTAGATAAGATAAAAAAAATTCCCTAGAAAAACAGAAAGCAAGTATTTAGAGGTCAGCTAAGTATTTGATATGGTGCCGCATAGGAAATTATTAATTAAACTGGAGAGGAGGGGGAACTTTATGGTGTTTGTGAGGTTAGCAAGGCCCAGGGTCAGGGAGATCTGCTCTGGGGGCTGCTGAAAAGGGAGGGTTTGGGCTGGAGGGAAGCTTGTAGTGAAGTCAGGCAAGGGTTGATCTTGGCATTGTTTTTATTTAGTATTTTCATCAATGATTTGAAAGCACATTAAGGAAACCTGCTCATAACACAAAACGGCACCTCTGATAGAGAGGAAGACTGGGATAACAGACGAGGAGAACTGGATTACTGTATGAAGGGAGCGGGAGAAGTGGGATAAGGAAGTACAAAGTGCAAGTCCAGGCTGGTACTGATTACCAGCAATCATTGTTAGTGTGGGATAAATGCGCAGTGGTTAGAAAGGACAAAGGCAGACAAAGCAGTCTGGATATACAAGTCTGTCACAGCAAGATTATCATCTGCCAAGGTGCTGCAGCCACAGAGAGCCATAAGCCTGATCATCTCATAAATCATAATGATTTTAAGACCAATTTAGTTTTTTTCCAACAGAGGCTGTGGAAATTATTAATACTGTTATACAAGGCCCTGGTAAGATGCTAGTGAAAAAACTGGGATATCAGTCATTCATTTTCAGGACAGATTAATTCAGGCTAGCGCAGGTTTAGAGGAGAGTTGCTCTCCAAGTGAGTAGAGTAGTCTGATGTATGTATGGAGGCTAGAGAAGATTGGCTTCTTTATCTTGGCAGATTAAAGGTGGAGGGGGGACTGGATTTCTGCCTAATCAAAATAAACAGCATATAGGGTAAACACCTTTAAGACAGGTAAGATAAGAATGGGTCTATCAAAACATTAAATGGCTATAAAACAGCTATGAGCAAATTGACAAGTAATTATTAAATCCAAAGTTCCATACAATGATTGTATGTGGAGAGAGCAGGACTATTTAAAATATAATTTAAAATGCCTACCCAGCAGTCTTTAGACTATATCAGTAAAGAATTTCTTTTATTCTAATCTTAAGCTTGGCATGCTATAAAAACACTTTTTGTGCATATTTACTAAAATATACATTTTTAATGTATAAGAAAAAATATATCCTCTTGCCAGATGGTAGGATACTGTTCTCAGTATTGCAGTAGCCTTCAGTGGTCAAGCAGTGCAAGTATGGGGAAACGCTGTAGCCCCACGCTGGCTCGTGCTTCCTCAGCCGCGTGCTCGGAGCTGTGCGGGGCTGAAGCACCATCACTCAGTCGGGAGCTGGAACAAGCAGAGCCCGGGGGGCAGTTCCTGATCTTCCAAAACACGGAGTGCCAGACCTTCATCCCCAAACATACGTGAACTTCAATATCTCAGAAATTCATAATTTGGTCAGATCATGGCAGATTTTCCAAGCAACGCGTTTCTTTGGGCTATCGGATTGCCAGCCCGTGCTGCAACAAAGCAGCTTCCCAGCAGAGCTGCTTGTAAAACCCAGGGGTGCTGTTAACATGGCCAAGACATGTTCTTCCTTTGTCGCAATACCAAAACAGACTCAACCAAAACTTCTCCATAAAACAGCAGCCTTAGCTAGATGTGTGCCATGGATCTTTTCAGCCTGATTAGTTTTAAGTTTTGCAGCGATAAAATTAAGAAAAAAAGTACCTCACAGCATGAAAATGTCGTAAGCGTTGGAATCACTTATTTTTACACTGATTAAGATTCATTTCATAATGCCATTCATAAGCATTGGTATCACATTTTTATATGGATTTTTATTAATTTCACAATATGGTAAATAAACATAATTTTGTTTATACATTCTTTGACGCACATTATATTTCAAACCTAAAGATCTCCAGTTTGACACATCCAACTGCTTAAGCAATTAAATAATAACCATACAGCAAACTTAAAAACCAAAAACGTGCTCCAGGTCCATGGAGCTAGGAAGGTCAAACTGGAAAACCAAAAACCCACTCCATTTTCAAATGGTCAAAGTCTTGCATCAGCAACCTCCGCCTGTCCGGGAGCCCTGGTCCATGCCAGCCCATGCGGGACGGGGCCGCGCTGGTAACTGCTGTGTTCCAGCCGTTGGAGAATGAGTCCACTGACAGCAGAAACAAGATCATGTGGGTTATGAATAATAAGATGGAGAAACACAAACGAACTTTCAAGAAAACGGTTAACAGAGATCAGAGAAACTTCTTTTCAGAAAAGGGTTTTAAGCATATGTTTAAACATGTCAAAATGATTAAAAAAAAATGTGAACTGAGGCTCCTGTTACTTTTGAAGCCATTTAGTTCAGATTTTAAACTATTCCAGAAAGGAAAAAGGGATAAATTCAAGATGAATGTTAATTGCACCTAATAGCTCAACTAGAAGAACGGGTTGAGCTTCATTTGCTGATTTTTTTAAAAAATCATTCATTATAGTGTTATTTAGCATAACAGCACTTTATAATTTCAGATAAGATCAGAGATAAACTGCATTTTATGTTATGTCAAAGACACAGAAACACAATTCCCATCCTCAGCCTGCAGAGCAAACAAAATACTGCACGTCAAATCCTGGCCCTGTTGAGTCAATGGGAAAAGATCACCACTACCATTCATTTTAGGTTTCAAAATAGAACGGCACATTTTTATTTCCTCTGAAAAGAGATTTAAATTTTGTTTTCTTTTTGTTTGAGATGTATTTGATTTACAGGTAGAAGGAGAAACAAGCAATTTTTAAGGGATGTATAAAAACTCAAATCACGAAATAGAACAATATTGAAAATTTCAAGCAAAGCAGTCTGTAAGCTCTGTGGGACTGTGACGCACTTTCACAAGGCTCATGAAAGAGGTGTAGACTCCAATGCACGTCTGCTAACTGATGTGTGCTGGCTATGTACTTAATATAATTGTGTTAGAGTTCCTCCGAGTGGGTGAGAGTCTACCAGGCAGGGTTTCCTGCTTCCCAACAGCAGATGCCGATGAAAAACAAAGCATGAGAAACTGGGTAAGCCTCGGGTGGTATTTCCACAGGTGCATCCCCCTCGACCGAGCAGTCGGCGGGCTGCCTGCCCTACGTGGAGAGCGGTGACTTGGCCTGCTCGCTTGTGTGTGTCAGTATGAAATGCGAATATGGCTCACCCCCTCCAAAAGAGGAGGAAGGCTCCTGGGTGAAGGATGAAACAGAGAGTGAAGGTCATCGGGTGTGTGGTCCTAATCTGCACAGCAGCCTCTGGTGCTCCGAGCGCTCAAGTCTGAACTTGTTTGCATGTGTGCACTCCTCCCCATGAACCGCACTTGGGATGAGCCTGTCAAGATCCCACGTAGATGTATGGAAGATGGTCTTCCAGACATTACCTTTTGGTGTCCTTGCACAAAAGACCTTTGAGGATTACTACAGTTTGGTTGTGCTTTTCTTCTAACCTACTGTATTGATAGATATAAACATTACACAGAAGATGACAGTTAAATTGGCCCAACACAGCACTAAACATTTATATTAGTAATTGATTGACCTCTGATCAAAGGAGGTTTGCTCGAGTGTTGGGAAAATGTCTATTCCTTTATACAGGAGCTTATGCATACCACCTTCTCTTAAGCATATGCAATTTAAAAAATAAATCATAGTGGTTGCCTTCAGCAGCTATATTGAAGTCAGTTTTAGTCATCTTCTTAATTCTGAGTAATAATACTTAATTCTACAAGTAGCTTCACAGCTGCAGAAGAGTGAACTATGCTGTACAAAGTAGAAAAGTCATATACTTTTATAAGTGCAAGTACTCTTACGGTTCAACAGTAAAACAAGATACCAATCTGCATGTAAAATGGTTTCTATTAAGCTAGCGAATGAACTGATGGCTTGGTTAATTCTAACTAAGTGATTGCATTGCCACAGTTTCACAGGTCTCAGCAGACCAAACACGAGACCTGCCTCACATCATGATTTATTGCCCTACTTATTCTAGAACGTCAGAAAGATTATTTGCAGAGAAAGCTTGCTAAATCCCATTAAAAACATGTACTTTAGTGTTAGGAAAACTGAGCTGACATCCAGGGTAGGGGAAGCCCTGTGCCCAGCGAGAAGGATTGTGCAGGAGGTGCTGGCAGGTTTGTCCATAGCCAAGCCGAGCTCTCCGGATGTTTTCTTTTGACCGTTTGGTCTTCTCCTTGGCGGAGCTCAGGATCAGCTTCTTGCTGCCTTGCAGCCAGCGGCTTGTTTTGCTGCCCTGCAAGGCAGAGTATTCAGACCCTGAGCCTTGCACTGCAGAAATGTAGCAGAACTGCAGGCTGGGACCTGCCAAATCAATGCACCCGGGTGGGTGGGACACAAGGCTGAGCTCTCACCCCTCTAGGTAGGAGAGGTCAGACCAAGTCGCAGCTGTGCCTGAGAACCAGAGAGTGAAACAGGCCATGTGGCTGTCAGAGTGGTGGCACGAGGAAGGGAAAGGTAAGAAATATGCGAGTTAAAATGAGAAGAGATGCAATAGCTTTTTAAGTGCTTATTTAATAATTTAATGGGAACAGAAAAAAGAAACTTCATTAATTGATTGTTTAGTTGTGTTACACCAGCCTATGTGATATTATCCAAATATTCCTACACAGAATTTGGTTTTTTTTAAAATTTTACACAAAATCCCAGACACTGATATACTTTTGGCCATTGGATACAATACGAAGCAGCTTTGTGTCACACAAAGCCTGACTTTGGACACACTCTGGATGACGGCTGGCATAGGAGCAGAGGTCAGAATGGCTGATCCTCAGCAGCTGTTCCCTGAAATAGCTCAGTTCTACTGCTCACTGCAGGATGGGAAGGGAGTCTTCCTCTGTGGCTCTGCTATCGCTCCAGCTTGGATCAGGAGGGTACTTTTGAAGCACATCTTTCAGCTGTTTCCATTTGCACTGCTGATGTTCACATGGCGGAGCTCCTGTGCAGCAGGCACACTGGCTTCCTTGTGGATTAGCCTGACCTGGAAGACGCGCTCCGGAAGCTCACCTACCACCCGTCTGCTCCATGGGGCCAGACTAGTGCTAGCAAACTGAGTAAAGCCCCACAAATTCATACAGGGCCGATGCCAGGAGCTTGGTGTCCACTGTTTTGGTCTATCACTCAGCTGCTAGCGGGCTGCGTCGCCCAGGAGCACCCAGGAGCCCAGCCTTCACCCGCCGCAGCCAGGACGTCCTGCGCCGCCCTCTGTAAACCCAGCAAATTCCATCCTGAAGGATAACAGGGTTTGTTCAGCCCAAGTTCTCCTGACTGCAAGCCTCTTCCAGACTCCCACTGCCCCACTGATTGGGAACATTCCACCACCATTTCAGGAGCCTGCTTCCTTAGGGATAGATTTTGGAAACTTAATGCAGAACGTGTAGAAAACTAAGTCAATACCTCTGTTTCTTCCCATTTTTAAGTGAGTGAAAATAGAAGTCTGGAATGACTCTAAAGAAAACCACTACTAACAGCCGTGAGTCCGTGACCACCCAGTAGTGGAAAGCAGGGGTGCAGGCGTGGGGAGGCTGTTCAAAGTCTGGAACCGATTGCCTTCACTTTAATACTTCCCTGCATCTTTCTTTCTTCTTGCAATTTTTAATTCCAATATTTATTTTTAGCTGGGTGTATTTTAAAGGTTTAAATTAACAAACAGATTTACTTTCTAACTGCAAGCAATACCGATTGTTAAAACTGCATGTATTAGGAGCATTAATTTAGGAGCGTTAATTTTAAATAAAAGCATTACATATCAAACACACAAAAATACACAACCATGTAAATGCTGATAAGAGCTTGGGGTTCTGGATAAAGGTGTGAATTGTTTTGATTAGAGGATTAGAGTCCTGAAAGGTTGGGGAGAGTTTCAGGTTTCTGGGTGGGCTGTAGCAGATTGACAGCTTTTTATCTGCAGACTGCTGCATTTGGCCGTTATGCTCGGTGCACTCACTCAGTTTTGCCCTTTTATAGAGGTTCCCCTACTTCATGCCATATTTTTCACTTTTTATTTCTCTCCAGGATTGATTCCTCATTCATCCCTGGCACGAGTGCAGTCCTTTTTAGCAAACAGAAATGCCAACTGAAGTACAAACAAAAGCTGAAAGAGCAGAGGCCCCAAATGGATAATCTCATAGATGATTCCATGATTAATTATCCCAGATTTATCAAATGCCACATCCAAATAAGGTCAAACATGTAATTGTAATCTTCCTCAAAACAGGCAGCCACCCCTTTGCATAAGCCTTGGTTTCTATCACAGAAAGTTTAAAGCGACTCCCATTAATAACGATAAAAAAAAGAAGTAATGTGGATACATTCTGAGCTGTGTCCTCTACACGTCCAGGAGAGCATTAGAGACTGACACCGATGATGTGCCACGGACAACAAGATGTCTCTTTGGCGCCTGTCCTTTCCTGACATTCCTGTCGCATCCTATTCACCAACCTCGTGCGGTGATCCTCTCATGCTTTGGATCAAAAAATTTCCGTGTTCTTGTTAGTGGTTTACGCATATCACCATTTTTCTCTATTTTTCACAGCTGTTTTTGTTTGTATTTTAATCACTTGAATGAAAAAGGTTATTCATAGCAGAGTAAGCAGCACTGCAATATATATATATATATATATATATATATATATATATA
>Ga0181612_131591_pt1 | contig 14958 bp, 4 predicted proteins | sample HoacroProtozoa21_FD_119630 | JGI IMG/M metagenome (GOLD analysis project Ga0181612, IMG submission 119630) | Hoatzin crop microbial communities from Cojedes, Venezuel. Combined Assembly of Gp0051906, Gp0051904, Gp0051908 | reverse complement strand
TTTCACATGCTGTTGCGATTTTTTCTTTACCATATTGACCTGCCCCCTGACCATTTAATCTTTGTCTATGTTTGCCACGGGGCCTTTTACAAAAATATGTTGCTGACATTCTAGATCTGAGTTTCTGTTTCTAGCAAGAGCTTTTTTTCCCCTAGTCCTTCCTAAAGAAAACAAATCCACAGTTTTTTACAGCAGAAAAGTAGATTGCAAGAGCAGTGAAAAAGGCAAACAGGCGGATGCTTTGTTAATATCATTTAACATTTTCCTTATTGGCAGGGTTAGGCATTACCTTATGCTCTTTGATTCTCTGCAGAGGCCAAAGATCTGCCAAACTCCCCTTTGAATGACTTTCCAGTGTTAAGCTTGACCAGCTACGTGGTTGAGGGTTTTAAAGATGGTGTCTCACTCCCATCTGTGTATAATGGTGGTGTTATGCCTACATCTGCTCCAGATAAATTATTTATTACCATTTGTTTTCATGGACTGATCATTATTAGAGACACGATCTTCTTCCTGAAAGTCTGCCTACCTTTTCCCCAGTGAGGTCAAGGTTGGTGTCTGGGCTATTCTAAGCTATTAGCCATGTGGATTCAGACTCTGTCGTGTCCTTCGCAAGCCATTGCATCTTCTATTTTGTGTCGCTCTCCTACAAACATGGGAAAAAGACATGTGAAAGAGACATGCCAGAGACTGCAGGGCTGCAAAGGAGAGTGAGAGTCATATGACATTTAAAAGCAGGAGCAACTGTAAAGCTCCTACTGCTTGCATGAAAGTGGTACATAGGTGTAGAATAATGTACTATATTTCTTCATTTAAAGTCTCTCCTATGCTAAAAATGACCTGGTTGTTATTCTCCTGCAGACACAGAAACCCAGCAGCACAGATTTCAGTGCTGGTACAGAGTCTGTCTTTGTGATGCTGTGCAAGGGACTAGACAGCACAGTAAAATCAATGGAAAGGCTCATGCTGACTTCTGTCTCATACTATTTCCAAACACAGAATTAAGAAAAACAGGCCTGCTTTACCTTATTTCCAATACTGTTCATTATTTTTATGTTATTAATGTTTTTTTGTAATCTGTCATTTCAGTAGCCTCTGCAACAATCTTTCATTTATACTCTAAATTCACTGCTGGAGACACAGGAGCACTTACAGCAATGAAGATTATAGATTAACATATGATATCATTTTAATATTTTTTTATTTTAATCCAAATTATGGTGTATTTGTCAGTTTTAAGTCTCCTTGACAAAATATAATTAATGTGAAAAATGCTATTCCAGCTTAAGTCTCCCTTGGATTTCTAATTAAAAAGCTGACTCATGCACTACACTGGTGCAGTTACAGTAAGACAAATCAAAGGTAATTCAGTTGGTACTGATTTACATACTTCTAGTTTACAGTGGTATAAGTGAGAGTAAAAACTTTCCCAGATCCCTAATGTACTTCAATTTATATGTAAGCCATGCCACACACTTATAGATCTCTAAGTCATTTTAGTGGTAGGGTATTGCAACAGCATGACTTTTCTACAAAAGTTATAAATGTTCTCAAATTTACATTGAGGAGTGTTTGTAAAATGAAAAGGGAAGAACGTACCGTTCTGAATTCAGTGGCACTTTAACGTTAGAAGTACTTCATCAGTGATCACACTGAGGGAGGTGTTGCATGGGAGTGACTTGACCTTTTACAGTGCTAAGGGCCTTCCACAGCCATGTCTGCTGCCTGTTTGCCCGTAGCAGCTCATCACTCTTTCACCCAAGCTGCCACGAGAATACTGTCCCAGAGCCTCTGTGGCAGAATTTTCCCCTTGTTGTTCTCCTACCATTGTCCTTATGTCTTTATTCTCACAGCCTTGTGCCTACATACACCGATATTTCTGTTATGGGAAGCATTTGCCACCACTTTGAGAAGCATCCCTTCTTTACTGGCTTTTCCTCCAGTTTGCTTGTAGCTCTTGGGTTACCTTAAGGACTCTAGTAACAAAGAATCATAAAGCTTAGCAGCCGTTCAGCACATAGCATCTATTGCTGAACAAAATGTGCTTCAGCATCATAAGCAGGAACAACAAAGGTGGCTTGAGCAGGTCCTGATGAAAACTATGTTGTTACTGCAGTAAAATATTATGGGGAAACTCACTGCACTGCATGGGAACCCAGGGGAGGATGAGTATCTGGGGACCCCCGTAGCTTCTTCTCTCCTCTCTCTTTCTTTCTTTGTCTTCTCTTTTGATGTTTTATGTTCTCTAGAAGTATGTTTCAGGCTTAGAGCTGATGTATGACATCAATTGTGGACCCTACTAATAAATCTTCATGAGTGTGTACTTGTCTGAACCTAGTTTGTGCAACAGAGGCACTATAAAGCAAAACAACTGAGAGCAGCCTACCCAGTAAGACCATGACTATACTAGCAACACAAAAGAGCCTGGGAGTGTTTTCTGGCCTTGAGGTCAACTGTCAGGAGTGACAAGTTTCCACGCAGCCTCTTTCACCTGATCAGCATGGCTGCATCTGTTCTTCCTGCTGGGAACAGCCCTGGTGTGAGCTAACAGTGACTCAGACACCTGTCCATCAGACAGGGATTCAGCTCACCTTGCAGTAGACATCTAGGGCTCGCTTCAGTCATATACACATACACCTGGTGCCAGCTGAGCTGCGTACAGGGTCTGAGACATCCTAATGGGGCTGGCGGAGATCACAGAAGGCTTGTGCGAACCACCATCCTGGGCCAGGAAGGAGACCTCAAAACTTTTCAAATTACACCTGATATCTACATGTGAGCAATAGTACTGGGCAATTTTAGCTGGTCAAGAGTAATTCTTCAGGTTTTAATCAATGCTTTTAGGTCTCTGCTGACTGCACTGCCAGCTTAGAAACCTATGTTGTGACTCAGTTACCGCCATAGACAGCCAGTGTCAGGCTAGTTTTGCTGTGGGGTATCCAAGAGATCTCCAGAGGTGTAGCAGGACCTACAAGAGATTTGATCCTTCTGGAGAAATAGAAGAGAAGACACCTCTGGGCAGTTAAAATGACACGAGACTTTTCTTTTTTGGGTAACTAAACCTTCAGGTGCATGGGCAAACACTTAAATTGAAGTGCCTTAATCTTTATTTGAGTCTTGCCTTTGAGCTCTATAATGATGAGTGATTGCAAAAGCCTTTAAATATAGAGGGTGTTTTCTGGAATTCTGCATGGTAAGATGCTACTCTGCATGAGTAATACTGGTACAAATGGCCTCTACATTCAAACAAAGCAAAACAGAGAAATTGTATGTTAATTAACAAACTGAAGTTAGATAAAATCTGGGTGTGATAGACTTCCATTTACCGTAATATTTTATTCTATGTACTAACTTCACACCATGAGCATATGAATAAAGGTATTACAGTCTAAATAAAGAGAGCAAGAAAATATTTTTTAAAAATCTTTATCTTATAATAGTCTTTGAAAGTCTGTTCTATTAAGCTTTGCTGTTAATGTGCCTCATGTTAGGGCTTCTACCTAGGCATATAATTGTACACCTTAAAAACCTGACCATATAGCTGATATCAGATCAATAATTTCATAATTGCTTTTTTCCCAGAATGCTCTAATAGCTTAATACTAGGAGTAAACTACATATTTATATACTCTACTTTTACCATTCTATATATTTACCAACAGGGACATCAGAGTATTTTTATTGCGTTCTCATATGCAAGGTTGTTGAAAGAGATTGAAAGACGAAGGAAGCGGAGATCATGAGAAATGAGAAGGATTATGAAATACTTAGAAATAAGCTTCCATTTCATTGAAACAGGTACCTATATTGTTTGGCTTTAAGGAAGCTTTAAACCCTTACCTTAGGGATCCTTGTCACTGCAAAATGAACTGATGTTACAATGATTCAATACTGTGCACGACGTTTCTGAGCTTGAGAGCTCTGCATTCGTTGTCTGTGTGACACAGGGTTGAGAGATAATAGGCAGCTACTGAGAGACCAGAGTCCTCTTGGAGGTGTCCTAGTGAAAGTTTTCTGAACTCTCTTTTTGAGCTTTGAGCAAAATAAAACATGAAAGAGTAGAGAAGAGTGGGAAAAGGAGAAGCTGGAAATACAAATAGACACAATGAATCTGAAACAGAGGAAGCAGAAGCTTGAAGAAATCAGTGGTGAAGAGATGAATGGAAGGTATGTGGGTTCTGAAAACCACTGTTTACCCTAGTAAAATGCACAGGGTAATTTCACACTAAGGAGGCTGTTATGCTGTTAATTTTTGGAGGGTATGCCTAGCTATGCTTAGTGCACCATCAGAGCTCTGCTCGGAACTGTGATGCTTTACAGTTCTGCTTCAGCTCCCCATTCTCAGATTAGTCACATCAGTAGATTAGTTTCATTCCCATTCCCATTTCATTTCCCTTGGTACCCTTTGGTGAACTCCAGTGATTATGAGGATAAGGGATTATTTACACGCTCTAGATCCAGGCAGAGATCAAACTTTGAAAACATTTAATTTATGGTCTATAAATTCATTGTTTTTTGTGACTTGCATTAACCCAAGCAGTGATTAGCAGTCATGTTATTAACCTATTATATAACTTATTACATAGATAATATCAGCTTGGATAGCACCTAAAAGCTTCAGGCTCATTTAACATGCTTTTTTTAATTTTTTTTATTTTTTTCTTCTAGTAAGGTATTAAAGGTGTTTACAGGATTTTAAGAATCTCGGTAGATTGATCAATCAAATAAGTCTGCCAATTCCACCAAAGGTTTGGTGATTGCTTACTGAAGTTAAGGGAAATATTTCCATTTAGTATTTCTTTCTGATTTATAAAAATTTTCTGCTGAAAGCTTGATCAGATAGGGAGCTACCTGTAATTTGGTAGATAGTTTAGGAAGCAGGTGAAATCTACCAAGAAACAGAATGACTTCTACTTCCAATACATAGTAGAAGACTCTGTCGTGGTATTAAAAGATTATGATCCTGTTTACTTGTTTCTGTCAGATAGGAAAATTTACTAAGAAATTATATTATTACAAGTCACAATCCTTTGTGAGAAGCAAAATTCTGAATCTGAATCAGAGTATTTTCTTTTGTCCATGACCCACTCTGGAGAAGAGCAAATAAATTTACAGACCATCTATAATCTGTTCTTAACAACAAATATTGCCAGCTGGTCATTTTGACAGAGTACAGGAAATATAAACAAGCAGTTCAGAACCGGTCAGAAATAGAGTAAAATATTCTGTCTCTCTATTTTTCTCTCTCTTTTTTCTCTCAAATTTCATTATTTGTTTTTTTTATAGCAGCTTTTTTTGCTTTAAAAAATATAGAATGAACTGTGGAGGAAGGACTCTTGAAAATGTCATCCATGTTTTGAAAAGGGGAACTTTACATTTTCATTTTCAAAATCTCAGCTTTAAAAGGAACACAGTCTGCTAGGTGAGACAGAAAATGTTAAAAGCAGACAAAAGAAATAACCTTAAACATTACTGAGTTCCAGTTTTCATTTGAACCTACGCCTCAGGTTTTCATTTTATATTTAATACCTTTTTCCTGGGTCTAATTGCTTCAAAGAAGCAGTGTTGAAAGCTGAAGAAAGACATCCTATAACAATAAAAAATCTGCTTGTGGTTACATCTATCAGTTAAATAAATCCCTCTCTGCGAAGTTCATTTGTTGCAAACTCCTGAAGAAACAGGAAGTTTCATGTCCAGAATGTTCTCAGAGGTTACTCATGGGTACAGTCAACGAGAGTTTACTGCTCCTGACCGACTAGTCCTTCATCCTGCTTTCATTTTCTTTCCAGATTTCCATACACTGTACAGACTGATCTAAGCAGATTGGAGCAAGTGACACAACGTGAATGTTCTTATCATAGAATCGTAGAATCATAGGTTGGAAAAGACCTCTAAGATCATCAAGTCCAACCACCAAACCAACACTACTATTTCTACTAAACCATATCCTGAAGTGCCACATCTACACTTTTTTTGAACACCTCCAGGGATGGTGACTCAACCACTTCCCTGGGCAGCCTGTTCCAATATCTGATCACTCTTTTAGTAAAGAAATTGTTCCTAATATCTAATCTAAACCTCCCCTGAAATATTTTGCAGAAGTGGTATATAAACCCCCTTGAGATTTGGAATAAATACTGAAAGCCCTGTAATTACATTGAATAAACAGATAATGTATATCATTATAGCAAGGTTCAGTTATGCCTTTTCTTTAGGTGCACAGGGATGTTGCCACCTCATATTGCCATCAGTGAACAGCAATTTATGAGAAGAATTTGCCAGTTCTTTGTCATGTGTTATGGTTACATTGCAACAGAAAAGACCTTCCTAAGATTTTGGTAGGAGATTATAATATATGTTACTTCTGATAACACTACTTGAGACTGTCATATGGAGAATGAGAACTGAAAATAGAGTGGAGATGTAAAGTAAACAGAATAAATCTGTTCATGCTATTAAGAGACACACTGATTTATTTTACAATAAGCACAATCATAAGACAAAAATACACAAGTCATTTCTGTTTATTTTGAAATACATGGAAACAACATATGCATTGCCTGAAGGAAGTAAGTCTATGGAGTAATATCTTTCTGGCATACAGCATTGAAAGGTTAAGAAAAAAAACAAGAATTGGCGACATAGTATTTTCTCATTTTTAACTTTTTCCCATAACCAAGAATAACTTCAATGTCTTGTGTCAAAAAAATAATTTTTAGAAAAAGTTACCCTTTTTATGGTCTAAAAGAAAGTAAATCAGAACAAAGTGCTGTTACAGTGTTATAATCTCGTAACCTTCTGCACCTGGTGGACAGCAGGATGATTGTTTAATACCAGTGAGTTTGTTGCTAGCTTTGTGTCGTAGCTTTTTCTTCAAGTGAATTTTTTCTTACGCTAAATATAAAATTTCCTCATAGTGATTTTCAGTCTATAATTTTTTCTTCAAAATTAATTTTTTTTAACAATAAAGACTACACTTCAATAATAAATTTCACTCAATTTTTTTATACAGGGAAATTTTGTCTTATGTATTGTATTACTACATTTATGATTATCTCTACAGGTACATTAGAGAACCAGACATAAAAGTGTTACCTTAAACCCTTCCCTCACCAAGAAAAAAATCACTTTCGTGGTTCATCTTTGACCTCACTTGCATTCTGCTTGCTAACTCAGTTTCAGAGTGAGTTTTGGCATTGATAACATTTAATTTATTTTTCCAGGAAACAGAATCTGTCACAAAAGTATTGCCCTAAATGTGGACCACATGATACGCAGTTTATTTTCAGCCTTGGCAAGTTGCCTACTAATGGACAATAAAATCACAATAATAAGATTTGTAGCAGAATCTGCTGGTTTTTAAAATGTACTTCTCAATGCAATAAGCAAAGCCTGCATTAAACTATTAAAAAAACTCTAGTTGTCAAAAGGCAGCTGGTTTTCCATCCTGCTCAAGAAGCGATGCTTCTAATTCAAAGTTCAATGCTTATTTCCCTGTTTATCTTGGTTTAGTCTTTGGCTTCTAGGCATGACAGATTTTATTCTCCTCTGTTTCTTTGGGGAAAGCTATGATGAAGATATTCCTACATTGTCATCTGAAGATGGTGTAGGGTGTGGCTCTTCCTGGAGACCAAGGTGGGTCCCCATAGAAGAGTCTTTGGGATCAAGTGACATGTCCGTCTTCAGGGCTTTATGAATCAGTACCAGAAACTCAAAATGGACATTTCTGGCTGCAGAAACAGTGTATTTTGTTGTGCCCTGATATACTCAGGAGGTGAGCACCAGCATTGTCTATGAACTGCAGAATTTTGCTTGCACTAAGGCAGAACGAGTTACCAGCTTGAGAGCACTAAATGTTTTAAGTCTGATGCAGTGCTATTGTACCCACTATGGCTCCTGTTGTTACTACTGCTACCACTACTGGCATGACCCAAGAGAAGTGATCAGTGTATTGAGGTTTGTGTTTGTCAGTGAAAAGTCAAACTTTGCTATAAGAAATAATAAAACATTTTCTAGCCATCTTCAGGTAACAATATTTAAAACCACCCACTACCTTAAAAAAGCAGAATAGAACATTACATTTACTACTAGATTTTGCCTACTTTTCTCCTTGACAGAAAATTTAATTAATCACATATACACCATCCTGAATCAAACTCAGTATTTTCCGAATATTGCTGCTCTCACTTACATACTAGACATCTTTTCATCATTTTAGTTCTGTTTCTGCACTATATTTTATCCTTCCTAGATCTATGTTTAGTCTTCTAAGGTGTCAAAACTAATTATTATTAGAGAAGTGTGATGAGTTCTTTCTAATTTTCTTTAAAAAAGTACTGGAATAGGTAGTTAGTTGCACTTCCTAATTATTGGCTTGCCTATAAGGTCTTGAAAATATGTCAAAATAAGAAAAAAAGTTGTTATTGTACTGATTAAGATCAAGATATAATATTGATGATGCAAAAGCATAGACATTTATTCTAATCTTACACTAGGTGAAGACTTTTGTTCTACATCATGAAAACATGTAAAAATATTCCCTTTTTCATAAAATTCTTCACTCTTAAAATAGTTCAGGCTGTCTTTGGGTTAAATTATTCATTTAGCTTTCATAATAATAACTTTAAATATACCAGTCTAACTTAAAAAAAAATCCCACACAAAACAAGTACAAAATGAAAAACCAAAACCACAAAAGACTGTTGCTGTCAGGACTGCTATTCTCAATGTCATTCAGGTAGAATTTATTTTCATAAAGCCCATGGGAATTTTGTTAATATGAAAAGGAAGTCTAGGGCAGCAGTAGCTGCATTAAAAAGCTTTTTCTTAAATAGCATTTTTAAAGTTTGCCCACAGAAATTAATGGAAGACAAGATTCAAGACTTCTTCTTGAGGCGTAATGCTAATGGGACACAGAATGGATCTGGCTATTTTCTAATATGCAGGCCTGAAATATATGTCAGCACTGATTATCTTAAAACAGGAAATCTGCCAAAGTGCTCCAAGAAATTTGTCTAATAAACAAAAAATTACTGCTAAAAGGACCAGTTATTATGGTGGTTTGGAGATCGCAGGTGAGCTGTACACTTGAAAAAGACTGGAGTTTATATTTATTTTACAATAAAATAACAAAACCAAACCTATGTGGGCGAAAAAAAGGTTGAAAGGTCCCCCTTAAATCATTCTCATTCTCTCGCCCTATTATAAACTGTGGTATTGTTTTGCATGCACACCTATGTAGTATACGCAATTTCACAAACTTCAAGACTGTTTTGGTAAGTGGTGTTCACGCTTTCACTATCGGCATTTTGTAGTGAGTAGAGGACACATTCAAGAAGTGGCAAAGAGGTCTGATACACTATACTGAAACAAAAGTATTTACCATTTTTTTAACCACAAATTGGACTCAAATGTTTGATTTTCCTTCCCCAGTAACTATTCCAAACATGGCAGACCTACAGAACAGTTCTCTATCTCTGGAGCCCTCTGCACTGTGCTCTTCCTACTTTTTTGCTCTCTTTGTCTTAGGTGTATCATGCTCCCTTATAGCTTGGAAGATGGCCCTGCTGTGAGCTGGAGGCTGGACCAGTGACCTCTAGAAGCCCCTTTCCACTAAGATTTTTCAGTGATCCTACGATTATCTGATCATCACAAAGTTTTTTGCCTTCTGGCAAAGGCTTCTTCAGGATTTCTCTAGTACTGAAATCTTCAGTTCCTTCACTACAGTTCATGAATCCACTCCCAAATGGATTTCTTCATTCTTAACCCTTTACTGTGATCTCAGCCTTCCATCTCCTTTCTACACTTTTGTGTGCTTTCTCTTTATCTGCTTTGTATCCTTCCTTTAATTTATACCACTTTTTAATGCATATACCTCACAAACTATGTGCAAGAGCCTTCCAAACAAAGGCTCAAGAACAAAGCTTTTCTGAGTTGTAGAACATCTCTAGATCATCTAGGTATCATGCTATGTAAGTTTAGGATTTTTGTAATTGGATTGTCTGATGGCATTGACAGAGGGAGTTACCTAAATGTTTGTAAGCTATATTTCAGTGAGCAATAAGAAATAGTCAATATCTCTACTGCTTGTGCTGTTCTGCACAATCTCATGAACTACCTCCAGGGAAGGATCAAAGATCTTTTTCTGTTAATACTCCTACTGCAAAGGGTCTCCTGGAGAGGAGATTGCTTCCCTCAGTAATAAGAGTACAGGTAGATGAATAGTTCATTTCTCCCAACTGCTTAGTGAACAGCCAAGTGTCATTCTTCCTCACCTTCACTTCATATATTTCTAGCATTTTAACATTCCTCAAAGTTTTCCAATAAATGTTTTCCAGGTAGCAATGGAAAGCCTCAGTCTTGCATGAATACAATTGACATAGCCTACTTTAGTCCTTTAGTTCACCTGTTATAAAGATATTCGTAGTTTTGGGGCAAAACTGAAAATACCAACACTCAAAGAAAATTTCAGTCAGAAACTGGAATTTGCAAGTCTATGAATGTTTTCTGGGTTTGTTCTTCTAACTTCTAATGCTAATGTTAATTGAGAGTAGAGGTTCCTATGTTATCAAAGTAAGGTCTATCTTTTCTGTTGGCTTTTGTGACCTTCTTTCTATTCCCATTTTATGGTGATAATTAACTAAGATCCAAAAGTAAATTAAAATCATCAGGTGAACATACACATAAATTAAAAGGAGAATATGAAAAATCTGAAGAGAAATTCTAAACCCTAGGTTCCTTGGCTAGAATCCCAGATGAAAACAGAGAAGGATAAACCTCTCACTTTGTCAAAAGAAACTTCAACATTCTCAAATATTCTTTCATTGGAGGGCTACATTACTGGTGGCTTTGAAGCCAAATATGTTTCTAATCAATCTTTTTCAGAATTCTGAGCAGAGGCCATTAAAGGTGTGACAAATCTAAGGCATTTTACAAATGATAGAAACATTAAGTGGATTAATTAAGATGAAAATAACCAAGGCGAATCACGTTTAGACTGCTAATGTTTCCCTTTTTGTTTCTTCTCATGAGCACACACAGGGACATGCACTTTTAAAATGTCAATCTGTAGGACCCCATTCTTCAATCTTCTTGCATTTGAAAGATTGACTTTGCTGTCTTCTACTGATAGTTTCATTTGATTTCTGAAACTAAAATTAAGTTTGTCATCTAACTGATTGATACTTACACAGACATCAGAAGGTGTATTTTAGCTATTTATAAAAAGCTTTAGTATATAATTCTTTCAACAAAACAATATTTTCTTAGTACTTAGTAGTAAGAAGAAGGGAATTATGGACTAAAAAAAATTTGTTTTTTTCCCATTTTATCATGGAAAGTGTATTCTCATTGAAAGGATATTATTTACTGTGCTTTTTGATGGTGAACTCTTTTCAAGGGTGAGGTCTCACGGAAGTACAGATCACAGCCTAAGACACTGCTACATAAACATTTTTTTCTTACTGGTATGTCACTGCTAAAGCAAGATTCATTAACTACTTTGTGTAATAGCATAATAACTTGTGAGGATGCTGAACTCAATCTTAGGAAAAGTTTATATGTGTCTAAACATTCATATTTTCTTATTATTTTGGTATTTTATTTCCTAAACTCTTTAAGAGGATGAGAAAAAAGTTTTAAATTTTTTTGTATTAGATTTTATTCAATACTGTGATTGCACTTTCACACTCATTACAAAATAATTGATCATTTCCCAGCACACAGTGTGACAGTACGTAGTAACTCTCACAGCTTTCTTCCACTTTAGTTCCAGAGTAACTTGCATTTTTACGGATGTGATAGAACAGTGACATAAGACTCATACCATACTTTCCACTCTTTCAATTATTTGTGAGACAGTTAATGAAGCACGGAAAACAACATCTTTTAGCATCTTACTACCTGAATTTCTATAGCTGTATCTAGTTCCTATCCAGTTATTCTGTTAAGAAACCATATTTAAATAGAGGATATCACAGAATATTAAGTATTTCAAAAGCCTTAATATCCCCTTGTGTATTTTGCAGACAATCCTGGGCTAGTGAGCCACGTTCCAGTTGGTGTTAGAATCCTGGACATCAATGACAACCCTCCTGAGCTTGCCAGAGAGTATGATGTAGTTGTCTGTGAGAATGCAAAGCCTGGTCAGGTAACTCTTACGGTTATCTCTTTCCCAGTGAGAAAGAAGAATTACTTCATTTGTTAATGCCACATATACAAGAAATTTGATTCGGGGAACATGTGTCATAATTCTTTCTGGTTTCATTTTTGTATTTCACATTTGATTCAAATTTTTAAGTGTATTAGGCTGAAGGGAGAAGACTTGGGAATTTGTTCAATATATCTTTCTTGTTGCTGTAAAAATATACCCAAACTGTCTTCAGTAAAGACACACAAAACTTTAATCTTGTCAGATAAGTGATGGAATTTGTTAAGTCACTATCCTGAACAAAATGGATGAAGCAGATTTAACGTCTCTCATCCAAGTGCCACTTGGTAGCGAGTTTTCAAATATAGCTCAGTGAAATGGCTGGTTAACATGGCTGCCATCAACATTTTTTGCATGTTAATCAACCTTGTCTGTGCAGGGTCATTATGCAAAACATGTTGAACAGGTTTTTCACAACTATGAGCATAGGGAGGGTCACAACTGAGACTGAATCGCAGAATCACATTCCAGCTGCTGCTCCTGTGATAGATGCACTTCATTGTAGTCCATGGTTTGACAATTTTACCAAGTGCCTTTGCTTTTTTGCATAGATTGAGCTTTTACCCAGCACTCTATGCTGGTTTTAAATTATTGCACAGTATGTAAGCTACAGCTGAGAGCTCACATCTTTCCTGAGGAATATACTACTAGTGATAACAGTTTTCTCATCAAGTCTTTAAAAGCAATGTACATAAATGCATAGTGACATTTTTCTATTTTTAATGCTGAGGTTAAAAAAATGTCAGACTATAGGCTGACCAAAGTTATCTTGGCTCTAACAGTGGTCAAAAGCTGACACCTAAAGACCAATATAAGAACACGGCAAGTATGTATGATACTTACCACATCTAATTCCCTGGAATCATTTCCTGATCCAACTGTGGTTGCTGGGTTTTTAGTAATCCTTTAATGACCAACTCATATGAATCTGTCCGGCTTTTCCTACAGAAAATATAAACTTGATATTTGCTATCTCATGCAGCAAGGAATTTTACCATTTAATTGCATGTTTCAGGAAGACCTACCACCTGCTTTTTTTCTGCTTTTTTTTTTTTTTTAATCTTCCCATGCTGTCTTCAATTCATATTTACCAGTTCTTGTGTTGGAAGAGAGAGAAAGAGCGCAGCTGATCCCTATTTACTATCTGAATGCCATTCATAAATCTCATAAATCACATTGCCCCTCAGCCGTCTCTTATCCAGACTGAAAAGTCCTACTTAACTTGGACAGGCTGTGATAAAGCCCTTCTAGACTTTTGATCATTCATCTTGTCCTCCTCTAAACTTTCTCCAATTCCTCTCTATTGACCTTGAGATGGAGAATGGAGATTCAAGACGCATGTATGCAATGGTTTGTAATTCTAGTCATAGCTTATGCTTCATGGTATACGACGATCTCTGCTTTGTTCTCTGTCTTTCCTAGCAATTTCTCTGCTTTTTAACCACTAGTAAGTATTAAATAAAAAAAACTGCCCACCATAACACCTATATCATTGGAAGCAATGGTCAGTTCAGAGAGCACCATCATGTATCCGATGTAAAGACTTTAGGTCTACGTATAATGAATTTCATCCGTCTTTGTATCACCTGGCTGCTGACTATTGGAAGGTCTTTAGTGTCAGCCCTTCCTCTTTTCCTCCTTGAACAACTCAGTATCTCAAGCAGATTTGGTGGGCTGATCATTCATACTCTCTATAAGACGTTCATTATTACACTGACCAACAAGTGGCCCAGCATAAATCTGTGTCGAACAGGAAATCTCTGTGACTTCCTTTCCTTTTAGAATAGACAATTTACAGAAAAGAATTTACAGAAGAGACCCTCTTTCCTGTCTATTGAGCAATTATTTGTGCAAGGACCTTCCCTCTTATCTCATGACTGCACAGCTTTCTTCAGCGCTTTTGTTGAGACACCTCACTCAAACTCTTTGAAAATCTAAGTAGGTCTGTCTATCAACTGAATATATCTTATTAACTTGCTTATTAAAGTAAAAATAATGTGTTGAAAACCTCAAATAAAGCCAAATATAGAAGAATTAGAAGTTGTAAAGGACTAAAAGAAGATAAAATCTCTTAAGCATTAATTGCAATTGCTTTCAACATATTCTAATATTTTCTAAATTATATAATTTAACAATAGTAGTTATAATTAATAATAAGCTAAAGAGTGCAGTGAAGCTAGCTCAGAAACACTTTGTTTGCCAGGGATGTTGTTTCTGGTGAGTGTTATAGGTTTGCATGGCAAGATTCTGGTAGTGGGGGGGCTATAGGGGTGGCTTCTGTGAGAAGCTACACGCAGCTTCCCCCATGTCTGATAAAATCAGTGCCAGCCAGCCCTAAGACGGACCTGCTGCCGGCCCAGGCCAAGCCAATCAGCGACGGTGGTAGTGCCTCTGGGATAACATAAGAAAGGGAAGAAAAAAACTCGGAGGTGAGACGGCAGCGAGAGAGAGGAGTGAGATAATGTGAGAGAAGCAACTCTGCAGACACCAAGGTTGGTGGAGAAGGAGGGGGAGAAGGAGGTGCTCGAGACGCCAGAGCAGAGAGCCTTCCCTTGCAACTCATGATGAAGACCATGGTGAGGCAGGCTGTGCCCCTGCAGTCCATGGAGGCCCATGGTGGAGCAGATCTCCACATGCAGCCCATGGAAGGGACCCCACGCCGGAGAAGGGGGATGCCTGAAGGAATCTGTGACCCCATGGGGAGCCCACACTGGAGCAGTCTCCTGCCAGGACCTGTGGACCTGTGGAGA
>Ga0181612_167499_pt1 | contig 14959 bp, 6 predicted proteins | sample HoacroProtozoa21_FD_119630 | JGI IMG/M metagenome (GOLD analysis project Ga0181612, IMG submission 119630) | Hoatzin crop microbial communities from Cojedes, Venezuel. Combined Assembly of Gp0051906, Gp0051904, Gp0051908 | reverse complement strand
TCATTTCCATCCCTGCTATTCTCAATCCTCACAGAGCATCCCTTCCCTCACAGCAAGCTGTTCCTCACGCTGCTTGCCCACGAGCAACAAGAGCTGATCTGAGCAGCAGTTCCTACCGAGCCAAAGGGACCCGCGTAATTTTAAATTGCTTCTATCTGTGTAAGCATTATGTAACATTGAACGTCATATCTTTTCCTTGCTCTGGGAAGAAAACTCTCACCGGCGGGTAGACGCAGCCCTAACCCCCACCTCTCACTCCCAGGCACCAGCCGCTGTTTGCCCCCTCCCCCCCATGCACAGGTAACCCTCCCGGGCCACTCCGCCACGGCCTGCTACTCCCACCGCACAGAGACCACCAGAACATACTCACTTAGCAGTACAAAGCAGTTATTTATGGTCCATAATTGCTATAAAGCAGTTACGCACCAGTTCCCAGACACGGAGCAAGCGGGACACAGCTCTGGCCCAGTCCGCTTCAGCTGTCGGCCAGGTGGGAAAGGCCGGAGTGCTGCCTGCCCGCCGCCCCATTCCTCCTCTGCCATCGACACCTGCCCGCTTCCCCATTTTTCCCTCTCGACTGCCCAAGCTCCTGCCGATCCCCGCTCGGCCACCCCAGGGCTGCCCGCAAGGCTACCTTCCCAGCGGCCCAGCTCCGGTCTGGCAGGGCGGACGGCCCCCCAGCTCCGCGTGGCCTGCGGGGACGGGCTTTGGCCCCACCGAGCCGCCAGCAGCTGAGCCCAGGGGGAGCAGGGTGCACACAGGGTGACACAAGCGAAAACTGGAACATGCCAACAATGGGGCTTTTTCCATCCCTAATTACTATTATTTTGATCCTGCAATGGTGACAGCAACGTGTTCTCCCTTTCTCCCTGAACACATGCGCTCTCCTTTCATATGCGGACAGGCTTAACTGAACGGCTTTTTTTCCCCCACTTGCATGACATAGACTTCTCCAGCGAATTTCAGCACCCTATCAAAGTACCAGACTTGTGTAGCAACTGTAATGAATTCCAGTCTTCTGCTGAGTGCATACAGGAAGAAAAAAATTTCTATGTTACAGTGATAGAGAATGTATATTAATTTCCATTTAAAAGCAAACAGCTAAGATCCCTTTCAACCGATCCGAGGCATATTCTGACTGGCTATGTTCATAAGCACTCACTGGAAAATGTTTGAATAGATACTCAGTTTCAAAGCCACATGGTGAAAGATGAACATCCACTGTCGAGTTTCCATGAATATTCCAAGAGTGGTGCATTCTCTAGTCCTTGAAAAGAAGGATTTCACCAAATGTCATCATCTAAGCAAGCGCTTCATCTACAGTTTAATCCAAATGCATTTATGAACATCTTAGTATCTCATAAAATAGAGTTCTTAGCAACCTGTGTTCTAAATGCAATAAAAATGACAATGTATGAGAATGCACGCACATAAACAGCGCGTGTGCCTGACTGAGACTGTCAGGGTGCCTCTACATGGCATGCAAGCACAGCCAAAGGAGGATTGTGCCATTTTCCCTGATTTTGTTTGGCACTAGGCTCTCTTTTAGGCCTAAGAGACTGATCTTAGCTTTTCCAGCATGGGAGTATTTGAGGATGCCAGCAACATACAAATAACTATGTTGACAAATCTATCATAAACACCTTTTTTTCTTGGCTTTTGATGCACTACTGAATTTGAGTAGATTGCTAGTCTGCCTAGATTAGAGGAAGACAGCGTTAGAGTCATTTATGTTTTACAATACTTCAATACATTTTCTCCACTTCCTGCTCAACGTTACGTAGTTGCTAGATATTGATCCTCAAAAACACAGCACTGCACTGTTGATTAAAAAAAAGTCTAAAGGGAAAGTCAGTATTTACTACCAGCAAGGCCAGGATATAAATGTGTAACATTTCTATTTGTCATGTTTAGTAAATCTTATTTCTTCACTTGTTTTCCTAAATTATCTAAATTCAGTCTATTGCAAATATTCTCCACGCAAAATAAGGCGTTCTCTTTTTAAAACTGCAAGCTCATTGATAGTTTACTTATTTAGGATCACACTGAAGCCAGATTTGAAGTTCTTGTTTCAAAGCTCTAGAGCTGTTTAAGCTTTTAGCTTCCCCTCTCTCCCAGTCAGGCCTGAGACATTTTTTCCTGCATCATCTTCTCTGGAATTACAGAATGATGAACTATTATAAAAAAAAAACCTCATGGTGAGAGACACACTTGGCATGGAAATTTTCAGTCTGAATACTTGAGTCTTGGCAGTGTCATAAGCATTTGAAATCAGAGAAGAAATTAAGCATTTTCTTGAAACAGAGAAATGGTTTATTTTTAAACAAAGTCATGCATCTTTTAAATGCTAGTCATTTTTAGCCCTGGACATTTTTCACTATGATAGCCAGGAAAATAAACCTTTCTTCCTGTGATATTTCAGAAAACAGAAGAAAGAGCTGGTTGCATCAAGACCAAGTATAGCGAAATTTACTGCAATAATATGTGGTGGTCCATGCTAAAAATGTGTAATAGTCTCAATACAGCTAAAGAGAAATTTTGCAGCCTTTGCATATAATGCCTCTTGTAGACAGTGGTCTTGTTCAAGTCAAACTGTATACAAACATGGAAGAGAAATTATTCAAGGTCCATACAGCCTGTTCCTACTCACCTCTTTCCAGTCACATTTGAACTCGCTTGCTAATATCAAAGACAGTTAAAAGAACGGCAGAAAATTAAGAGATTATTATTTTCCATGGGAATTTGCAGCTGGGTAGTGAATAGACATGCAGATTAGGAGAAACTCAGCCCTTATGCAATCATTTTGACAGCTGTACACCAGTTAATTAGGAAGCGTACAGCATACCAGTCAGTCACCTTGTACACAGGGATGTTAAGGCCTGTCTTATCTCTTGTGCAACAAAGGAGCAGGAGGTTAGGTTATTCTTTGGGAAGGTTTGAACAAGGGAGAGAGGATGCCAAGTTCCATTTGTTTTGCTTCTCACAAAACAACCTAACTATACGCCACGCCATGCAGAAAGATGAACAGCACTGAAGCCACTTTCAGGGCATTTTTACCACTTTGTATTTATAGCTGTCTCTCATTCACAACAACAAGATGCTGTATCACACTACTTAAAGTCTCTGTGAGTCAATCAGAACTATCTCCTCTTCCCTCCCTTGCACACTTTATTAAAAGGCAGTTTATCTGAACGATAGTCTTAACAACTTGATATAACTTTGGTAACTCCCTACAGTCTTGGGAGATGGCTTTCCAGAACTACCCCTTATTTGAAGTAAGCATGTTGGTATGGCACTTCAGGTCATAAGAAAATTAGGTTTCTGTCTACAGAAATTGCCATAAATAATGCTGAATTCACTTGCAATTCTGTCATGCAGAATATGGATTGAAAAGAGCGCAAAGACTTTTGGGGGGAGGACATTACTGCAGAATTTACGGGGAGAACAGAACTGGGCAGGAACAAAGCAGCAGGAATGGAGATTCAGCAAGCTGCTGTAAGCAGTTTAGTTTTGTATTCTGCAGAGTCCACAGCAACTTCAGTGACTGAACAATTTGGACAGAAGGACCTCTGGACAGCTGTCAAAAGAAGTTCACGCCACAATATGGGATCACAATCTATGTGGTTTAAGTCAGTGCATGATCAGTCTGTAACACGTTCTTGTATGTCCAAGCAGCCCTTGTTGGCCTGTGTTTCCCAGGTGTATTCAAGCATATCTTGGCTGAGATGTGTGTTCCATAATCTTACATAGCCACACTCCCTGATTTAAGGCTGCTCCATTTCAAGTTAGTTTTTTATTTCTTGTTTAAAAAAATCAGATTGTCATTCAGCTGGCAGGACTGCACAGATATTTGCTATGTTCAGTAAAGAAAAAGCAATCAATATGTTAAGACTACAGATACCCTTTTATTTTCTTCAGTGCAAAATACACATCTGCAGATGTACACATTGGAGTAGTACCTGAAAAGATAATAAATCACCTTCTTTGTTTCCAAACTGAACCATCAACATTCTTTTGAGACAGATGTCAAAAAATTCACTGCACAGATCAACAATGTTAAGAATCTGGCAAAGAAAATTTATCTGGATAATCTGCAAGAGTAGTACAGTAGCAGCCTTTTCAATTTGAGCCTGTGATTTCCAGTTGCATGAATTTAAAGGTTACTAGCTACAGAAATGTAACTACAGATATTGACATAGTTATGCAAGTCATGAATTTTAAATAGCTGGCTGCTTGGAAAGAGATATCTACTAAAAATGAACAGAGGCCTGTTCTACACCTTCCCCTCACAAAATGACACTAAATATTGTTTGAGATCTTAGATCACACACAGTACAACACAGTTTTTTCATTAATTGGTATCCAACATTAAGGCAAAGCAATGGCTTATGCCACTGTGCCTGCAATTCCCAACAGATAAATAAACAAGATACAGTAATATATTTGTATTTCACATTAATCCATTGTCATGGATTCATAATATACTATAATCTATATAAACACATTCTTATAAATTTGGTTTTAACTGAAGAGTATAGATTTAATATCATCTTTAGATGTACTGTGAACCTATTTTTTCCTTTCCTTTCTGACCACATTGTACTAACATCTTAGAGTAAAATATGTAAAAGTAATAAAGAATACATTATTGTTGTAATTTCTTCCAGTTAATCATTCCATTATGCTGGACATTCCTACGGCTGCCTTCAGCCACATACCAAACTAAAGTCAGGTATGCCCATTTTGGCTCACAAGGAAGAAAGCAACAGCTGAGACAGCTGTAAACAACAGTTACTAATCTCAGACCCCACTGGCACAGAGCTCAGCAAGAGGTTTGTATAGCTGTCACAGGCTCAAAGTTACTATCTGTGAATATTAGAAGGAACAAGATCAAAACAGCATGGATCAGAGGGCATTTGAAAATGTCAATATGCTGTTGGGCTAAGTTTATGTAGTGTCACATTGGAAGACTTTCTGAAAGAGAAAGCTCACTCACTCTCTCTGCTCAGAGAAACAAGAACAGGTACACACATTTTCATAAGAGAATTTCTTCAACAAACTTGGATTATGGGTTTCTAATCCAAGTAGGCATGGGAAGCCTAGTGCTGTCGTTATGTCATTTAACAAAACAAAAATAAAAAGGAAAAGTAATTCTCGGCTAATATGTGCCCTTCTTACTTTCTTTCTTGAATGAATTGCACGGCTATTGAGCATAAACAGATGGGAAATTAAATTGTACACCAATGACTTGTTAGCTCAAGCTTCCAGCAAAGATCTTATTGCAGAAGACTGCCATAGACTCAGTGAATTTGGATGCTGCTTGCTTCACCCTTTATCCTTGCTCTGCTTTAGACCAACAAAAAGCTCTTTGCCATCAAACAGCAATAAAATTAGACCCCTCACCCCAAGAATATCCACGTGATGAACAGAATGTGGAGTTGAAACAATCCTTTTCATATTTTTAAACGCTATCCTTTCAGACTGCAAGAATACAGAAAAATGAATTTCTGAAATACTTTTTTTATTGTATAAAGAGATATAGGCATGTGAATGGCTTCTTACCAAGCTAACATCAGCTATAAATTGTTGGGAAAGACTTTAGACATTCTGTTCCTCTCTTCCCCCTCACCAGATTTATAATTCTATTGTATTTTTAATTTGCAGGAATATAAAGAACAAAAAATTATGCCCTTCTATCTGTAAAACCCTACTGATGTTAGCTGATATAGAAGATATAGAATGTAACGTAAAGACAATACTAGTGGGATTTTGGAGAAGGTGAAATAGGGATAACAATAATGAAGAAAAAGTCTGGGACTTTTTCCTCTTAATTATGTGAAATATATGAAGAAAAAGACTTACATATCTAAGAGCTTTAGTAAAGAGAACAAATTACACCACAGACCACATATTGCACCTAATATAATCATGACTACGAGATAAGCAAGAAACGTAAACATTTTCTTCCTTTTTAAACAATAAAACAACAAATTTTGAAACTTCCTGATTTTTGAAAAATGGCTCCTACAAGCAGCTCTGTTTCAGACATGTATAGCTATGCTCCGAAAATTGCAAAACACTAAAATACTAAACCACAACTTTTCAAAAAAGTTTAGAAACCTATTGAAAGACTTGGAACTGCCATCTTTCCTTAGTACCATGTACTTTCAAATTTTCCTACCAGTCTGAATCTCGGGAACCACTTTCCTTCTTTTCATACAAGCTGCTTCTTTGTAGTTTCTCTGTTTATGCCAATCAAACTGACTTACACATCTATTGCACTACCTTTTTCCTGATGTCGTATCTCCACTGATAACACATCATTCACAGCCTCGCCTCACTTTAAAACTTCAGTGCTAAAACCAACCAACCAACCAACAAAACACTACCCATACTCTAGCTGTTTATGATAGGAAAAAATTAGCCAAGGGTTGGCCAATTCTTAATCCTCCTCCAGTGTGTAGCAAGTCAGGCAATCCATCAACAGACTACAACAGCTAAAGTTTCAAGAATTGACTGCCTCCCTTTTAAAGAGCTGATACAACACAGCTCAGACAATATGATCCTCGGCTCTGTGAAGTATTAGCGCCTTCAGCCTTAGCAAATCTGAGTGTGCCCAAGTGTGTGGTATTTCTCTTGCTGAGTGAGAGTCCTAGGGAGTTGTCAATAACACCTTCACCTATTTTTGTTCATGTTCTTCATCTAGCAGCAGTGTACAAGTGCAGCACATTTATGTCTAACAGGTTAGTACTATAGGGCAGGACCTATACATATGGATTCCCCAATACTCTCAAATTAATCACCCCTAGGTATGTGCAAATATTCTGTAATACTAAATTACTTAGATAAAGAAAGCCTCATCCTATTATAAAGACTACTTAAAACTGGCTTATAACATAACTACCTTGTCCACTTTTTACTTTAAAGCTGACCGGGCTCACACTTTACAGCTAGCACGTAAAAGATACTTATCTATCACAATAGAAGAGAAGCTGTTACATAAAATGAAAAAAACCCACTTTTTTTGAATGTGTATGTTCATTTTATTATACTTTGCCTACATACTATCAAGTAAATAGAACAGGGATTAGCAAGAGCAGTACAGACTTTATTGAAGAAGGAGCCTGTAGTGCTTTAGTTCTGGTTGAAAACATCAAATGACCTTACACTTGACTACAAAAAAATATCAAGTATGTTTTTCTGTGAATTGGTGAAGGCAATCTCATAATTATCTCTTGTGCATCTTTTGTGTGTGAGAAAAAAAAAAGTTTAAATAGCTCTTGGCCAATCAAAACAACGGCAAAATTTTATGAATTCAAAAACTTCCTAAAAGAAATAAGCAATAATAAACCCTTTTCAAAGACTTACTATATAACATTGAAAAAACTTTTATTCATATTCAGCTTGAAGGAGTTTTTTATTTATTTTAAACATCAGTTAAATGCAGATGATCTTAGAAATCAATAACTAATTCATTAATAAATTAAATAAATATTTATTTTTATTTCAAGTGAGATGCAGACATGTCCAAACAGGGATTTGGAAGCCGTATGCCATGAGCTTCCTTTGGACATGTCTTTATTCAAATTGGAGATACACTATTTACTTCCTCACCTGCAACCTCACCTGTCCCTACTTGCACAGAAGAAATGCATTTCTTTTGGCTATCTGAGTAAGATAAATATTTGAACTGTGGTGTTTTCAGAAGAGTGAAGACAAGGATGTTATAGGAACAATTGTGGAGAACGATGAAGGTTGATAGGGCAAGGGACAGAGTACAGAGCTGCATGTAAAACATTGTGAAAAATAATAATAGGGATAATAACACTTTTCTTAAATATCCAGGTAGTCTGCCAACGTTAAGACACCAGTTCCAATGAGCCTTAGCATACCATCTGCCAGTCTTGATACTTCCAAATCTTCCTCAAATATTTTTTTAAAAGTTGATAAAATATGACTTTACAAACCAAAAGAGAGACAGAAAAAAAAAAAAAAAATTATGACCTAATCATTGCCTTACAATTCACTTGCAATCACCATCTATGCCCTACATTTTTCTTCTCCCTTCCTAATGGTATGTGCAGCCCTATTCCAAACTATAAATACTTGTGTAAATCAAATTTCAGTAGGTATATATTGTTTATTTTCCCTGCCTAATCTCACATGATGAGAATCAAAGATTTGCAAGGATTAGAACTTAGAGAACCACACAGATATATAGAAAATCACACTTCAGGACAATGTTTTCTTTTTTACATCCTGTTGCTTTGGCAATACTTTTTTTTCTTTCTCATACTGATGGTAAAAGGTGAAGATAACATTCAAGATATTATTAAAGTCAGAGGACTAAGAGGCAATACAGTTGCACTAAATCACCTAATACTTTGTTCTTATCACATTTTTGCGTGCTGTCAATGATAACTGACAGGCACACAGAGTCACTGGAGAAATAGTTACGCATTTTAAGTCTATATAGTCTTTGCAGGCTAGAACTGCCAACTAAACCTTCCTAAATTATATTTCTCAGTAACAGGGCAACCCAAGAGTGCTCTACAGTGTTTCTGGATTACCTCCCACTGTGTTGGTCTGTTCTCAGTCTGCTGAGCATGTTCATAGTCTGTTGGAACAATGAAAAAGGAAAAGAGAGTGCCCTTTTGTTCAATTACTTATTTGGAAGCAAAATTTTGCATTTTTTGTCCCCTTTTAAAATACAGACAAAATGCGGGCAGATTTCTCTCTCTATAATATAAATCCTTTAAAAAAAAAGTGCTAAAACATGCAACATGCTAACTTGTGCATAACATATCAGGCTTAAAGCAGAACAGAACTTAAAAACAAACAAGGTAACAGAAAATTAAATATACAATTATGTTTGCAGGAACAATCAGTAAAGCACAATCAGAAGTATGAGCAACCTACTTAGCATAATAATTCATTCTGTTACAACGTGGATGCACATCTGTGTTTGAACAAAAAAAACCTATAGAGATACCACCAGACGATAATCTTCCTCCCACATTTATAATAGCACTTACATTCAGTTCATATCCACTGATGCAGATGACTTCATGGTATTTAAATAGGTTTGGAAAAGGAATAGCAAATCACACACTCTGCCCCCAACAATGTCAGTCTGTTACCTACAGTGAACTCTTGAAGATACGTACCCCAACTTGCATTAAACAAATCAAATGTACCAGCTGCTGCCTCCTTTCTGTGTCTTTTATTCTCTAAAGATACAAGTCAGCTATGTTATGTCCTTATATTTTGCCCTGTCCTCCCCAACTGAATGTTCTCTAGATTTAGTCACCAAAAATTTTTGAACAAAAAAGAAATCTGTCATTCTTCTGAAAGGAAAAGGTTCATCAGTTTTTAATCAACTCTGCTCAAAATAATCAAAAGCAAAATGTACCTCAGCTATGAAAAATTTTGATGTTTTCCTGTAGGAAATTATTGATTTGCCATTCTGAAGTGACTTGCCAAACAAAGAACATTTATTTATTTGAGCTTGATTGCTAAGGAAATGATGCCAATGTGATTACGCTAAAGCACTGCTGCCTCTCTGCATCCAAGAAAATCCTAGAATAACTTTTGAGAACAGTTGACAACTGCAAACATATTTGACAAAAGCAACAGAGAGACCCAATGGCTATTAAGATCTTGCAACTTTATGGAAACAAGCAACTGATAAATTGGGGGAACCCTATACAGTTCCTGACTGCAGAATATTATTATTTGCAGCTCCCATCTTCTGAGACTGCAAAGCCAAAGGTGTCCTTATGCAGCTGTCTCCCAAGGTCTGACTTGCTTTTTAAGTTTTTAAAATGTACAAAAAAAAAGGGGGGGGGTATGCTTTATTTTGTATTTTATTTTATTTTAGTATACAGAAATAAAGATCCTGTCTTACTGAGAACCATTTAAAATTTCATTTTACTGTGAATTTTAGTGTTTTGCTCTGCTTAGAAAGAGAAGAATGTGAAATACCAGAAATTTCTTTAAATAATTGGAGAGAAAATCCAGGTCAAGTTCTGGTCTTGATTTAGAGTTGCACAATTTTAAAGCATCAATAGGCAGTCACAGCTGATGGGAACCCCATTCTTGCATTCATACCAGCTCATCTGACCCAAGTTGGCCCAAAGAGCCGAGGGATTACAGAGGTAACATAAAGCCAGATATAACTCAAGACGTCCTCCACCAAGTGGTGGCTGCAGTCGGTTTGTGATGAATGAGATAGCCGCAGCTCTGTCTGGGATCTACTCTGACATGCTTAGAAGTAGTAATAGCATTAACAGTGAAGATTAGAAATATTCAGAATCATTAATGCCTGACAACTTGGATGGTAAGTTGCTCTGACATCCTAAGGTGCTATAATCAATCAGAGTGAGTATTTAACACATCAGATAAGAACTGATGTTTCAGACATTTGTTTTAATTTGAAAGCAAGCTTTCAGCATTCAAAGCTGTCAAGACATTGTGTTAAGCAGAAATCTATTTCCAACCTTTTGCAATGCTAGAAGAAGTTACAAAAAGAAATCATACTCTGAGTGATACTGTCCTTTAGAAGTAGATGATAGATGACACACTACTAAAGGGAATCTCAGGAATGCAAGATGGATTCTACAAAGCTATTAAAATGAAAAGTTAAATTATTCAGAATATTTGGCCATGTTCCTTACCCACTTATAGCTCTTATGCTTCCTAAGACTCAAATGCTGCTGTTGGGTCTTTTTGTTTTTTTTTTTTTTTTTTAAATAGCAACTACTTTACATACAAATTACATAAACTGACAATTATTTTCTATTTAGGGATATGACTTTTTCAACTAAACTTTTTGGTTTATGCTCTAGATAGTATGCAGTGAATTGAACTTTTTCCCCGGTAGTAAGACAGATTTACCATAGATTTTACATAGATCAAAAGCATCTGACTGCTAACTGGCCCAGTTTTAAATTGTGTTTATCAGTTATTTATGTCTCCAAGTGGACAGCAGGTGTTTGGGACAAAAAAGGGCCACCTGCAAGGGAAGAAAAGATCAGGGATGCCTTAAAAATACCTGGATAGGTAGCTGAATGGTGAGGAAATTTCAATCCATAAAGGTACAGAGCCCATTAGTAACATTTCTTGTGCATTGCCTTTGCTTTTAAAAGTTCAGTGTGTGAGGCAACTAAAGAGAAAACTGGAGTTAAGCACAAACAAGAAGCATCAACACAATCATTGACATTCATTCAACCTAATATAAGCTAATATAAAATATTGCATAGTCTTGATATTATACTTGTCATTACAGAGCAGTTGTCTTGTCATAATTGTGACAGTCTAAGGAAATGAGCAAAGCAAAGTCTGGAGGAAGAAGAAATCCTATCACCAACTGATATGATTGAAAAAAAAACCCAAAACCACGAGCTCCTAGACACACAAGTTTATCTTTGGATCCCTTGCCTGAAAATGAAAATGTATCACGACAACTACTGGCAAGTACAAGAATGCAAACACAGAACGACTCGTAAACATCAAGACTTGTGCTCTTGATTTGAGCACATTAACTTCCCCACACAAGCCTTCTCTTCTCCAGGCTAAACAGTCCCACCTCTACCAGCCTCTCCAGAAAGATGCTCCAAGTCCCTGAATCATCTTTGTGGCCCTGCACTGGAGTTGCTCCAGTCAGACCAAATGGGTTTTGTGTCAAGAACAAGACTCAGGTGTGGCCTCCTCAGGGCTGAGCAGAGGGAAATGTTCCCCACTCTCTACCTGCTGGCAACACTCCTCATGCATCCAAGGATGCTGTAATCATTATTCAGCGTCCATTATAGTTCTTTTCTGATGCCTCTTCAAGAATCTAGAGTGGAAAATAAAACCATTCCTTCAATAAGAAAAAAAAATTAAAAAAAAAAAAAAATCACACTGTATATGTTCAGACACATTGACCATTTATTTATGAGAATAGACTTTGCGCACCACTTACTGAAGGTTAGCTTCTATAAAACAGCACGGGGGTGCCATGTTCTACTTTGAAACATAACAGCTTCACTTTATTCCATCAGCAAACATATGACATCCAGAGAGAAGCAGCCATACTACATCCAGACAGCAGCAGCCACTATGGAGTTGCTTGCAAAGCAAGACAAACTAAAACTACAGACTAACAAATACATCTGTATTATCTAATGACTGGGGGGGGGGCAATTTTTTCTATACTTCAGGAGCTTTTAATGACTATAACTGATACCATGTCATGATCTGAATGAATAATTTTAGGCCAATTATTACAGAAACACTTTGTATCACCAAAATGGTTTCACATATATTTTTAGCACCAAGCTCCACCCCATTGCAATGTTAAGAAGAGAAATTCTTCCTCCCACATTTGGCACATGGTGCATGTATATATATGTGAGGGACAAAGCTGTGTGAGAAAAAGGAAAGGCTGGATTGATTGGCCTGCTGGAAAATGTTCCCATTTATAAGGCTTCTCATGAAGGTAAATCGTGAGTGATCCCATCATTCTGAGTTGAACAGCTTGGCACTGCTCAGCTGAATGAAAATTAAAACCTTACTTTTTGGTGTGGATTTTTTTTTTCTAGACACTAGTTGCCACTCGTAAAGTATCCACTTCAGTGCTGTCTTTCCTGTCATAAATGCATCAGAGCAGCAGAACAGCAAGATTTTTATTAAAGATTTTTTTACTCACAGCTAAAGGAACAGAATAACTTCTGCAAGGCCTTAAAATTGTTTCATAAGGATTTGACCTTATATATATAAGAAAAGGCAGACACCAATCAACTTTTTTCTTTTTCTTTAAAGTTTAATCATACCCATAATTATTTCAGGTAGTTCTGGTGTTTTTTTTTTTTCTTTTTTTTTTTTTTTTTTTTTTACTTTGAGACATAAGATATGTTTAGAATAGTTCATATATTCATGACCGGAGAGAGTTTTTTGTGGAAATTTCAGGTGACAGACCACACAGCCAATAAACAGTTACAGAATTGCTAACTATAATGGAGATTTCCCAAGTGAGTTGTGAGTAATGTAATGCCTGCATCAATGTTCCATGTAAAAATCACTAGAATTATGTTATTGATTTGCCTAAATTTATTGCTATTCTGACGATTCTGATCCATGGCTTTTGAAAACATTTTTAAATTAATAGCAAAGATATATTCTAGGTTATATGCTTCTGGGAGATTACTGTGCTTCTCAGATGGTTAAATCCACTCAGCCTTTAGTGTGGGGCTGCAAACGCTTCTAAATTGTGTAGCAGTCTTCCACAGAAATCATCAAGAGTCATGTCTTATTGCTTTCATAAAATGTGGTTTACACCTCTCTGAGTAATTGAATTTTGCTAGGGTTATGGGCAGACTGCATATTTGTGTGCACCAAAATACTATGCAGCCCTTGGGAAGAAGCGGTTCTTTCTACTGTATAAAGTCTAATCAAAGATTACTTTGTGAAATTTATGCTGGACATCTTTTGCTCTAAAATGTTAATTAACAATGAGATGAGCTTCTCTAGGAGAAAGAAAAGTCCGGTAGAGTTATAACTGCTCTTAGAGAAGTTTGGAACGGCTTCTTGCATATTATATAAATATTAAGTCTCTAATATATTCCATTACCAGTATAAGTACAAAACAACTCTCTCTACTGCCAAAAAAAATAAATTAGTTCCTACAGGCAGGTCAAAACCTGACACTTGACGAAGATCACAAATCATGAAAAAGAATGAATCATGCCAAGTGCATTAGCGGGGTTTTCCCTAATGTGGATAAATACTAAGAACCAAAGAAACCATCAAATTATTCATGGCTATGCATAAATATATTTGGAAGCAGACAGAGCGACAGATAGACAGATAGACAGACAGACAGACAGATATCCACAAGCGCCAGTGTAAGAACGAGTTAGTAAGCAAACAAACAGGAAAGGTTGATCACACACAGTAAGGAGAACAGGTAGAGGACTGAAATTAAACTGTGACGCTCGGTAGTTCATACCCATCAATGAACTTTTGCTTGCTGACCTTAATGGGTTATGGAGAAAACCTCAGTTTAATAATTTTTCTCCCCAGACTGTGGAAATAACAACACAGCACAATTTTCGCTTGATGCTTAATATTTTTGACACAAGCGGGAGGGAATCTTCACAGAAAACCAAAACAGCACGAACAAAGTCAGTTGTATAAAACAAGCCAGCATCATCTCTCCCCTTGTGAATACAGTGCATGTTTAAACTAGCAAAGTCATTGAGTTACTTAATCCTCTACCTCATTTTCATTAGTCCTGTTCTGCTTTTGTAAGAGTCCTGGCAGGCTATTAAAGAAAGTACTATTCAGCAAATAAATAGTGTAAAAAGCTACAATATAATTTCTTAAGCCTGAAGTGCAATCAAGGCTGTCATGCTTAAAAACATTTATATTGCTACATATATTCCAGGAAAATCTTGTAACTTCCTATCTCTTAACATCATTGATTTCAGTATCACCTTGAACATTGCATTTCCTCACCAGTAGAAGCCAATGCTGCTTGGAAGGTTGATACTGCTGCCTAACATTGCTTGACAAGGGACCAGTTTGGTAAATCTTGCCAGAGCACAGCCCTCAGCTACAATTCTAGCAAAGATCCAGTAAACCATTTCATACCTCAGATATTTTGTAAAACAAGCACAGTATTGTCAAGCCAACCATCCCTCCTCGCAGTCTCTAGGATGGCGGTACTGAAGACAGCTCTCCGAGAGCTCCCATTCTGTGATTCAGGGCTACGAGGATGATGAGGGGACTGGAACATCTCTCCTATGAGGAGAGGCTGAGGGAGCCGGGCTTGTTCAGCCTGAAGAAGAGAAGGCTTCGAGGGGACATTATAAATGCTTACAAATATCTCAAGGGTGGGTGTCAGGAGGATGGGGCCAAACTCTTTTCAGTAGTGCCCAGCAACAGGACAAGAGGCAATGGGCACAAACTGAAGCACAGG
>Ga0181612_178199_pt1 | contig 14961 bp, 8 predicted proteins | sample HoacroProtozoa21_FD_119630 | JGI IMG/M metagenome (GOLD analysis project Ga0181612, IMG submission 119630) | Hoatzin crop microbial communities from Cojedes, Venezuel. Combined Assembly of Gp0051906, Gp0051904, Gp0051908 | reverse complement strand
TTTTTCAGTTTTAAACTGTTACCCCTTGTCCTATCACTACATGCCCTTTTAAAAAGTCCCTATCTTTCTTACAAGCCCCCTGTAAGTACTGGAAGGCTGCTACAAGGTCTCCCTGCAGCATTCTCTTCTCCAGGCTGAACAGCCGCAACTCCCTCAGCCTGTCCTCCTGGGAGAGGTGTTCTGCCCCTCTGATCATTTGATAACCTTTCTTTCCTCTAATTATCTTAGAAATCTTTCTCTACTTTTCAGCATGTTTAATTCACTTGTGTGACCAGCTATAATTGTACATTACACTCCAAGTAAACGCTTGCTAGAGTACTGTTTGGTGCTTCCCTGTCCTTGAGGATGTCTTCTTTTTTTAGTCTGTATCACATCAGTCTATCACAGGATCACTACCAGCTATCAATTTTTTTTTTTTTTTGGTCTGTTGTTCCAACAGGTGAGCTAATTTACTGCAGAAATTCTAGAAACTACTCCTTAATCCTTGGACCTGTGTTTTGTGCTACTGAATGTTGTCCCATTTCTATTAACTCAATCATCAGCTCAACTTATAATGGTGCAGAAACCTGTCTCTCAGTTATGGTTGTTATTCCATTATGCTTGTTGTTCCTGTACGTGTGGCTATGTGTCAATAACTGAGACTTATCATTGTTATTTATACATGTCCTCCAGCATACACCCAGAAAATTGTAATCTCAGTAATAAGGATTTATTAGAAATATAGAAATCTCTACTCACCTGTCTTCAGGATCTGTGGCAGTACTTCAAGGACTTTTGCAGTCCTTCCAGAACACAACTGACCAAAATCCTTTCTGTTTTCTTCCATCTAACCTTTATTTCACTGTTGGTTACTACCACAGTGATTCTCAGCCCCACCAATTTAATCTTATCTTTCCTGGACAGCAGACACCTATTTTCCATTGATGACTGTAATTTTGTTATGCTTCTTGTTGCTGTACAGGAAAGAATCAGGCGATTTTAAAAGATCCAGACTGATCAGTAGTATTTTACATACATGTTCAAGAACGCAGAAAGATACAAGAAATGAAAGACAACGGATAATCATGGCTGTAAGGCCTATTGTGCTGAACTGGAAACAAGTCCTGTTCTGCAGATGTGCAAAGTGTTACAGAGATGAAATAACCACAGAAAAGGTATAATGCCTAAAATGATAGCTCTTCCCCTTCTGGTTTGTATAGGTAGCCAGTATGACACACCTTGCTAGCTATCTTTGCTATCTCCTCATCTCTGTTCGCAGGGGAATCCAGTTGAATTTCTGTTTACAGTGGCCATAAAGGATTTTTTTCCCTCTTAACAGAGTAAAAATCTTAGAGAGTGAGAAAATTTACAATGCTAGGCCTATTACCAGCCAGCAGTTAGCCCAAGATCTCCCTCTCTGGCTAGTACTGCAGATGTTTTCTGAACCATCTGTGGTGGTTTGTCCCCGAGGTTCCTAATGCTCCTTGTCCAAATACTGGGACTCTCTGTAAAGTCCACTCCCTGCCCTTTCATGTAGATCCTGGTTGCTATCTGTATGTGAACTGTAACTTTGCAAAAGGCCTGGCTTTCAGGCACTGCCCCCTCATGCCCATTTCAGGCACTTCTACCATGAAAGAACCATATTGCATTTGATGAGGTTGTCAGATCCCACTCACCCACCTCTCCCTGGGGATTTTGTCCAGCTGCAGTTCTGCAATGCATACCCAAGCACTTAGCAGACAAGATGGCTATGTTTATAACCGTAAATGCACGAGTCCCAAAGCCCCCTCACTAGTCCCCAGGCCAGCTGGCTTTGACTGGCTGTGCCCATACTGTTCATTGTTCTCAGCCTCCAAAATGGAGTGGCCACTTCCAAACCGCCTGTTGTGAAGGGACCCTGGCACAGGCCAGCCTGTGCTGTGGAGTTGCTGAGGAAGGTACTAGTTTGCTTAGATTAAAATATGCTAGGGACTAGTTTAACAGTTCAGCAGTGCGTACATCCATCAGTTTAAATTACCATTGAAGACAGCCACAATGATACTCATACTCTCACTATTTCAGTTACAGCACCCATATGCACGTATTTTCCTTTGTCATCCTGAGAATTACCCCTTCTCAGGACTGGTTATTAGAAGTAGTGCCAAAACCTTTATTTGCAGCTATCAGAAGGTCTCGGAGCTCAAAAACTTCTATGATTATAGTTCCTGAAGTACAGAGATTTGTGCCTAGCAGTTAACATTTTTGTGTCCCCAGATGTACCCTGACACTGGTATGCAAGCCACCTGCTTGTGGTACAGACCTGTGAGCTCTGTTCCTTTTTTGTAATGATTTCCAGAGCCTGGCAAAGATTCCTTCTATTTCAAAAAGTCTACAAAGAAGCACAACAGAGATAGCCTCATTTAAAAGTGTAAACAGCTAAAAAGTAGCTTCTCTACTCTTTAAGTATCAGGATAACAGCACTGCTAGAGGCAGAGCTGTACTACTGGAAGTCTTCCAGGGTGGAGAAACAGGATAAGAAATAGGATAAGAGAAGTAGCATTAGAGAACCACAAAGCCCCATATTACTCACAGGGTGCTTGCTCTGCAAAATGTCTGAAGGAGAGAAGATTGTGAAGTGATGACAAAAGGGGGAGGAGGAGGAAAGCTGAGCTTGGGGGAAAGAAAACTGGTATCAGCAATCCCAGGAGCTTCAGAATACTTAGACCTATTGTCCAAGTTGTCCTGTGCTTATGCTAAAGGGAAAGTCAGACCATGGGAATTCAAACAAGGAAATTTTGAGGCCATCAGAAATGGGCATGAGAAAGCAAATTATAGATAAGAAAAGAAGAAAGTTATTTGGAAATACCATTTTACATGATAATGGACAAGCCAAATAACATTCTGGATGAAATCACCTTACACAAATAGGGAAGGTGAAACACAACAGCCCTATAATTGAATACAGTCCTAACTAAGATGACTACTTCTGATAAGTATTTAGCACACAGGATTGCTAACCTACACGCTATTCAGCCAATCAAGCAGATGAATAAATCAAGTGCAGATTAAGTATGTTAAAATTCTTCATGTTAGAATAGAAAAAGAACGGAAAAAATTTGTTTGCAAGCGAATAGATCTTTTCCTTTGGAATAAGAAATATGAAGGAGCCTTCAGTGTAAAAGTGTGAAAACGGTTCTTAAGTAGTTCTGCAGGTAGTTATTCTGCATTTAAATGAAATGTATGCAGCAGTTAGGAGTCACTATCAAAACAAGATAAGTCATCTGGGTAGTGTGACAATTTGTTTGCTGTTTCCTAGTTGTGTATTTGCTTCACTGTTTTTTAGTTTTCATTCCACATCTCCACAACTCTTTCCCGCTTCAAAATAAAAACAGGTAGACCGAGACAGAGGTATTGTTTACTGGGTGCTTATTACAGGGTGCCTGTTAAACAAAGTGATTATGGTTTCAGAAATCATAATACAACTGATCTAGATCAAGCTACAGGTATTCAAATTAAGCCTTGTTTCCTGTGATTTTCAATGGTTACCTGTGGGCTTTCGAATTAGACTAGACCAGGAATCCAGTTATTGTAAGCCTGTCACAATACAGACAGATATTACTTTAATTGAAGTACCTGTCTACTGAAAGGCACTTTATGCATTAGAATAGTTTCCAGACCTTCACATTCTGAATGATAACATTTCTTCTCTATAGAAAGATTCAAAATATGGTATTTCAGTATGAGATCTTGGTAACAGAGGTTCCAAGAAAATAGTTTTATATGCAATAAATTGGAGTCTAGCATAACTTAATATGGTGAAAGCAGAAGATAACATAAAAAATCTAAAGCCAAACTGTCAACACATTGAAACAAAGGGTTATAGCATAAGATTTTTTAAATTCTTTCTCTGCATTTCCCCAGGTTTAAGCAGAGTTACTGTGGGCAATGTAGTATTCACAACATTTTATACGTAAATAATAAAGTAATTATATAACAATTATAGAGATCTAGACACTTAGAATGGAAAACGCCACAAATAATATGACTACTTGACATAATGTCAGTTTAAAAATGCATTATTTAATAGGTTCAGAATATTCAGGCATGGCCATGGAACAGTTAAGAAATCCTCTGCTCTGGGCTTGGGCTGGAGATATACACACACATATATATATATACACACACATATATATATACACACACACACACACATATAACTGTCTGTCTGTCTGTGCACACACACACACACACGGAGTTATAACTGTGTGTGAATGAGGAAATGGGATGTTCTTTGGGATGTTCTCATTTACCTTTTTATCAGAAGTAAACAGTAACACATGAGTTGTGTAGACTCTTATAGAAACCATTGGTGTTTGAAGAAAACAGTAAACACGTAATAAAAAAATGGTGTAATAGTAATGAAATTGTCAACTAGAAAATATGTTTGAGCATGATAGAATTTCACTGTAATTACATAAACAAAAGAAAATTAGTATAGAAGTAAAACAGAGTACTAAAGGGAAAGACATACTATTGCACGATTTTAATATTCTCTTTTTAAAAAAAGAAAGACAGAAAGAAAATAAACAGAAAAATATTTACTCTAAGAATTTCCTGTATATTCTTAATTATAAAGTCAAATTTTCTTTTTTAAAGAAACAAAAAGAGTGGATACCAAAAAAATTCCCTTGTACTTAAATTAGGAAGCTGTTAACACCCCAGACATATCTGTCTTAAGTATTTGACCCTGGTTAAAACTGGAGAAACACAAATTGTAAATCATCTCAACTGCCTGGCCAAAATGGGTATGACCTTTATTTCACTTTGAATTGATTCAGGCTAAAGAATTAGGATCTCAACCTGCAAATAAACAAACAAGTAACAAAGTGTGATGACCCAAGATTATTTTTGCCTTTCCCACAGAACCAAGGAGCCTTTTTGGATGACCCTGCCCAGCTGTCGAGAGTGGTGTTTGAGGTAAGTGGAAGCGATGATACCAAACTAGTGGGAGAGAAAGGAAATGCTGTGACAGAGGAGATAAGGAGAGAGCACCAGCAGGGAAACGAAGTCAGAATCCAGAAACAGCACAGTTTTTCCAGGAATTGAAGTAGGTGTCTAACTACAGAAGGGTACTCAAAATAATAGTGTAGTATTGAAAAGTAAGGTCTCCATTAGATACCTAAGATACCTAAGAACAGAGGTTCATCACTTAGTACTTTGCAAAGACTAGTACAGTGAAACAGGAAAAAAAAACAAAAAGGCATTTCTGTATGTCAAGAACACGTTCTTAGGATGTTTGGAGATTTCTCCCAAGTTTCTGGATGATCAAAAACTAAATCCAAATGAGGAAAGCAGCCCATGGGAGAAGACATAAATCAGTCATAAATCACCATAGTGCCCCATGGTGCCAGGTTAAAAAAAAATATAGTGAGGGTTTTCTTCCTTGGGAACACAGTAAAAAGTTGTTGCTTGAATTAAGCCAAATATTTTTATAAATGACATGTAGAGTTGATATTGGGATTTTTTCAGAATTAAAACCCAACAAAACAACAAACTCCAAACCCAAAAGCAGAGGTTGAAACATTTCAGCTTGCCACTGGGAGATGAAATATTTAGTCTGGGGCTGGGTTACACAGCACTGAGATGGTTTAGTTTTGTAAGCTGAGTTAAAACAGAATGGAGGCATAAAGGCCAGCTCTTCAGGATTCAGTGCAGCAGCTCAAAATCTAGAGTAAACTGGAGGAAAGTGAAACTAAAGGCTTTGGTTAAGCTCACAGTGAACCCAGTATCTGGAAATGTCAAGGGGTGCTGTTTAGCTTAGAATGACAAAACAAAAGAACGGAATGGGATGCAACAAAATTTTACTTCCGTGTAAAAAAAATGTCACAATTTCATTTCTCTGACACTGCACAGATTTTGAAACCCTGGCATTTTCTCAGGACGTAAGTATTAATTTGCAGCCAATTCTGATAAATTCAAATGCTGCATGCTGTTAAGCAAAAGATGTGTGTGCAATGGTGTGAGAGGAGAGCCAGGTAAAGCTCTAAGATGCATGTCTTGACCCTTGCCTTAGGGTGGGGACCAGAACACCAAAAAGCTCTTTCAACTCAAAGCCAGATTTTATTAAAATATAAACCAATATAATTAAAGTGTTAAAGCAAGAAAACTTTGAGTGACTAAATAAGGCAGAGCAGAAATAAAATTGTATATAAACAAATCTCCTCCATCCATAATATACTTACAGGCAAGTTCTTGCTTCTCTGCTTTGTTACTGTGATCACAGTAGGCTTTGATTTGCAGCCAGCTCCCTCCGACCCCCCCAATATTTCTGCCATTGCAGGGGTTCAGTTATGGGTGAGTTGGGTCCCTTCTCCTTTCAGTACTGTCTCCATGGGCTACAGCTCCTGCCTGCTTGCCATGACTGTCTCACCCACAGGCACTTTTTCCTTCCCTGGGGCTGGTGACCATGTCCCAGCCCTCTGGAGGCACCACCTGAGCCCATCACTCTCTGCTGAAAGGCACATTGCGTTACAAGCAATCTGAGAACAAACTGTCCAGCACATGTGCCACAATCTGGTTTTATTTAGTTTTAGAATCTGGTATTTGGACCACAGAGCTATACTTTTTGGCAAGATGACAGCTTTCTGATTTAGCAAGTAGAAAAGTATCATTTATTTGAGTATACAAGAGGAATGTTGTTTCCTCTTTTTGAATCCACTGCCAAAATTAATTAGCTTTTTCTCTGTATGAGGTTTTTTTTCTCTCTCTAAGAAACTCATCGGATAAAGTCTTTCAGAAGTTTAAAGACTTTATGTAAGCTGTGTTCAAAGTATGTAACAGCTTTTACATCAGCATGCTAAGTTTTAACTTTTTAGTGGGTACCATTTTTACAGCAGTAAATTAAGGAAAAAGTTTAAGAGCTGTCACCTCCAAAGGAGAAACAATTTCAATTTTATTCAAAATAGCAGAGAGAAAATTGCCTGAACCAAGGAAAATAATGTAGATGTATACTGATGATCACACTGGCAGCTTGGAGGTGGTGAGAGCAATGATGAGTGCCAATATTCTGCTCGTGGAAGGAGTCACCGAACTAAAGACTCAAAGACAAACAGAGAGGTCTCCCTGAAGTACTCACCACATCCAGGAAGATGTACTGAATCAGTGTGATCTATGCCGGGTTCAGGCCACTCAGCTACAAACATTTAATTACAATAAAAGCTGCAATTTTTTCTGAAGAAATTGGTTATAAATATTAAAAATGGTTTCTTGCTATTGTAGATTACTTCAGCAATTATCTGTAACTCTTGTTCAGCACACAGGCTAGAGCCAATACCATTATGTATAGACATCCTTAGTGAGACTTTATACATGCAGTATGTTTAAATTTACAAAAAAAAAAAAAGGTTTCCATTACATTATTCACATAAGTAAATTTAAACATCTGAGTGGAAAATACAGTCCCAATTTGGGAACATATTCATGCAGTCACCAAAATTACTTGCAAAATCAAATGTTCATTCACACAGATTTCCATTATAAAGGAAAATTATGGTCTTTCTATATAGAAACAAGCTCACTTAAATTTTCTGTCTGATGATGAGATGTGCATATCTTAAATCAGGAATGTGACAGATGCAGAGTTTGGTATTCATTAACATTTTGCTCAATGAATGGACAAACCTTTTGTGTTTTCTGAGAAATATCTGTGGAGTATCTCAGAGGATGCAGCATTAATTGGACAAGGTACCAGAATTGATTTTAAATAGATTATGAAAAAAGACTTTAGAGTATGAAAATGACTATGAATTGTAACAGTTTGGTGATTTCACTGTTTTGTGGAGTCATTCAAAAATAAAATGTTATGTAGCAAGTCCAAATAATTAAAAGGAATACAAAATGGACATATGGTGCTAAAGCCTCAAGATAAATATAGGTAAGAGATCCAGGAAGAAAATATTGAAAAAAAATATTTGAAAAAGAGCTATCTGTACAGCCATCTGGTTAAAAGCGTTAGCCATGTTTAGCCTGTATCCAGTATGTGCCTGAGCAAACAGCTAACCTATGCTCTAGAGAGAAAACAAGGCAAGCACTTTGTAATTGAGTAAAATGGCACGTGGGGATAGATCAGCGAAGCTTCCACTTTTGTTGCACCTAATTCTGTCAAGAGATCCGTGATGACAGTAGCATTTAATAAAAAAGTAGCAGACTTAACTTACTAAAAGTCATGTTCTTTACTGGATTTTCTTCTAGTGGCCTTCCATCATGAAAATATCTTTTTTTTCCTGGAAGTCTTCTGAATAAATGAAACATTTATTCAGAGTGGTACTCCATTAGAATAAAAAATGAAATTTATGTGAGACCCTGATGTTTCTGTAGGTGGTGTCAAAACCAAAATACATCCACATTCCTGGCTGCTTCTGAGCCTGGACTTGCCATCTGCACCTGACATTTGCCTAGGCCTTTGTGGCACATCGACCCAGTGCAATGTACTGCCACAGAAAGATCACCAGGCACTTCTGAATACTAGTGTCAAGCAGAGGTGCTTGTTCAGATGCTGTGGTCAGCCCTATTGGTGCTTTTCAGAAGGACTAATTCATGAGGGTGGAGTGGCCACTATACTTCTGCTTATAGACTAAGCTTAAGTATCTGTGTGGGCAATGTAGATGTATTCTTTACTTTCCACAGTCAATGGGGAGAGAGAGGTGCTTCCAGAAGGCAATGCATTTTATCCGTCTTCATGCTTATCTCAAGATGGGATATCTCAAATCACCCTCTCAAAGATTGCTTCAGTCTGGGTCCTCCAGGACCTTCCCAAAGCTTAGGAAACCTTATCCCATTTGAAATGGAGGGAAGTGATGTGTAGAAAATTATTCATTGCTTACAACGAGTTGGAGTAGAGCTCCTTGTAATAAGATGCTCTGGCAATTCAAAATGGGAAAAAATGGTGATTGGACAGAAACACAGCAGAGATCTATAGTGGTGAGCATACTGGGATGACACATTTTGAACAGTTAAATGAGGAATATGGACAATAGCTACACCTTGTAAAAATGACATAAGATTCTAGAGGGAAACTGAACGGAAAGTGTGATCTAATGTTCTAATTTTCTACTTAGCAATTTGATTTTTATTTAATCAGACAACCTATTCTATTAGTCTTTAAGACTGTTCAAACTGGTGGCTTATAATCATTAACAAAACTTTGTTTAAATAAATAAATACGTCAAGTACTTTAATGCCAAATCGACACTAAAGCATAAATAATCATTGCTTTCTAGGGTGTTTGATGCATCCTGGTGTGCTGATAGATGAAGAAAAATGAGAGGCCCATGTAACTGAGGGGTCCAGAAGAAGATCTCACCTAAATGTCAGTAGTATTTTTCTGCCAAACAAGATTGCTGTAACTAAAAATATCAGTAGTACTGACATCTCCCGTATGGATATCTTGTTCTAAAAGACAAGCATAACACCATGTGGCCTCCCCTTCTAATGACTGCACAAATGACTTGCAGAGGGGAAGCTTATCCTCTGAATACAGTAAGTTTCCACAATGCCTACCTTTTTTACTATTGAGAAATAAATCAAAAGCATTAATTTTTCAAAAGCATTTATTCTTATTCAAATATAGTATTCATTCAGATAAATATATTTTTGTATTTGAAAAATGCTAATTTCCTGAATTTGTACTTTGTGAGTTGGTTATGGAGATAATTATAACCAGAATTATATGTCCTCTGAAGCCTCATGACCATAGGGCTCAGTGAGGGTGGGTATGCTAGAAGGGAGATCAAGTCTCCTTACCTATTCAGAAATATTTCAAAATGCTGGGAAAAAATTTATAGGAGAAATAAAATAAATTGACATTATTTATTTAGATTTTGAAACTGCCTTTGACAAAATTCCTGACATCGAACGGATAAAGAAATTCAGCAGGACCCACGTGAGAGACAATTTGTTGCTGAGGACTAGGAACCAGCTAAGAGTCAAAAAAGGTGACTTCTGAGGTACAGCAAATATATTCGTAAGGTTTGTGCAGTTATATATGTGTAGCAGTATTCTGGGGAGGGTGATAAAAAGCAAGACAGCAAAATTATATATTGTTCAAGCAAACCCAGGCAAAACTAGAAGGACTAACATGGGGCAATAGACAGTGTAGTGAGATGGCAATATGAAATTCAATGCTACGGTAAATCGGGATGCAGTCCGAAATTACTAATCACGACTCTCTGAGAATCACTGCTTGACAGAGATGAAAATCAGAAAGCAAATGTTAGGCTACAAAAGGCCAGTGTGAAGAATAAAAAGATCATAAGCCCATTTATAAATCAAGATACATCTGCTGGGCTAGGAATACTGTCCTCAGCTTAGCCTATCTCAAAATATAGTCTTGCTAAGGTTGCAGATGGGACTAATAAGAAAGATCAGGAAAAGACTGAAAAGTCTGTGCTAAGAAAGATGAGAACAGGAACTCTGTGCTTTACAGAGACCTCCTAACCTAACTTTTCTTATCAAAGTGAAGACTAGGGGTTAGGAAGATTTTTAATCTCTTTCCCTAAAATCTGCTGATGTCTTCCAATCCACTCCAGTTTAGTTTATCCTCACATTCGCTCATTTAAAAAAAACCCTCAGTGTTCATCTCACTCAACCCCTTCTTGCGTGTTCCCTCCCTGACTAGCACAAAGGTCAGGATGAGGTGAGATCTTTTTATACAGATGGTCATATTCCTCACATGAGGGAGAATCAATGAAATGCAAGAGATCTTGGAGAAGGCGAGTGGGGTTTGGGTACCTACCCTGGATGCCATGAGCTGGCAAGGCACATCAAAGGCTGAAAATCTCTTTGGTTGCTATGGTATGATATTTTTACACCTAACTCCACAATTTAGGAGGCTTTAGTCCTTATTTTCTGACCCAAGCACAATATAATTCTTCAGTGGAAAATGAAACTTCCCCTAAAAACTAACTCAGCTGAATTTGTGAAGGCCTGTGGGATCATTCTAAACTAAAGCTGCTTACCCAAATCTTCATTTTACACTGATTTTATAGTGCAAGGGAAGTCAAATGAAACACCTTATTTTCCCAGCCATAATTTCCCTGCCTTCCCTCTCCCCATTTCCATTATTTCTGCTTTAGTTCTCAAATAGTTAAAACAGACTTCCCTTTTCCAGAAGTGCAGTTCTCCTCCCCAGCCTGAGTCCTCGGATTCAGATTGCAAAATTAACTGGGAAGAGGATGGTGCAAATGATATGGAAAATATACTAAGTGCATTATTGCTAGGGCTGGCTAGAAAACTAGTGACATCTTTATGCTACATCCCTTCTATGCTTCATTTTCCACTGCTCGTTCTGCTGCTAACCTTTGTCCTGGGCTGCTCAGAAAGTGCCTATATTATCTGAGTAAGGCTCTGAGCCTTAACAGTTTAGCTTATTGGTTTGAGCTGGCACAAAGTGTGGCAGAACTGATGGCAGAAATAAGACCAAAATAGATTTGATGGAATTAATGGAGCACTTGTGGGCAGAAGCTGGTTTAACGCATTAAAGATTTTTTTCCTAGCTTGACAGTGAAACGCAGGACTGTATCTACAGGGGATGGAGTTACCAGGGAATGATAAATCAGTGTAATGCAATAACTAAAACCACAGCTGCACGGGGAAGAGCCTACAGAGAGCCAGGGCTGTACAACACTTGGGCAGCACTGCTGGAGGTGCTCTGCTTAAAGAGGGTGATGAAACGGGCAGAGGCAAGTGTGCCCATAGGCAGCCATTTGCTGCAAGCCACTAAAAACCTGCTCTCTGATTCCCATGGGAGCATGGGACCGAGCAGGACTGAGCTATCCATCCCCTGTCCCTTGGATCGACTGCCCCATATGTGTGGTGCATGCAGTACTTGTCTTTCTGTGAGCCACAGATGCAAGGGGCCAGGGGACAAACGTGAGCCTTGGGCTTCTGAAGCTGCCGAGTGGACTCAGTGATGTCAGGCATCATATGGCCTCAGGCAAACGTGAGGAAGGCCTCCAGATCTCTCAGATTTTGCTCATAATCAAGGCAGGAGCAACACATGACTCCGTTCTCTTTGGGAGAAATTTTTTTGAGAGGGAGAAGGCTGACTTCGTTTCTGAGGGAAGTGCCAGGTTGTCTTGTGGGAACTCCTAAACACAAGGTTGCCCTGTTTCAGTACACTTGATGCCCAGGTTGCAAGTTCATCCAAACAAAATCAAAACTTTTCTGTTCCTACATGATTTTATAAGTGAACCTGTCACCCATGCAGACTACCCTGCAGAGAGATTTCCCTCTTATCTTCTTCCCCTGGGTAGCAGAATCAAAAAATAGTATTTCCAGCTTTAAGGAGTTGCAACACATTTCACTACGTTCAACTGTGACTCCCTAAGCTGCTGCTCCAGGACGGCCAGTACCCAGCCTCCAACTTCTGGGTGACTCTCTGAAGCTTTGGAGCAATACCAAAGAGACCCAGGGGTGTTTTTCAGGGAACAGTGAAATCCTCCTGCATACGAGCAGTGAGCTGAGAAGAAAGGTGGACTTTGAATGAGGGAGTTCTGTAGATCTACCACTTCATAAATCATGCTAGCAGCATCTTTTATTCATCATAACTGTCAAAGTCAAAGGAAAGAGAATCTGGCCTTCAGACTGAGAATCTTTAACAAATTCACCTTGGTAAAATACCCTATTCATGCTGTGGCACAACTCATCAGCAGGCTGGCTGGAAGACCTGGCCACTATGGCTGAACAGGCAGTTTGAGTGCCCTGTGTTCTGCTGCTCTTGAGTACCCTTGTCTTATTTTCCTTGCTAAGCAACAATTACGCATGTCCAACTAGACACCATGGAAACTATTTTCCTGAGGTTTCCCCCAGTGTTTGGAACAGTTTGTTGTACAACACACTATCTCTAATTGCTGGCAAGTAAAATCACTTTGAGCAACAACAACAAAAAACTTAAATCAAATTTGAGAGGGTAATTAAAATAGTCAGAATACTCAAGAGAAAACCTTCTTTTTTATTTTTGGTGGACATAGAAAATAGGGAGGAGATTCTCCTATATATTTCAATTATGAAATAATGTTAAAAATGAGACCTTAAAGGATGCTGACGGGAAAAAAATAAAAAGCAAAGCAGACTTAAAAAGTAAAGACTTTTTGTTAGCAGGCACTACAACTACAAAATGCAAAACTTCCACTACAGAAAAGCTGGACTGATGGAGTGATGGTAGCTGGAGGAAGAAATGGTTTAATTGCGTAATTTTTATAGTGGAGGTAGATCTTTCTTATTTACTTATTCATACTGAGAAAATAGCATCCATCAAAAGCTTCAATTTCATATAGATCAAAACGTAGCACAAACATGAGAGGTGTGTAAGGGATCAAGATTTATTTTGCAAGGAACGGGTAAGTGTGAAGAGGCCTGCTTCTCAAGGAGAGTGCAGGTCACCACCTACACAGAAGAAAGAGAGGTAGGACTGGGGTGGTAGAAAAATCTGGTAGCAGTGATTCTCCCATTATATTCCTTTCCCTTTCCACAAGAGCCTGTGTTTACATTCCATATTTGATGTTAAAAGTCTGCCTAGAAGATGTGGCAAACTACTGGTGATGTAAACATCTTCCTGTGGAGTCAAGGAGCACCAAAGATGGACACAAGCATTTATTGAACAAAAGGATAGATCAGAAAACAAAACCATCACTCGCCACGTACACCCCGCTTCATCCCCCCAAACCAGAATAATTATAGGACCTGTGCCTAGGACAGAACACCTTTCTTTTGCTGGCTGAGCCTTCTGGCTGTTAGAATAAGTTGCACTAGTGGATAATGCTCCCCAATTTGATTGCCCCTCTGTTCCTTGTGAAGAGAGTCCAGAGGGTAACAAAAGAGAATTTCTGCCCCCCAAGTGTATGACAAGGTGCTTCATGATTCATTGCACTGTGCTTCAGCACAGGTCACAGCTGTGAGGTCACAGGCTGAGTCCGTACATGCAAAACCTAGGAAGATTACTTTTACTGCACAGAAAACTCAAGGGCCAGTGTGATTCATCATCAATCACTATCAGTTCCTGTTTACACTAGAGCTTTAAAGAAACTTAGCAACAAACAAGATAAGATGTAGGATGAGTTCCTGGTTCCCTGACAGTGAAACAAAAGATTCTGGGAAAGTTAAAAGACTTTGAAAGGAAGAGGTTGAACCTCTGAGAAACCACTTGCAAAATGACTTATGTAGCTGTCCCCCATTTGGCTGGAGAAGTGTTTTTGGCAGAAAGGTAGGACATGTTCAGAGAAAAAAAGTAGTCTTAAGAATACGGCACTGACAACTGTATTTGCTAACCAATGTATTTTGATGCCAAAATTGTTGAATGCTGCCTAAATCAAGGCATTCTGATGATAAAAAATGCCCATGGCAATGTTCACTGTAAGTACTCAATGCCTGTACAAATTAGGACACTTCTTCAGCAAATAAATACTTAAATATAGATTTAAGTACACATGCTTAGAAAAGCTCACCAGTCTACATTTATGTAGAACCTAATTCTGTCACTCTTTAGTGATGAGAGGTAGTAGCTGAATACATGAGTGATCTTATTAAATAAATTTTGCTTTCAGTATGAGTTATACTCTTAGGATCAGCTCCAAAAATATTACAAAAGAAATATCAACAAATACTTATTAAAGCAGAAAAGCATACAGGGGAGCATCCAAAGCTTGTTGTGTATTTGTAAACTGACATGCAAGGCAAATGAAAACAAACCTAATATAAGCCCAAAGGCAAAACCAGCTTTCTTACTGATACAACAAAACTAATGACTAACAAGCTGCTACTGTGGTCTTGCATTTCTAGAACATATATTTCTGAAAGCTTGGTGTCACTGAATTGCTCACAAAACACTGGAAAATGGAACTTGCCAAGCAACAGTTTGCCGAAGTGGATTTTTTTTCTTTTCTTTTCTTTTCTTTTCTTTTCTTTTCTTTTCTTTTCTTTTCTTTTCTTTTCTTTTCTTTTCTTTTC
>Ga0181612_154020_pt1 | contig 14961 bp, 9 predicted proteins | sample HoacroProtozoa21_FD_119630 | JGI IMG/M metagenome (GOLD analysis project Ga0181612, IMG submission 119630) | Hoatzin crop microbial communities from Cojedes, Venezuel. Combined Assembly of Gp0051906, Gp0051904, Gp0051908 | reverse complement strand
CAAAACAGCCTAATCGCATTGGCATCATACAGGCGCTTTGGGCTATGACTCCATCGTACAAGCAGGTCAGCTACTGATATAAACCTGTCACCAGTATTACTATCCACTCTACTGTATTTTCTTTCAGGCTTCTTTATAATGACTAATTTAATAAGCAATTCAAAAACAAAGGGGCTGTTGCTCAGGGTATAGGTAGGTGTCTTCTCTGCCAATGGCCAGTAGCAAATATTTTGGAGGAACATACATGAAATGTTGCTGTGGACAGTTATGGAAGAATTGGCTTGGAGTGGACATTACTCCTCAGACCACAGTAGTATCCATTGGGTTTTGGCCAAAGAACAAGATATTGCATTTTTTAAACATAACTGTGAATACAGGTGTTTAATCCTCCCCGACCTCAAAGAAACTGTTAGCTTTCAGGAAAAGCAAAGCAAATCATAACTTTGCCATAAGCAATGAGTTCCAGAGTTTCTCAATTTGAAATGCACTGGCCTTTGAGAACCAAATGTCACTCTTGTCTCCTACCACGGGGGCCACGACAGCTGACAGGAATGCCCAGGTCACAAGTCACCTCCCAGAAGCCACCTGAAAGCTGCCGCTTCACAGGCTGGTCCTTCCCCAAATCCTGTGTGCAGCCAGTAACCCCAGCACCGTGCGTACACCGAGGCTCTCTGCCTGCCACTGCCTCCACAACTGCTCCATAGCACAGGGATTCTGCAAGGACAATTAGGTCTATGTTTTGCACTATAAATATTTTTGTAACTGAGATTACTCTCTTTCCCAGCATGTGTACCTGTATTAGGTTCAACTGATGGATACAATGCAGTTCTTCCATACCCACCAACGCTTACAGGAAAAAAGTGACAAGCTAGAAAAGAGTGGAAGGGAAGAAATGAATTGCGGTGGCTTTGCTGTTGAGCTCACGCCTGGGAGAGGGCCTGCTTGGGATTCCAGAAACTGGGCATGCCAGCTCCTCAAAAGATGCTAAAAAAGTTTGCCCAAACAATTAGCCAATCTTGTAACACACAGAGTGTTTAAGACAACTGTCCTAAATTTGTCATTCGAGTAACAATGTCTCCACTAGAAAAAAAAATATCTGCACTTAAAAGCTTTTCAGGAAGACAGGCAACATTATTTAGCACCTACTCAGCTGAAAACTTAAATCAGTTTTGAACCCTGTTATTTCTTTCTTCATTAGTGGAACAAAAAATTCTTAAGTTTTTCCTGTCACCAGCCTGCTGATGGAAGTGGTAGGGTATCCTCAGGTACCGTTCCAGCTGCCCGTGTGGTGTGCCCCTGAGCGGTTTGTCACAAAGCACACTGCAACTCCTGCCAGCCAGGCACCAGTGCTGCATGCTGCTTCAAGGAGTTTTATCTAAAAATAGAAGCCGCTTAAGAAAAATGACCATCTCTTTAGAAGAACAGTCAGTTTCTCTCAGAATCTATTTAAACCCAAGCACATCAATGAGATAGAGCTTGACCTAAAGAGCTCCACAGAAATCAAGACCTAAGGTAAAGGTGTGCCAGTAATATGGAAGAAGATAAGGAGACTATGGGCCTGATCCATAGGCCATTAGGTCAGTGCAAGCTTTAATGTTGATGTAAATGGGCTTTGGAACAGGCCATGCTAGAGAAAAGAGCACTCCTTATAAAAATTTGCAGCCATTAGAAATGGACTAGAAGTTAAGGGAGATTTTTTGCAGGCAAAACTTCCTTCTATTTTTTCCTATATCTCAGCAAAGGACTGGGCCATTTGGCCCCATAAACGAGCAGGCACCAGGTTGCCACCTCATCCCGAGTGAGCGCCCAAAGTTCAGCAGACTCCGGTTGCTGCACCAGGACCTGGAGTTTGCAGTAGCACATGGGTACAGTTTGCACAAGCTGTTTCTGCCACTAAAACGTGGTCAGACTCTGGTCCAGCTGCCCTTGCTGCACCTGAAGGTGCTTCACTAGCATAGCTGGGCACCCCCGGTCAGCAGCACTGCCCACCTGAATTACTGCACACATCCATGTTGCAGGAGCAACTGTGGGAATCCATTCCCTGCTCACCACGGAGTGGCAATGGTTCGAATAACGAGAGAGGAGCTGGGTGGTGGCAGTGAATGCTAAACCCTCACCCGAGCTGCTGTCTGCCAGTGGGTGCAAAGGCATTTTTTAACTCGGGTATAACAGTCGCCACATTGGGGAGAGAATGCAAATGTTTACTCCTTAGTGATGAGACAAAAAAAATACAGCCATAATTCTTACCCTCCCTAGCCCATGCTGAATATTCCTCGCTGAAGCTGTTAAGCTGACAAGGTTGTTCCATTGACAAGGTATGAAAGAGCAAATGTTCTGTAATTGAACACCATGTGCCTCATCACCACCAAGGAAAGTAACACAATTCTCTCAGAGACAAAATACAGGATATACTAAGAGAGTACTGTTAAACTAGCTTACTACACTAAAACAATGAGGAGCGAGGGAATATTCAAGTCACCCTGTTGGCTACAATTTAATTAGCTTGTTAGGGAAATGTGCACATGCGGACACGTGTGAAGGAAACAGGAGATCACAAAACACCGCGACCTGCAGAACAGCACAGACTTCAGGCACAGCTTACAGACACCGCTGCCTAAACGCAGGAGTTGATCATGGGACAGAAAATGTGTTCGCGAGCCTTGAGAACTAATGCACGTAGCTGTATCCAGCCGGCCCAGCAGTTTGCAATTCGGGTTCTCCTGTGCGCGGTTTTCCCTGTGCCAGCTGAGGGCCACCAGTCCTCTGTGACCCCAGCAGGAATCGTGTCTAGCTGTGAGAGAGCTGCACCGTGCTCTCTGGCTCGGGAGCTGCCAGTTTGCTTTAAAGTATTAGAGCAGCATTATATTGATTACTGCTTGATATTTGCAGGTCTACAAAGTGTCCAAGGAGACACAGGAAAGTTTAGAGACTTTTAATTTGTTGTACCAAAGCTTTTCTGATGGTCCCAGAAGATTACACATTTATGAAGAAGGGCAGCAACAATAAAAGCTTATTGTTTGCACTCAGCCAAACTTCATGGATTTTTTAAGTATGACAAAAGAGAAAATGAGTTACACAGATTTTCAATAACTTGAACACCAATCTCTGCTGTCCAAAGGGAATTACTGCAGTGTTCTTTCTTTGCCTACCTTGGCCTGGCTTTAAGGGTTTATCCTTGTAAACGACATCAGTAGTTACAGTTAACAGGTGCAAATGAAGCTGTGGGGCTGAGATCCCTCTTGTCCTGATGTGCTAGATGCTCCAGGGAGAAGACTAAAGATAGCAAGAGAAACTTTGTCAAGGTAGACTCACCGTGGAAGATAGGAGCAAGTAGCGTGCGCAGCCCTTCCCTTCGCTTCAATGACACATCAGAGGTATCAAGAGGATTCTCTCATCAGAGGGCAATGACACGAAGTGAGATTATGGGATCAAGCCATTTTGCTTTTATGTGTTCAGCCAAAGAACAAGGTCAGAGACAGAAGGTCTTAAAACTTTTAATTAAGTTACAGTGGAATTATTTGCTTGCTCCTGGATTACATTGATGCAATCCAACATGAAAACTGCTATCTGACATTTCCCTTGATTTCTCCTGCTCTTTAGTGGGGGTACACAGTTTTCAGGTACAAACTTGCCATAGCTACTGATGGGGATGCAACATGCTTCTAAAACCGTCCCTACTCCCTGTTTTACTGAAACAGAAGACAGGCACTAAAGCAAGAAAGAAGCAGCATTACTGCAATGGAAGCCAGTGTGGCTACAGAAAAGTATGTTGCAAATTAAGGGTGGGGGATAAACATACGGCAAGCACAGATATTTTCTTTGAGAGCTATGCATGAGAAGTCTCATGTCACTGGAAAACAATGGGCCATAAAAAAAAAGTCCCTATTCGATGGACCAGTTTAAGGACAAAGTAGCACCGTGTTTGGCAATACTGATGCACACGTGAGCACACCAGGTAGCTCTGCAGGATGTGACTGGTCCCTGGGCATGCAGTCCTGGGAGCATCCAGCCTCCAAATGCATGTGGTGCAGCAGAAGCAGGCCCCACAGCCAGGAAACAGAGCACAAAATGCACTGCCATGGTAAGAATCAAACTAGAATGAGATTTAAAAAAAAGAGTAGCGTTTTGGTTTCTGAGCCCTCTACTTTGTTTTTATTTGTTTTTATGCTCCTGTAAGTAAAATCAACAACTTCTTTTTCCCCAATAAACTGAAATTTTGCAGACCATTAATCCATAATATGGACAACAGCCTTCGGGTGCATGTGAAACAAAATGAAAAATGGTCAGTCTAGTTCTTCCAGGAAAGCTGATACTTCACATGAGCAGTAAAGGTTTTCCAACAAGCAGCAGTACATACATTTCAGTGCAGACCCACAGTGACTGGATTAGTATGGTAGAGGGTAATGGCTCTGAATATCATTTATGCACACTTAACTACCATTTAGTTAATGTTTATGCAGCATTTTGAAAATGTAAAGTGCTATAAAGATGCCAAATGTTATTATTATTAATAATCCAAGTGATAAATATGACTCAAAATTCTATATTCTATCCTTGTCCTTCATGTCAAAGGGATGTTTGCACATATAATAAGGACTGCAATTCAGCAAGACACTTACAGTGTATGCGTTACTTAGAGTTCATGAGTTTTACACATAAGGGAATAAAGGACTAACTGGCTTCTCCCCAAGTCTACTGAGTGTTACAAAAATACAAATGAAGATGGAAGATTACGTTAAAATCCTGCTTTTAAAAATGCTGGGTCAGAGCTCTGCTGTAACATTTAAAAGCCTATTTAGCAAGCCACACAGATCAACATATATTAATAAAATCTGTTTTCTTTTAAATGAATGTAAAAAAGGGCACAGAAAAGGACTCGAAGCCAGCAATATATGGTATCTGTCGTCTGCTATGTTTCCACTGCACCCACCACTACAGCAGCCGGCTGTCCATACTTAGACCATCCAAGCCCCCAAACCTGTCCCTTCTTACATCTTCACGTCATCAGTCGGAAGAGGCCTACTACCCACAGAGCCCACCGTCACAGAAAGAATTATTCCCTCAGTGATTTTCCTATTTCTCTAAACCACTTTTATTTGCAACTACAGCACTGCATCAAAAAGGCGGATAAGAACCACCCCACAAGTCACTGAGGTTCCTGAACACAGGACCACTGTGAGTGCTTGCCATCACAGTGGATTACACCTGTTGCATTAGAACTCACCAGGAAAAATAATCTGTGAGTCAAGACCTTTGGCCTCTCATTTCACATTCATGAAGAAACCTTCTGGTGCTCTCAGAGAAGTAGCTGTTATTTCAAGGGGGTGATCAGCTTGTGAGGAAGTGCCAAGTAAGGACAGGGAACTTTTTTTCCCCATAGGTTTTTCTCAGGTTTGGAGTGGCCTTTGCAACGGCAGTGGCTTCACCGCTGAGACTGAATGTGAAGTTATTTCTCCCAGAGAAACATCTGCCATTCCCCTTACTGGAAAACCAAAAGGTAAAAACACTTTTCTAAAAGAAGATATTTTCAGTATCTTCACTCACTTCACAAAATTGGGTTTTCCAGAGTTCCCATTCCAGTGTTCTGTTGCAGTGGTTGAATGCTGAGCTCTTGGATGCTTGGTCCAGCCCTTGAGACTGGGGCCACAGGTAAAGAACATGTGGCTAAACCCCCCTTTGAAGGCTTTCTTCAAGACTTAAAAAACTATCTTAGTTTAAAAAAGGAAAATGAGGAGAAAAAAAATCCCACAGAGACAGCCTGATCTTCTACTTGCTCACACTGGTATAAATCAAGAATAACCCCGTGGACTTTATAGGACTTACACAAGTATAGAACTGCTAGAAATGAAAGGTTCACATTTCCCAACTTCAGCAATTGGCTCGTTTTTCTTTAAATAGCTTCATTAATAAATACTTTTTAAAAAGAAAAAAAAAAAGCACTCTTGCTCCCCCAATACTAATTGCTAGTGCTCAGATTTAATCTTCGGCATTTATTGTGCTTCACCAAATCCCTAATAATCACCCAAGAAGACTCCTTAACATTGTTGTATAATGGGAAACAAGGCCAGGGTATTACTTTTTCATGTACAAAGATGTTTCATCAGGAGGCCAGATTTCTTCTATGCAGCTAAAGTACATAGAGCCTGACACTTTTAATTTCTTCTGTAATTGTGTCACAAGAGGGGGTTATGTCACTGTGCCTCTTTGCTGAATTCCAAGAGGCTCAATGCTATTCCCATGGTCATCGCCTCCTGCCTCTACTTTAAAATAATGAAGATTTGGGCTGAAATAAATTTGAAGATATCAAATAAGGACCCCTTGAGTTCCAGGGAAAGAAAATAAAGCAGCTTTTATTAAACTTGTTATGAGACCTTTATGACCACTATTCTCGCTGTTCTCTTTGCTCAAAGCCTTTAGAGAATGGTCTCACTTTAGCCTAAACTCAGCTCTTTCTCAACTCTCTAAGCCTCTGTAAAATTGAAGGACATTCACTCCAACACACGTCTTTAATAACTCAGTATGATTTAAACTTTCAATCTGCATTCCTGATTTCTGTAATAATTGAAAGGAATGCATTAGCAGCAGAAAAAAACCCCACTTTTGCTTCATAAACTTTACCTTCATTGCCTCAGATTTTCAGTAGTTCTCAATATGTAAGTTTAATGGCGTGACCCTAACAAGAAATGATCAGCAAATGAAACGAACCAGTGTGTAGCTGCTCCACACGGCTACAAGTGTCAGCTGTGGCCTGCCTGCCATTAATTTTATTGTAACTCATTTCTTCAGGTTGAGTACAGCACGATTTAATGTTCCCATTCTCCCATTCCTGTTCTGCATGACAAATTGTTTTAATAAACATAAACCGGGTAATAATAAAGTAATAATAAGCCTAGCACTCACCTTATATCACTGCAGTTAAATTCTCCCACAAGCCAGTGCTGGTTACAGTGACAATTACAGTCGGGCCAATCCGCAGCCAGGCAAGCACAATGGACAGATTTAATATCGTTTGTAAATATGATTAGTGTGCTGTCATGTTATTGCAGCCTGGTATTTACATTTCTCTCTGGGGTTATTCACTACACCAAATCAACATTAAATAGTGCTCCCTTCTCTTCCCCTTAAATCAAATATACCTTTCTTTGTGTTCCACTCAGAAGTTAATGAAGAAAATGGCATCGATTGTTAATATTCAGTGATCAATCAGTGCTTTACATACCTCTTGTTTTAAACAGATGTATGTCTGTCTGTATATACCTGGAAGATTTCTTTCAAAATTCATAATCTCCCCCTTCCTCCTCCCCTTACACACACACCCTTTAACATCAACACTCGTCTGCTTACTCTCTTATGAAAAATGTTCAAATAATGAATGGCTGTTGTTTACAGAAGTAATTTCATGCTACATTTCCATTATTGCCTGGATTTGTTTAGCTTCTCAAGCTTCCCCAATTTCCCTGCAATGAACTTTTAAGGAAATATAACCAGCTTTCACTGTTTATGCCATTATGTTTATAATAGAAGCCGCTCTCATTTGTGACATATTGCAACACTTCATAACTGTGTGCAAATAAGCATCCTTAAACTTGTTAAGGTCAATTAATCATTGTACAAAAGCTTTTTTAGCTAGGACTTCCACCAGCATAAATCCAGCCGTGTAGCAGGGTAATGAAAGGGCTCTAGCGTGGACTCGGGTCCTACATGGCACAATTGTGTGCTTCAGATGTTAATAAAACCGCTCGCACATGACACAGGTCTTTTTCTCCAAAGTTATTTGGTTCCTGTGGTCAGGAAGCACAGGCTGAATACATGCAGCCCAAGTCAAGGAAGGACTCCAGTGGACAAAAATTTGTAATTGCTTTAGTGACGCATTCCCACCAACCTAACAATTCTTAAAGCCCCTTTTTCAAGAACGAAAGCAAGGAATCAAGCCAGAGGACAGCCTGCTGAGTTTGGACCCACGACATTTCCCTGGACAGGAACCAATGCATGAAACGCAGTGCAACAAGTACCTATTTCAAGACATCATGAGGACACCATCCAAGGAGAGCGTGGCTGTTGGCAGAGTGGAGCCACAGCTGGCTGTTCATGTGTGGGTATCACTGACAGCATGGAGCCCTGGCCTCCTCCTTCTGCTGTGTTAACTGCTCTGGGAGGAAGGGGTCTCTGGGAGGGCAGCAGCGATGGTACCGACCACCTGAGAGCTGCCACTAATGATAGAAAGGGTTCTTTTTAATTAGTATCAAACTTCTCCATACACAGCCACGGCACATGCAAAGACACGCTCTTTCTCGTCATACAGCTAAGAAAGAGGAAATATTCACGTGGTTTATATGTATGCTTCCATTTTCAACAAACAGGTTCTCATCTGCTGTGCTTTTGACTGAATCAAGACCTATGTCTGAAATTTAAGACATGCCTTAATCAGACTCAGTAGGTTTTCTGGATGCCCCAGGCTTACCGATGTCATAGTGCCTGGGTGTATGTAAAACAAGCCTAGTCTGTGTCACTGGACTTTGCCTGATGTGTCAAAACAATGACAACAGACCCCCACCACAACCTCAAATAAACTGTAATAGCTAAATTCAGTAAATATTTAGTACTAATGGAAAATAAAAATATATAGGATACTGCAGTTTCTAAGGGTACCCATGTGCATGCACATACTTTATGCATTCACTAGCATTTTTTCATGCAAATTGGAGCATGAAGAGATTCCCCATGTTAGAAATCTAGCCCCTGATCACAGCCAAAATGCACGGCAAAGACTAATAATCAGGTACTTGTAACAATTACAAAGCTGACACATGGTTTATCATTTACTGCAAGTTAACTTTCCTATATTGTGAGTTTAAGTGAGGAGAAGGGGAAAGAAGCATGATTTAAAGAAAACGTTAACAGTCAGTCAGAGACCGTAGCTATTTTGCGGGGGATGTAGATAATCTGGAGACAATACCAGGACATTTTAAAGACCTATCTCTAGTTGTGGCTTTATTGAAAATGATAGATTTAAGAATGTGATTCATATGGTCACCCAGGGGGCATGGCTCTGACTTACTGCGACTTGCTGATATTATTTATTTAGAAGAGTCAAATGTCACAGCAAAATATTTCTGCTAAAATGTGTATTCACTGAATTTTCCTTTCAGAGCTCAGCAAGGTGACAGCTGGAGAGGGGTGTCTGTGCATGTGTGGAAAAAAAAAAGAAGGGGAAGAAGTGGGGTGTTACTAAACACAAGATCACAGTACTCGAAACATCCTACTGAGATCAGAAGAATTGTGAAGCATACTGAGGTGGTACTCTAGCTATTCATTAACTGCCTGTATCAGCCAGCCCGGAGATTAGAGCTTAATGCAATGGTGAAGTAAGTGTCCATATCACAGTAGCCATGGAGGAATAGCGAGATGTAATGAAACTGAATAGCTAGCCATTGAAAGTTGAAAAATATATTGATTTTTCAGTGCTTGATCACCCAGGAGGCTTTATCAGTTATGAATACTTGGGAACCATCTGCTAACTCTGTAATGGTATTTTAGGATTTGTGACAGACACCAGCAAAAATAAAACTGTGTGTTAGAAAATAACACAAAGTGAAGCCTGCTTCTCTGTAATACATTCCAGTGCTCCACATAAGGTTTTCTCATTCCTGTCTTTTAACTGTTTTCAAATTAGGTATAGCTAATGTGTGAATGCAAATTAAAATTAATACACGGATTCAATTTCTCCCCACCTTTCACACCAAAAATGGCTCAGACATTTATAGCCGCATTTATCTCCACATCAGATTGCATTACTTATGTGGTAAAGATTTCTCTCCTCCCAAAACGAAGTCAGCAGGACCCTAGTTATTGTATTTAGCTATTGAACCTCGTTGTCTACATTTCTTAACATTCATTCCTGCAAGTCAAAGAACAAAACTGAACAGGAACAGGCTTGGAGGCACAATATCTACATATTATCTGATGTAAATAACACTCCTAGACATGATTGGCGTTCTCCAAACAACAATCATTGTTATTGAAATGTGCCTCTATTCCCCTTGTTTTAATACTGAGAATGATTATAAAATCTCTTTGGGTACCATAAATCAGCTGAAAGATGTAATAATATGTTTCAGCTGTTGGAATGGATGTTTGATTACAGCTCTGAGGGTTTTTTCCTCATCTTGTTTCTAGTTTAATTCTTAATACATTCTGTGATTTAAAAAAAAATACATTCCACACATCAACAGCAAATACGCATTCTTGTTTACAGAGTGTGGGTAGCTGAGCAGGAATCAAGTTGCATTTTAACAACGCAGGGAAAATATTTTTCTATTACAGTTTTGGTTAAAATAGTAAGTTAAACTGTCATTTGAAATTATATTCAGTAACCACTTAACTTTAGCACCTCAGTAAAAACAGAAAATATAAAAAAAGGCTGGGGGGGGGGGAGAAAAGAGGACTTCGATCAGACCATGTTTGATTTCCAGACACAAAAAATCCACCTTTCCTCCCTTGCCTCCCTCCATGATTGTACAAGCCTCTCTTCAAGTAAGTGGCAGTAGAATTAATTTGCCCCAAAATGGTCAAGTGGAAATACAGGAAAATTATTTCCCCCTGATTTTGCACTGTAGCGGCAACACACAAAAGATGAAGGAAGTCAGACCGCACCACACAGCGGCAGCGAGAGCGAGACAGCTGGACAGAGGCTTTTGAAGGATCTGAGAATCTGTGTACAGCAAAGGCAGCACAGCTTCTCCAGCTCACTCTCCCAGAAAAGATTCTGGCAAATAATGCCTTTCACTTAAGTGTATTTTGTGAAGGAGAAAAAGTAAAGAAAAAAATAACTAAGGGAAACAAAAAGATTAGTATGTGGGTGGTTTCTTTCTCCAATCAACTTTCCTTTCCATCCCAAGGGGCTGCCCCTGTGCTGATGAGCACACTATGGCGGCTGCAAGCACATTCCTTGATGTTCTTGCAAAGTTTGCAAGGCCAAAGAAGCAACTACAATCAGGCTGGTGGTGGGAAAATTCAGAGAAATTTGGGGCTTCCTGAGGTCTTTAGAACTGCTCAGTGATGTGTTGCCAACATTTCAACAAGAGGCTCCTAAGAGAATTCCCCCTTTGGCCTGTGATAAACCCAGTGCCTCAACAGAGCGTTTGTTTGCCAAGAGGAGGGGCGAGGGATGAGAAAATCATTCAAGCATTTTCCTCTCTAAATGAAAACACTTTCTCATCATCATAATCAGGTGAAGAGTCTATCCTACTGGGAGACCAACCCTACACCACCCTTTTGGGTAGAACTGCATGTGCTCTATCTGCCTGCAAGAAAGAGAACTCACATTCATATTGGAGAAACTATACTCTGGATAGCAAGACGTCCACCCAGGAAGGGGTACGCAAGGTCCCCATCATTTCTCCCAGAGGTCCAGAAGCACTCATGGTAACCTAGAAAACAGTCGGGGGTAGCTATTAAGGGCAACTCTCAGGCAACACTCACATGAGCAGAGCTCCCCAGGGCCTGATCCACAGTGTACTATAGTCAGAACTACACTGACAACCCAGCTCCCACCTACGCATTGATAGAGGCAGGTTTCCTATTCCCCTTTACTCCTTTCTTTATAGTATGTCTCCACTCTTGAAATAGGTGGGCTTTTAAATTAGGACACAGAACTCACTCTTCCCTAGAGCCACTAGCATGATGAAGAAAATATTTCTAATGTTCGATGGAATTACAGGATACCTTTAAAAAGGTATTCATCAGTTAATTCACTCCCTTCTTTTTGACCTTTATTCAAGGGGAAAACTGCCAACTGCACAAAATCCTGCCAACTCCAAGAAGCTTAATTGTGCAGATTACGGTCTGTTGTAACACAGATTATTAAAAGCACACTTGGACCCTTCAGGTCTGTGCGTTTGATTCAGTAATAGGTTCTGCGTTAGATAAAGGAGATTTGTTTTGATCCCCTCCTTGCAGATGCAGAGTGCCCTACACCTTTTGTATTCCAGACTCCATCATCCATGACCTCTTTGCATAAGTGACAGAGCCACAATAGCCTGCTCCATACTGTAACTCCCAGCTCCCCACTTTTGGGGATGGAAGAAAGTAAGGAGGAGATTCACTTCATAGTTTATATTGTATTTGTAAAAAAAATTAAAAATACTCTTTGCTTATTCAACAAATCCACACTTTTCTGAGAGTCTCTAGGACTCTGTGGCACAAGAGCCAAGCACAGTCATTTTTGAAAGCATAGCACATCATATTTTTAAAAGAGAAAAAAGTGAAAATTGCCTTTTGAAATTCAGAGAGCAAAGTGAAACACAGAGTCAGAATGGAAAAATTATCCTAGATATAAATGAAGTAAAATAATTTCCCCAGGTTCAATTTTTTTTCTCTCTTTCTCTTTCCCACGGCACAAATTTAATGAGAAAGTACCCTTCTCTCCCCCAAAAAAATTTTAAAAATTTAAAGCATTCAAATTTGCAACCTGTTTACAAAAGTACAGAGATCACCCTTAATTTCTAGCTGTCATTAATCCTCTCTGCCCCAGAACTAAGGCCTGATCCACAGACAGCCATCATCAATCCAGGGTCTGGGAGGGAAATTTCAGGCCTTTACTTTGCATTTTCATTCTTCCATTTCCTGCGCCTCAACATCGCAATAATTAATAATCAGGGAGTTTTTCTTTAAACACTATCCGATACGTGTTTTGTGAGGCTACTGCATACACTGCACTGCTCTTATGAAAGAAAGGAAGGTGAGTGGAGACACCAGAGCTGTGGCCATTTATGTCAGCCAAGGATTCAGGACTGGCTGTTAAAGAGGAGGGAGTCACACAAGCATGGCTCGTATTCCCCAGTGACCCTGGGGGTGGCTTCTCTCCTTGTTCACTGTCTTATAAAGAAGGTAGGAGGTGGTAACAGCTTTGCTTGGTGTTAGCATGCTTTTGGTTGCTTGGTAAAAATATTTTCCTTCCCTAATTGCTGCACAACACAAGAATAAAAGCGCAGAATACACTTTTAATTTGAACACACACTTCTAGCTGTGTGCCAATTCCTTGCCGCGGTACTGTTGATGAGCAGTTGTATGTGGAACAAATTGAAGAAAGCCACAAACTAATTTCCTAAATGTGTTTTTTTTTCTCCAATGGTAAGGAAGTGATGAGTTTTAGATGAGAAAAAACATCTATCTGGAGCTCAATGAAGTGAAAATTCAGGAAGAAAACTCCTACAGTCTTCAGAAGTACCCGAGAGTGACACAAAAGTACAAGTCTCTTCAAATTTTATGATGAAAGTAAATGGAGTCAGCAAATCGAGAAGATGACAAGGACAGAGGAAGACCAAGACACACTTGAACTACTGTGATAAATGAAATCAACAACTTCTTATCTTTAACAAAATAGTGCTGGTGCTGTGATACATACCATAAGCTGTCATACATTTATTATATGTCAGCAAAAATTGTGCATAACTGGCAGCTCCCTACTTGTCCAGTTCCTGGTATCAGATGCTACCTGCCACGCAGTTGTGCTTCACTTAGAAATCAAGAGGGTAACAGAAGTAATTAATTTTCTTACTGCATTGTACTTGAATCCCTTTCTGCTATGAGACACAAACGAACTCACATTGGGCATGCATTTAAGAAAATTAACTCCTACAAATTTTATATTCCACCACAAAAATGCTACAGTCACTTGAAAGCCTACGAAACTCTGCTTCTACAGAACCAGGGTTGCCAACATTTATAAATTAGCTCCAGTGGAAGAAGCTCACTGTCATGCAGATGGGTGGAGGAAGTCTGCAAGGTTTTCTCATTTCTGGAGCTCTGTGAAGCAACTTGATAGGATTTTTTTAAGGCTTAGGTTTTACTGCATGCCTGTAAATATAGCTTTGGTGTAGCAAAGTAGGTTTACTGAATGCTCTTAGTATCTGGGTAACTTTACAATGCTAGAGCTGTGTAACTGCATGCCCTCACTGCTAAATGCAGATGCAGTTTTGCAGAGGAATTCTCACCTTAATTCATTATTTTAAATTTCAGTAGAGCCTCACCCATCCTCTTTTTGGTCAGCAGGTACCACAAGAGCAGACTGCTTTGCCCATCATGCTACTAATATCTTCCTTATGGGATTTTCTTGCTTTTAACCAGCCCCTGATGATCTGCAGAACATTTAAGGGAGGTCTGTGCCTAGTGGTGCAGGGAACAGAATACTGGTTTCTCCTCATTTCTGGCTGACAAGTTACTTCTAAACACAGAAGCAACGGCTTTAGATGTTTTACTGGGTAGGTAACTGTTGTGTCAGACTTCTTACACCACAGTAATATGAAAAAACGGGGCTCCTATGAATATAAATTAAGAGGACAGGATAGGCAAGTTCCATGAAAGCAAGAATGGGGTAATATTGTCCTTCAAAGTAAAGATCCTGTCACTCTTGTCTGTTAAACCATCCCTGGACATCAACAATATGCGGACAAAGCTGTTTGGCGCCTGTCCTCTCTTAGTGCTGTGTTTACCTGTTGGCAAACCAATTGAGTTTAGGCCTCTAAATTAATGCTACGTACCACCCTTGACCAGAATCTGAAAGAGAAAGGAATGCCCATGAAGGGAAGAAGTACCCACCATTACGGGAATTCTTTCTGGTGAGGTAAGGAAATTATCTTATTTGAAAGCAGTATGTTTCAAATGGGCACCATCTCAAGATACCAGAACCTTTAGGCAATGATTCATTTGTGACATTTGTGGAAAGCAGAGCCTCTCAATGGTCCTGAAGCTACAAACTTTGCTACATGTACACTCCTCTAAACTCACACTGGTGGTGATGTGATTACTAGCATAACAAGATACTGCAGGGTTGGTGAAAAAGATCATAATCTTTACACTGTGAAATCAAAATGAAGAATTTTCAGATAAAGCACCTAGAATTCAAAATCACCATCTGCAATAGAATGTTTTTCCAAGTTTTCTTTTAAGATATCAGCATTT
>Ga0181612_144354_pt1 | contig 14961 bp, 4 predicted proteins | sample HoacroProtozoa21_FD_119630 | JGI IMG/M metagenome (GOLD analysis project Ga0181612, IMG submission 119630) | Hoatzin crop microbial communities from Cojedes, Venezuel. Combined Assembly of Gp0051906, Gp0051904, Gp0051908 | reverse complement strand
GTGGTAGGGTGATCGTGAGGGTTGAGTGGCGGTGGGGAGGGTAACCTCCCCTCTCCCAAGTAAAATCGGGTTTCAGAACACCCCCCCTCCTTGGTGGAAAAAAAAAAATTTTTTTTTTTTTTGGGGTTCCCCCCCCCCCCCCCCCGACGCATCGAGCAGTTTCTGAGTTCTTAAAAGTGTCAATATAGTGCTCACACACACCCTTTTTATCTTGGCTTCACTAAGATGTCAGAGCTACTGTACTCGGAAAAATTGCCTCTGTATTTTGGGTCCTCCTTCAGTAACAGCTACAAGAAACACCTTTGTTGAAACTACTATTAATGCTTATCTGGTTTCTGAAAATGAGCAGTAAGGCTTAATTTCAGTTAACTGTTCTTGGGAGAAAACCCAGAGCTTTGGCTTAGGACTTCCAAATGGTGTCTTGCCTCACTTGCGCATTTGACAAAAAGATTTTTCTAGCCTCAGTCAAGCTTGTTGGGTAAAAAAGTCCATTCAAGTTTTAAAACCGAATTCAGACTCCTTGAAGGAGAAAAACTAGAGTGGGTGAATTTTACGTTCCACTTCATTAGGAACAGAATTTATCATCTATTGCTTAATTAGAGTTTTAACGAAAATACTTAATTGCTTACCTCTAATGATAAGAAGTGTATTACAGTTGCTTTTGGCAGATCTACCTGTAAAAATATTGTGAAGAAATCAATACTTAACAGTTCTTCTGTTATCAGTTTGCCAACTAGAGATCAGCTATACTGAAGGGAGTCAGACTTTTTGATTTCCAAAGCAGCACTCGTGCTGATAGAGCTGGGAATTTACCAAGGTTTTAAGCATTTTGAACAAACTGTTTGTGACAGATGCCATTATAGAAAGTTCCAAACAGACATAGGCAAATAGGCAGTATGTTTTCTGAAAAGCATACACCATTTTAAAGCCCTTTGTGACAAGGTCAGCAAAGTCTAAAAGCTATATACAAACAAAAGCTATGTTGGTTTAAATGTAAGAGCGAATCTAGCAGGAACAATTTATTAATTCTACCACAGTAGTTAGCATAAGGGCAGGTTAAGAATTTGCAACTAAATAGTTGTTAAATTTTGTTCTACGCAACTGTCCAATACACACAATTTCAGATACTTTTCAAGTATTAAAGAAACATGCTATGGGTCTTATTTAACCAGAAGTTTGGTTCTTTTGGTATCTCTAAAGTGAGGCTATTGGCAGTAGTTTGTTGCAGATACCAACTGCATGATCCAATTCAATTAAGAATTTGAAATAAATTCAGGCTTCTGCCAAATACTTACTGCTAAAATCTCAATCTCATTTGTCTTCTGTTGCAGGCTAGAAACAAATGTCTGAAGTCTTGTTTGCACCTGGCAACAAAAGACGGGGGGGGAAGTAAAATACACTGCTTCTGCGACACAGGTTGTGAACACTTATTTTCTGTTTCACAGATGATGAGAACGGAAGAGGCCACTTCTAACATAAGATGCAGAACTACACCATATTTAAACTAAAATTCACATTTAATCTAATTTTTCAGTAACAATTCCATGATAATTCTTGATGAGTAGACAGGAAGGAGACTGTGGCTGAGTCACTCTTGCAGCAGTGTTACCATTTGAGAATACGGGTACTGTACCAAAGCAGACAGAACTGCACGTTACAATGCGAATTCTTGCACATGTGGATAAAATTGCCTTTCTGTTTCTGGATGTTGGATAACTTTTCAGAGCAATGTGAGAACCTGTGACTGGATACAGTGGATTATCTCTAGCTGAAGAAGGACGACTGATTTGAAAGCCAAACCAAAGTACGGGTCACGCCCTGTAACAATTTTTGCCAGAGCAAGCTAGGAACCCTGCAAAGGCAGCACCTGACAAATGCAGTGGCAGCCTTGCACTGCGCTGTCTTTTGTATAAAAGCATCTTTCTAAGGTACATCAAAACCATGAAAACAGGAAGTCTGTTTAGCTCAAAGCTCAGAGAATAGCATCCACATCTTTGAGTTCCGAGAACTACTTATAGGGGAGGATTCTTTTGTTACACACCCAAATTTGGACTGAAGAGCGGCTAAGATTACAGTTCTGTTTTACCATACGCTCTAAGTATTTTGAGGCCAATAATCCTCAAGGAGTAAACTCTTAACATTTGTTTCTAACATAATTTAGTCTTTTCTACGTTATTATGACATCATATTTTAGGCAGGGTTTTGTTTTGGTGTTTTTTTGTTTTGTTTTGTTTTTTACATCTGCAATTTTTTCTTAGGCCTTTAGTTTGAGACAACACAATGAAATACAGAGCATCTGCTACAAACGTAACAAAAGTATGCTGAACGTGCACCTTTAACACACTTCAGCATGTATAAAGAAAAAAAAAAGGAAAATTCCAGAAGCATGGTTCCTACTAAAATAAGATTTCTAATATATGTACAATGATGGCTGAGCCACAACAATGTCACAGATAATCCCCAAGATCCAAAGTGTTAAAAAAGGTGGCGTTTGCCTTCAACCTTTTGTGCTGTTCATAGTCTATTTGATGAATAAAGAACAAACAAGATGTACTTCTGCAACTTAGGTGATAGTGAAAACATGAATTCTACCATTCCTTTACTTCTAAGGATTGCTTCTTAATACTTATTTGATGTGTGTGTACCTGAATTTCTTGACGACGCCTGGCACTGGCAGATAATTTTTCAGGAGCTATAACACTAACATTAGGCACTACAAGAGTTCCATGTGATTCAAATGCACCTAAAATGCAAACATATAGTTTTAGATTATACTCTTTCTTTATACAAGAAGTAGCAAGAAACAGAAAATGCACAAATATTAATAAGCTAAGATCTGTAAAGTATGAGAATCGAAAAGCGGCTAAAAACCCCCAAAGTCAGTCAAGTAGATAGGATAATGAAACGTGTGCATGTAAATCCTCAGATGCTCACTTACGACTTTGAAAGACTGGTTGGTAAGACTAAGAAATTTGGTATCTTAGATCAGTATTCCCTGAAACTAATAAAAGGTTCCAAATGGCCTGCAGAATTTTACAGAGGAATGTACCATACCTAGTGTCATAAAAAGAAAAGCTATTATGAGAATGAGGCAACTATTTAATGGTCAGTGCCATACCAGAGTCAATAACAAAACAAACAATAAACCGCAGCCCCCAGCTCCCCCAAATAACAATAATTAAAATTTGAAATGGCTTATTTTGAAATCCAAATTGCCACTTTTGGTAGTCACACACACACAAAAAAACCCCCAACAAGTTACGCATAGCCACCTCTCTCCCTCACTGTTATGCAAGGAGGTGAAAAAGTGTTCCTTTAAAAGAAAAACCACCACCACTACCACCACACACAATACCAGTACTTAATAAAATAATTATCAAAAATTACAAACTTTATCCACACAATAAGTACTTATTATTATTTTTTTATATACAAGCTTCTATTATCAGACTAAGGACTGCAAATCTGTAGCTAGAAATACAAAGGCATTTTCACTTGAAGAAAAAAGTAGAACAGTGGGTCAATGTACACATCTCTCAACCCTCTAACAATGGCAGGTCACATCATTTTTCATCAAGATGACATTTAATTTCTCCTCAGCTAGGAAATGTTCATGCTTTTTGACTTTTCCCCCCTCCTGAATCCCTGCATCAACAAATGCTTGTATGGGGAGTATTCTAGCTGTTGGTCTGAGCACTTACTTTGTTAGTTTGGAGAAAATTTCAGTTTTAGATCACTTGGAATATTTCAGATTAGGAGGAAGTGTCTCTAACCAGAGGCACTGCTAGAAAACACTTTCTTGCTCTGACTTTGGTAATACTTTTAAAATTTATGTTCCAGCAATATTTTCATACAAAACAGTTTTTAAGCAGAAACAGTTTGTATGTTCTATAACTAGAGGCTAAATACCTGAATTATTAGTAAATGATCCCTTTTGATTTGGTACTGAAAGATTATCTGAGGTTTCTCTAAAAATAAACAGAGAGAGTTAGAGAAACACATTTACAATAATGAAGAAATACTGTAATAATATCTAATTTCAGATTATCATACAAACATACTTATTCCAACAGATAAAGAAATTTATGGAGAACTCCCAGCACGTAACTGCAGATTAAATTCTATTCTGGAACAGATAGGAAATCATATCAAAGTAGATCTACAGGCAATCTTTATGTTTCTTACAGATACGAAAAAAAAATGTACTCCCCATCATGCAGGCATGATTTAGATCCTAATATTAGAATATATTACGAGAATATTCTCTCTAAATTATTAATTTAATCTACAATTTCTTACAGGTTTCTGTGAGATACTACTAAACCATCAAAGTAATATTTATACTTATGATCACACATATTCCAAGAAGCTTTCAACAATTAGTTGGGATCCCTTCACTTTCCACACTCAGGATTCATTAACAAAGAAATTTTCCAGTGTTATTACAATCACAGTTACTGCATTTCTCTGTTTAGTATTGCCAAATACGAGTTTTTCTATATTTGTTCTTAGGATCTAAAAATAAGGTAACTTTTGGAAAAAATTATCTTCTTTCACAGCTTCCAGCAGATGCTGTAGATCCATCACGAAACACATGAGAATCAGGTTAGTTGCACAGTTAAATGCCAAGACTGGCTGAGGCCAGAAAAAGGCGAATGAAGAGGGCAGGCAGCAGGACATGTCAACCACCTGCACAAGCTATTGCTCGAGGTAAGCATTTCTCACCTTAATGACTTCCTTTATTGTTGAATTTGTCAAATCTATTCGTTTCTGAATTCTAGTTTGTGTGAATAAACCACGTCTGTTCCTGCTGCCAGTACACACATATACATAGATGTGTGTATACTTACACATTTACAAAGGGATATGTGTGAATAACAGTTATGCTGCTTATGCACACAGGTGCGACTGTGGCCTCTCCTGTGATTTCTGTACTAACTTCTATGGGTGACAGTAAATAGTAATTTGGACAGATAGGATGATGGGGTGTTGCTGCATACCCCGAGTCTTTGCCAGGCGTTACCTTCACTCGTGCCAGCCAAACCGTACAGGTGTGCTACAATTACGCCTTTTGTTTTACACTATCAGCCCTGCCTCAGAATGAAAGGGATTTGCTGCTTCAATTCTTTGATGACACCGTACACGAACATAAGGGGCTTCTGGTCAGCCACAGGGACTTGCAGGCAGTCCCGCCATACAAACAGCGCTGGTGTTTGGGCAGCATTTGAGCTGGGTAACCGCACAGCCTTGGAATTTATGAAGTGCTACGCATGTTTCAATGTAACTGCGGCTAGGGAAATCGGCCTCTTTCTTAATCTCAATAAAATTCTATAACCAAGCCTTTTGCTTTCTTTTTGCCTCAAAAGGAATTCAGCAAAGCTCTTACTCTTTACTGAATAAAATCAAGGTTTAACTGAGCATATCTTAAAATTATTTCATTAAAACATACATTCACTTTGATTTTGACTGTTCACATTGACATGTTACGCTACTTACCTACTACATCTTTCGTCACAGATTTTAGTTTTCAGTTTCTGGATCAGGTGATCTACCAAGTCAGATTCTAAAATCCTTTTCTCCGTCTGTCTGTCTTTCTCAAAGGATTTCACCTATGATGTAGTTCAGTGATTCTTAAAATTGTTAAAACGGTATATGAATAAGCTTCTCAAATTTAATCAAAACTAAACTGGATTATTCACCCGTTAAAAGGTGAAGCAGTCATGGGCAGGAAGCTATTATCATTATCAATCAGTCACTGCCAATTACATGTTTTAGTAGATTTTTTTTTTCCTCCAACCCATTTCCTCTGCATTCCCCAAGCTTAAACTAGGTTGGCTACTTGTATTTAATAGGTGATAACTGTTTTTTTTTTAACAGAATGGTTTATAGGTGCAAATACTGTATTAATGAAAGCATATTTCGTTTTGGTCTTTTTTGTTTTTTAAGTAAGGAATTATGTTGGAATAAGGCTTGCTTTTCAGTTTGCAAGAGTTGGACTCAAATGTTCAAAACTCAGAATATCTGCTTCATGTTTACTGGGAAGAGATTAATCCGCAACACCACCATTCACCTCATGAGCAGGTTCTTTGTTAGTTTTGCTCCAATAAAGCCATATTTAAAATAATGCTCTGCAGTAGTCTTGTGGAAGAGATTGATGTATCACATTCTCATCATCAAAATCTACTTGTTCATACAGTTATTGCACAGTTACTCGCTATCTGTTACAATGACAAGGAGCGCATGAGTAACAAGTGAAAAATGTGTTAGTACTGCACATTGGCTAGGTAACATCCAGATGCTGTCAAATAATTACTTTTTATAGTCAGAGAATGAATCTTTATTCAAAGAATAATGATCTTTTTCCTAATGATCCAGAATCAAGAATATTTTAAAACTGCTAACTTCTAAAAAGGTGCCAAGAACCACAGGCTGCAGAGCACAGAAGGTGGTAATTCGCGTTGTGATACAGTCCAGTCGTTCTATCTTAACCTTAGCTTACAGAGATGAGGTGTGTGGTTCAGGCTCTGGCTGTTTGAACTACATGGGTTTTTTTAGATTTACGTTTTGGTTTTTGTTTTGTAACATGGAAAGCTGTCAGCTGCAAAGATGACTGAGTCAACTAATTAATTTTGTAGCTTCCAAGAAATCAGCGACAACAGAAACCTTTTTCCACTCGGAGACACACTGATGACTCGAAGTCAAGCAGTGTCTGCACTTGTTTTCGGACTTTCCTAGATAATGAGTTAGGTGAATAACAGTGTTGTAGAGGGATAAAAAGCAGGCTTCTTCAGAAGAACTTTCAACTACTTAGCAACTGAAACTGTATTTACCCAAATTCCATCTACTTAAATATTTTACTGAAAATAATCATGACCTTAAAAAAAAAAAAAAGCGCGCAGTGTAGAACAGCAGATTATAAATACAAAATACAACCGAGCATCCTCTGGTCCCACACTTACTTTCACATGACTTCCTTCTTTATCTGACACAAGAGCCACATATGTAATCCCAGAGCATCTGCAATATTCCTGCAGTTCTTCCTGGGACTAAAATGGGAAGAGAGGAAGGGCAATGGGACAGAAATTTGACAGATAAAATGATCACTTAAGTAATCAGAGTTGCCTGTCCTTGATTAAAATAACTTGATATGCAGCAGTTACACTCATCATATAAGCTTCTGAGCGAGGAAAGCTTTATTGATGAGTCCAGGAGGTGAAACTTCATTATGCATATATTGATCCACATAATGCTCCTTAAAAACGGAAATCTCAGTCTACACTAGGCAGAGAGAATGCCTAGGCTCTGCAGTGCTAGTTCCCACATGGAAGGGCTAGCTGGATCTAGAAGTGCAGGGTCCAGATAACAGCAAAAATTTGAGAGCTGACTCCAGCTGGGTTTCACATAAACCTGAGGCTGACTTACATCACCTTCACTGCTGAGCTTACTGAAGGGCTTGCTATGCTGACTTAGCAGCATTCGACAGAGGCAAGAACTACCCAAATCTTCATTCCTTAAGAATCGCGAGAACCAAAGGTGATCATAGGAAAAGCATAATGATATGGATTTTTTTCAGTCCTGGGGGATTGAAAAGGTTGGAAATGTTACTGCAAAAGATTACAAAATGTCAGCGCACTAAGTGAGTGAGGGAGCTCAAAACTGCCCGCTCTGCAGCACACGACTCTGAATGGGCAACTCCACAGCGTTTCTTTTGTTAGTCACCAACTGGCATATTTAAAGGTGAACCAGACTCACAATCCTCAGACAACTGCCACCACTATTAAGAGGGACTTCAGCATTGTCATGTAGCTTACTACTCCAGGGAGGCAGTAGTGGTTAAAGGTCTGCTTGGTTTCAACTGGAGAAAAAAGGGCATGACTCAGCTTGCTACTCCTTCTCCTTCTTACCACACATCTCTCCAGGGACTACATGGGGACCCCACAGCGTATCTCGTATCTCTGTTCACTCAACTGTGTTTCTAACAGTAGAATGATGTCAATATTCCCTCTGAACCTAACAGTCTTCAGCCATCTGGATACATTTATAAGTTGATGCTACTGTTCTGTTTCAGATTTGCCCTTTATTAAGGATTAACTCATTAACTCAGAGATCGTACTTGCAGCCCTCATTGAAAGAGAAATTTATTGCCTTCACTGGTATAAAATATGCTTCTACTTTGAAGCATCCTCACTTCACTTAATCAGAGCTAACATTTTAAATTTAAGATGTGACTCTCCCTCTTGAATTCAATAGGCGTTGCACTCCACGCTCAGTGTATAACTGGGGAAGGTCACTTAATTCCTCTGTGCTTTGAGGAGTGCTTAAAGATCTTCCATCACACTTAAATACTCCAGGAGGCAGAGAGGAAGAACGTTGCACGGCCAGTGAGACTTTCTTAACATTACTGTTTCTGAAATACTCTGTTTATGAGTCTGTAACTCAATATAAACTAGAAAAAATTAAGAGTGGTCTCAGGCTGCACTAATCTTAAGCGAACAACAATATAGTGAACATTTGGAGATAGAAATTCTACCTGGGACCAGTCATACATTATTTCGGCTGGAATTCCTGCAGTCCAGAGTTTCTGAACAATATTGATAGCTCTACCCATTGACATCTGACCAACGCTTACAACCAGCAGGTCACACGAGCTGACAGAAACCTAAAGGGGAAGTAAAAACAAGGGGGGCAATATTAGCCACAAGACTGTGTACAGAAACACAGAAGAAAACAGGTCATCTTGACATTTGCTGTCTGTTTCAGGATGGTATTATTTTGGAACACATCTGAACATCTGTTTTTTTGCCCATCTGTAGCTACAATTAGGTTACTGAACTGTCAGGAATAAACAAGCAATTAAAAAAAAACCCACCTCCCAAAAAACAGACTTACAGAATCCTCCACACCGGAAACAGCAGCAGTTATTTTATCTATAGCTATGCTGACTCCAACAGCTGAAGGAACTGGTCCCACCATCTGTGGCCCTCTAAATTGTGGAATCTCAAAACAAGACAAAAACAAAATGGAAGACCCAAACAGTTATCTTTGCAAAATGTCAAAAAGGTTTTTCATGGTTTTTAAAAACATCTAAACTTGTTAAAAGAGATGAGCACATACCAGATGATCGTATCTGCCCCCTGCAGCAAGAATTTCAGGCACAGTTCTTTGTCTTCTTTTGATGTATGCTATAAACTGAAAGATAATACCATTGTGCTGCTGTATTTTGTAAACTAGTCCCAGATTTATAGAAACCTGTAAAATAAAAATGAATACGTGTACAAGATCTGTACCAATACTACCGGTTAATATAATTGATTTCCTATTAGCAGTATGGATTGAAAACACTGTTCTCACATAAGGAAGACATTCCATATCTCAAAAAAATTAAAATACGATTAAAAATAAGGAAATGTTGCGTTAATCTTAAAGCATCCCAAGGGACCTACAGCACAAAACCCAAACAACAAGCCTCCAGGAAGGTGGAGGAGAGGCCTTTAGTAGGAATCAGCTTTCTGTATTTTTAAAATACTTATGGTTTGTTTCAGAATTGGAAATTCCTTTATGCTCTAGGTAATGCCTTCAATCCTGACTAAAAAAAAAAAAAAAAAAAAAAAAAGCCTGTGTGTCATTAGACCGAAATTAAGCTAGAGACTTCTGACTGGAAGATGTCTTATTCTTTAAATGTGTCTTTTTAAAAAAAAACAAACAAACAGCTAAACAAAACAAAACAAAACCAAAACCCAAAACAATGCCAGTATTATTACTTGCCATCAAAAGACACTTGGATGCATTTCTTTCTATTTTAAAATATCTTTACTTTGTTTCCTGGCAAATTACAAGGCCCAGCAGCCTATAAATCCATTAATTTGTTAACAGAGTATTTCACAAACCTGAAGTTTTATTCCAAGTTGCTTTAACAGACCAATGATTTCCTCTAAATCCTTCATGCCATGCTTCAACAGCTGAGTGACACCTGGCTTTTGTTTTATCACGGTGTTTAAAAATGGAAATACATTACTTGCTTCTCCCTTCTGCTCAATGAATCTGTAGAGTCGAGAAAGCTAAAAACAAAAATAAAATAAAAACCCTTCAGCAGCACTACTGACAGTGCTCATAACAGGTCACATCTAAAAAAATGAAAAATACTTGACTTGGTGTTAATAAAAGATCTTTTTTGCTTGTTTGGCCCAGCAGCCTGTTTCTACCTACTGAGTTGAGGAAAGGAAAAGGAATGGACAGACACAGGGTGTCCAGAAGTTAAGCTCAACTCTTCATGTGCACTCATCAACATTTACAGAATTTTTTTTAAAGTTTCTCTCAGTTTGTTTTACTAAATACCACCGTACAGTATTCCATGTACCCTGTAGTTGTTTCCACAGTCTGAAAAATAGGTTTAAAAGAAGAAACAAACTTGGACAGTGGCGATACTGACTTCCAGAGAGAACAGAGAACAAAATCAGACCACTTTCAAAGACAGTGATCTATTTTGAACGGCAGATGTAACAGTTTATTTTTCTTACTCTGGTTGATTAAACTGCGAAGTAAATAAAACATTACTGACTTCTGGCAAGTTACAGGGAAATTAACACAATTAAAAATACTTACACTATTTGATGTGAGAGAAAGATTACAGAATTTGGCTTCTACTTCTCTTTTAGTTAGCTTTTCAGTCTAAAAGAGAAACAGATTCAAATGTATTCAACAACTGAGTTAAAAAAAAAAAGTTACGATTGCTCAGAAGAATTAAAATACAGCTTTCCAATACCTTTAATTAAAGGTTGCATTTACAAACTGCAATAATACTATAAAAGAACAAATCAATAAATAACACATTTTCCACTTATCTTATAGTGAGGCCATATTGGGCTTGGTTTCAAGAAGCAACAAAAAGTATAAAAATACCAACTTTGTTGAAAAACACTTTCGCGTAAATATTGAAATGCTTATGTAATTTAATAAATAAAATAATAAAATGAAAGGAAATAAAAAAGGCATTTTGTTGGGATTTAAACACTACCTGAATTATTCAATGAATTTAATCCATTTTCTCTGCTTATAGGGTATAAAAGATCAACATGATATTAAGATACATTTAGAAGTTTTTATTGAATAGCCTACCAGTTCTTAATTATAAAGGTGAACAATTATCTCATAAATACACATTTAAAAATCATCCTAAAACATCCCAATCCAGAAGTAACAAAAAAGTAATTAATTCAAGTTTACAGCCCAAAGATAGCCAGCCTTTTTATGTATCAACAGGATATTCCTTGTTAGGCTGGCAATACACTGTTACTCATTTTTAGAGAGAGCTCCACACAGTAAGATACTCTACAGTGATGATTACAGTGAATAGGTTAATAACCAGTATCTTACCACAGCATCACAGAGAATGATGTAAACTTGATTGAGTTTATCCTCTGGTATCCCACAGTGCAAAAGTATAGCTTTCAGCAAGGCAGTGTGGTTCAAGTAAATACTGTAATTTCTTTCCTACCAAAGGGTACATAAAAAAGAAAGGAAGAAAAAAAAAAAAAAAGTTTTACTTGCACTCCATTTTGCTTTAAAAAAAAAGAAAAAAAAAGGTTTCCTGAACATTTAATAATAGTTGAAAACTACTTCAGACCTCTCCTTCCACCACCTTACCTTCCATCTAGAACTAAAGAACAGCAAGGTTTGTCCCATTCTACAATAATCACTTGCCTGACAGAAGAAAGATGTTATTTCAATGGCACCGTAAGGATTCAATTAATATTTCCTTCGCACACACACCTATGCTTCATTTTAAGTTTACCTATGAAAGACATTTTTTATTTAAATGACAGTGTTCTATAACTGACTATTGATAAAATGTGGAAACAGTTTTGTACCTGTTAAGGTTAAAGGAACTATCCTTTTTAAGCACATTAGACTAAATATTAGATTAGATTAGTTAGATTAAAATTTTAGGATGGAAAAGAGAGCAAAAGGGATGATTAGAGAATCTACCTGTAGCACTGAAAACTCTTGAATGATTTCTGAAATGGCATAAATTGTTTCTGCTACAGGCAAAAAGCTATTTCCAGTAGATGTAATAATGTCAAATGCACATTCTAGGAGTTCTCTGGGATGACAGCGGTCTAACTTCCGAGGTCTGAAAACTCGCTCTATACAGTACCTAAAGGAAACATAAGAATGCATCAGCATCTTCAGTGGTCACCATCACAAAGCACGGCATCTGTGCAAAACGTCATCTCTACGTCGCTTACCTTTTCAAGTTTGATATGTTATTTCTAGCTACAAATCTTGCAAAAGGAATCTGAAAAATACACGAAAATTGTTGAAATGAAACATTCAGTCTGACTAGACTCTGAAATTGGATATGAATTACTACCATGCAGTAACACTCGCACTCTCACGTGTGTAATAATGCCTTCCATATTTGCCATAGCCAAATAGTATTAATCACCCTCACTGCAAATTTTAAATAAAAACATCCCGCCCCCCAAGTTCCTCGAAGAGCTTGGGGAAGGACACAAGGAGCTTTCTTAATTATCCTAATACAGGAAAAATGCACCAGCAATTGACTATAAGCCTATTAAAAAGTACAAACAGGTATTTTGCTGTTTACGTAGACATAAAGGAGTACTTTTTAATAAATTTGGTCAACACATTTTCTGAAGCAAGTAATTCCAACAGAATGATTGATTTTGTAAGATCCTGCAGAAATCCTTAACTGTGAATCATACTGTATAGCTTGATATTATAAATGCAAAGAAAGAGTTAAACTGCCCTTAAATGAATGAAACGGAACATAAAAAGTCAGGTTCTTTAACCATCAACAATAAACAAAAAATAAATGACTTAAAGCATTTAGGTGTTAAATTAAATGTAAGGTGATTAACTAGGCCAACATTGCACATAATTGGATAGTACTGACAGAGGAATCCCAGACAGTAAAATTTCAACTGTGCAAACAGCAATTCCTCTCAAGAGTAGCATCATCCTTGACAACATCTGTCTGAGGAACATAAAACTGGGCGGCCTGTTACCCACATTCTCTATAAAGGCTTATAAAAAAGAAAGGGATGGGAATATTAGAATTTTACCAGTCACTGGAAAAGTCTTGTCTCTTATTATGTGCAAGAAGAAAAAAAATTTTAAAAACCAGCAGTGACATCTATCGCATTTATAATATGGCATTATTTTCATCTTTAAAAAAAAAAAAAAAAAAGCAAGGGGGGGGGGGGGAGTAAAGTATATTTATTTTCTTTGTGGTCAGGGCTCCAGCTGCCAAGACAAGGAGCACAGCCCTAAGGAATACAGGAACAGATGCTGCAGGATATGCTGCTTCAGCAGTCAAAAGAAGTATAAGCCTAAACGAAATTTGTGACTAGTGAATCCAAGGTATCTACAAAAATCACAGCACTCCTCAGATGCAGCTCTGCCTGTACAGATGATACTACTTACTCTGAGGTCATAAGGAAGCATTACCAGCATGCCACTGTGATCCATGAAATACGAAGCTTCGTTATGTTCGTATAGTTTTTTATTTCCGGGCATTAGCAGTGGAGTATTCAGCTTGATGGCTCCTGCACAAAACCAGCAAAATACTATTATCTCCTATCTCAGCAGTACCATCCGCTTTTTACAAGTTCATGAGCAACCTTGCAGGCTATGATATCTCAACTAATACCTTTTAAAAATTACATTATTTTAAGAGTCCTTAATAGACTTTCCTCTTCCACCACTTAAAGAAGAATATCAAAGTTTGTTCGATGACTTATCTTGCGTGCTTCCTGCGCTCAGCAGGCAGCCGACAGAGAAATAGAGGAGAACTGCCAATTCCACAGCCCCAGCAAACCCTCACCTTGCCCTTCCTCTTTAAAGTCCACCCTTCATAAGAGCATGCCTACGAAAAACACGCAAAACTCTACAGACACCAGTAGTACTGTTTTGGTCTAGAGGCACTTCCATAGAGAACAAATATTGTTCACATATGTTGTATCCTGCATATCAAAAATGTACTAGGAGTGTTTATGATTCACTTTAAAACCTTCTAAATATCATTCTCTGCTTGCTATATTTGCAATCATCTATCCGTATGAATCCAATCTTCACTGAAACCTTACTATTAACAATACTATCACTAGTCATTGAAAAACACTTTCCTGTTTTAAATTCTCTACTGATTCTGAAACAGCTATTTGATTATAGAAGCTTTACTTACATCTTCAATTAGATTTCAACATAAGCATTTAAATCAGGAAAAAAAGCAGCCCCAAATACAAGGAAATGCTTCTAACCGTCACACATGGCAGATACAATCTAATGGAAAAAATATATATCCAAAAAAGCCCATTTTTTTTTTCTAAAAGCAAGAAAACATTTCTCTCTCTAAAACGCTGACAGTTTCCAAAGTCTGTCAAGCTTTAAAGGGGGTGGGAGGGAGTAACTTCTTACTTTTCTTCGCATTTCTCAGTTTCTCATTCTTTTGTATTGCCAAACCCTGATCATGTTTAATCAGATTATGATATATTAGGAAATCTATTTTTATATAAAATAATATAATGAACGCTTATAAAACCATACAATTTTTTACATTTCAAATGTGACAGAGTGTCCATAAAGTTTCTTCCTCTTTTAAAAGCTGATTTTAAGCAAATACTATTACTAATGACTAGATAGAGTCCTGGAAAGAAAAACCAAAGACTATTAAACACCATGACACCAACTGTGGCTCAGGAAGCTCCTGAACAGCAAATCATTGCTAAGAGCAGTATCACTGCTCTTGAATTCTTGGCCACGAGCTGGCGGGGCTCATTGAGAGGGCTTTAAACTAGGTTCGAAGGAGGAAGGGGATATTGCCCAGCTCACTAGGGATGAGCCCAGGCTTGGAGTGCCAAGGCCAGGGGTGAGATTGACAGCCCAGCTCAAGTGTGTTTACACCAATGCACGTAGTATGGGCAATAAACAAGAGGAGCT
>Ga0181612_117000_pt1 | contig 14961 bp, 7 predicted proteins | sample HoacroProtozoa21_FD_119630 | JGI IMG/M metagenome (GOLD analysis project Ga0181612, IMG submission 119630) | Hoatzin crop microbial communities from Cojedes, Venezuel. Combined Assembly of Gp0051906, Gp0051904, Gp0051908 | reverse complement strand
CTGTGAGGGTGATCAAACACTGGAACAAATTGTCCAGAGATGAGGTGTAGTCTCCATCCCTGGAGATACTGAAAATCAACCAGAAGTAGCCCTGAGCAACCTGCTGTACCTGACTGCTAAAAGTGCCCACCAGCCTCAGTGACAGTGGTTCCGTTACCCTCATGGACTGCATGCTTTCTTTTAGTTTCCAGGTGCCCAAACTCTTCCATGTTAAGAGACTTAGCTATTCTGTCCTGACTGCCAACCTGCATAACAAGGACAATACTTGTTTATTTTATTAAAATTAAAGGGAAAGGGCAAAAATTCTAGTTAATACAATCTTTATCCAAATCTGTGAGTGAAATTTTACCATGGAACAAAATTCATATTATGGTTGAACGTTTGCAGAAGTTAATGAAATACCTCCTCAGTGTATAAAACAAGGTGTAGCACACAGAGCTGTACTCTGTCACACAATCAGATACTCTAAGCTGGATAAATTTCGTATAAAGAAATTTCACAATGGAGAAAGTTGAACAGTACATGAAGCAAATTCTGACTTTTCAACATTAGAAGAAAAAGAACCTCTTGTAAATCTGAGGACTGTGGAAAAATCATTCCAGCAGTGGTGAAGAACTTCTAAGGAAGGACAAACGGCAAGGTTTCAGTTAAAATTTAACTAACACGTTTCAATTAACCCAGCCTAAAGAACTTACCCTACTGAAAGTGCAAGTTAGTGTATTTAATTTCATCTTCACTGGGTATGGGCTAATCTTCAGAGAAAATATAACAAGTCCACCACCTGTACCAGTTCTTTCAAAAACTTAGACATCTTCTGTAACATCTCTTACATGAGCATCTACAAGGACTGGTTTTCTCTGTTGAGGAAGCACTTCAGCATGATGCACACCCGATTTTCAGCACTTGCAGACTTGCCAGTATTTTATCTTAGAGCTTGTTTATACATGCGCCTTCCTCCAAGCACCACCCAATCTGTCATAAACAATGGAAATAAGATGAAAGTCAGTCTGTTTTCATCTACACAGTTTGCCATCTTAATTTAAATCCCTCCACGGAGGGAAATCTTAAACAATCAGTGAAAATGGGAACATCTGGGTTCTGGTCAGCTTTGAATTTGCTCCCATAGCTTCTCCAGAAACTGCGCTTCTAAGCTCAAGTATCTCCCTAGTGGCTGAAAAAGGTGACATGAGCCATTTGAAAGATGTATCAGCATCTCTGAATGGATCACTTCTATATTTTTACTTATAAATAATGTAACTGCAGCTGTAAAAATCCTGGTTAGCCATGTAGCTCCAAGTAAGTCTGAGGATTATTACCACCGGTAAGTCATGGCATAGGTACCCCATTTTTTAAAGTAGTTTCTGCCTCATTAGGTTGCTTCTCTGGAAATGAGAAATTTGCTTCAAATGCATTGCTCTGAATTGCAGGGGGAAGAATCTATCAACCACAAGGTGCCTTGCTGCTGAACTCAGCCAAAAAACTGTTAATAACTCCAGCAGATGTTTCTGCTCTTTAGGCAACAGGACTCCCTTCCTACCACTGCTCTCTTTTTCAAAAGCAGACACCAATAAGACTGAATTCCAGCCTCCTCCACAGCTACCACTAAAGTAAAATCCAATGTTAGCCAGCCAGTGGCAATAAAACTTCTGTGAACAAAGTCAGTGTGAGAGCAAAACTTGGACATTTGCTCTGGTGAGCACTGTTAATGTAGCCAAGAAAACTCTCCTTGTGAGAAAGATTGTACAATTAGGCCCCTTATTTCCATGACTGACTCTGCACTTTTAAAATGTTGACCTTGATAATCAGTATTAAGAAGCTGGCCTTACTCGTTTATTTAGGCAGGCACTGTCTATTGTTGAGCACGTGGTCGCTCATTCAACAACTGTCTCACAAGAGAGCTGTCCCTTTTAGATTCTTAGCACAAGACTGCTCCCTTCCTTTTATTTCCAGATGTTTTGTCATGCTCTGGCCTTCAGGGTTCTGCAGGATTGGGAATATATTTTATAAACACTAGCACAGCTCTGTGCTGTATTAAGCAAGCCTTGGCACTGAAGCGCTCAGACACTTACTGTCAGCATCTTCGTACTGTTATGAACCTGAAATCTTAAACTAAATGTCTGTTCTATGCTTTTTCGCATGAGAAGAAAAAATTCTGAAAGAAAGATCTCTTTGTTTCCTTCTTCTTGGAGTACGGAGCTTAATAGATGTTCTTAAACGAAGACGTAGTGGTCAAACAAATACAGGTGTCCACATATTCATGGAAAAAATATATTGCATACTTCATATCCATCAACACGTAAGCAGGGTCTGGATATTTCAAGAAGGGCAAAATGAAAGACTGATCCATGACTCAGTATGCATTCTGCTGTTATTTAATTAAAAAATAACAATGGTCTGGGCTTAGTAGAACACCATCACTCACCAACTGTACTACTTTGACACAAAAGTACTTATCTTATAATATCCTATCAGAGGTAAGAATGGGTAGGTTTTTTTGGATTCTCTTTCACACTCATTTTCAAATGTATGATTGCCAGACTAAATAAGGTCCATGAATCTGTCAGAAAATATACGAATCCACAGAAGAGTACTTCTGGTGGTTGAAACTATGGGACTAGTAATTTCAGTTTCATAAAATGACTTTGTTGTCTTTTTTCAGAGATTTCTGCTAAGTAACTTGTTTTCAGATGGTTCTCAATGTCATTAATACTCAAAGTCTCGTGCAAATCAGTGTTCTCTGCTGTAGTCATACCAGGATACATTTATAATCACAGAGTTTAAAAAGAAAGAAATAGAAAAAGGTATAAAGCTAGAAAAACTTCCTTTTCTTATGCAATGCCAGGTGTATCAGAACAAGCTAAATGAAATATTGAATCAAAAACTATTGGTTTAGGCATATTCACTTCTCCCCTTCATTCACAATGCTTAAGAAAATGTTATGGGAAAAGTACTAAGAAACCACTGAGATTAGGGAAAAACAGCATAGATCACATTCTGATTATATTTAGAGGTGTAGTTATATCTGGAAGCTGAAAAGTCTTTTTCTTCTAAAAACATCTTCAAGCTTTAAGCAACACAAAACACAGTATCTTATAATTTCTTTTACAAGAGTGCAAATCCAACTTTTGAAGAAAATGGAATTACAATTTCCGGACAAAATGTGAACCTGTTACAGGCAAACCACGTACACCAGCTGTGAAGCATTACAGTTATTTACATTAAAGGACTACTTTCAAGTCATTGTGGGAAAACTGCAGTAGCCTTATTTGATCAATACACTACCTTACACCATTTCAATGATACACAGAATATGCTGGACCACCAAAAACCTAAAGCAGTCTGAAGGGATAACTTCTGCCTGCTACCAAACCTGACATAAGGTGAAGAAACCAGAAATACAGAAGGATTCGTAGCTCAGCTATGAATATTTAATATAAAAGTCCAGTTCCTGGAGAATTCAAAAAGCCATATGAGCACCTGCCATATACTGGAAGCATCTTTGACTTTCTGCTTGCATTTAAAGCACGCCTTGGTGTTTTTCTTATTTCAAACCACGGTGAAGATTAAAACAGACAGATTTCAGCACTTGTTTTGAACTTCAACTATTTCCAGTATTTGCAGCACATTACCTAAGAATGTCTGAACTACAGGAATTAACAGGAATGGCTAAGTGACTGGACTGAAGAACTATCAATGAATCAAATAATTGTAACATGCCGGAAGGAATAAAGTACCTTTAGAATTGATTATTTTATGCTAATACTGTTATTAACATCACATCAAGAGTGGCATCATTTCGCATGTAATGCTACCTAAGTGCAGTTCCTAGATTGCATAGCATCTAGGTAACTTCAAAGAATATTGTGCTTTGATTCAAGCTATACAGAGACTGCTTTTTACACACACTTGATTTATAAAAGAATGAGAAACAAGCAGCTATTCCATAACTTTACCAAGAAATCATGGGAATTTTCCCAAGCAATTTCCCATGCCTTGTCTGACTACAGTTTGTAAGCTAGCACAAAGAATGTTCTTGCTTGGGAAGGGGATCATGTCTTTCCTGTCACTTCTATGAGCTAGAAGGATAGGTCTGAAGTATCAATTTCTTTGCTCTTATTCTTAGAGAAACTGTGAGAGAATACTGTACAAGCAGATGAATAAAAGGAGAATACTATGAACAACTAAACTACTCTTTTGGAGAACAGCAGGCACTGCTGTCAGAAAAATACTTGTTTAGTGCTAAATTCCATTTTTTCTAGCAGGTCAAATGCAATCTTAGCCTCAGAGAAAAACTTTTTTGATGCTTTTCTGATAGACATACTTCACATTCAAAGGATATCATTATTCATTTCAGAATGCAGCGCAGAAACGTTTTTGTTAGGGATTTCAGGGTCTCTTCTCTTTACTGTGTATGATGCAAAGAACTTATCTGCATGTATTTTGTAATGTGCAATTTACTAATCTGCCACAGATTACAGCAGCCCCACCTCTACGATGTCAGTGGTAGCATGACCCCTGCTCTCATTCATGTCAAAGGTGTAAACTCATTTCCTAACAGCTCCTTATACATCCTTGTTATTCCTGGCTGCAATCTGCATATCAGGGGAATCTTCTCAAATGAGCAGCATATAAAAGTGACGTTAATAAGAGACTGAAGAGCATATCTCAAAGTACTCGTCTGAAAACAGACCATTTAAGAATTATGGCCCTATGTTATTAATACACACCTTCTTTAAGCATTCCTTTATATTAACAAATGCTGGCAATTTATGGGTGAAACTGTACACTTAGCTTTGAAAGATGATTATTTTTATTTGGAATCAGCTGAAGAGAAATCTGGTTTGGGCAGACTCAGTGCAGAACGGGTTTCACCTCCAAGCTAGCAGCTGTGAGGTCTGAAAGACAGGAGAGGATGAACTGCTGAGATGGAAGCAAGAAGCTGTGCTGCAGATGATCATCCCGTGACACATTCTCCCTGCAAAACAGAGAACACTGTCTTGGCAATGAATAGAATTTTTGTTTAAGACATGATAAAGAAAAGCCAATCAAGCTTGAAGGGAAGGAACCTTTATAATCACATCCTCGGTTTCACCCATATTCCCTAGTAGGCATACAACAAATAGCACATCACTCTTCCAAGGAGGATCGCTGTGGGGAACATGCTCATCAGTGGACCAGTAGAGAAGCTGTCTTGGTAAGAAGTTGACTGCCTGCATGTATGTCTGTGCTGGTTTCGCCTGGGACAGTTAATCTTCCTCCTAGTAGCTACTGTGTTTTAGATTTAGTAGGAGAAGAATGTTGGTAATAGTGATGTTTTCAGCTGTTGCTAAGAAATCAAGGACTTTTTCCAGCTTCCCATATTCAGCTAATGAGCAGGCATGCAGGAGCTGGCAGGAAGCACAGCCAGAGAGACAGCCAAGCTGGCCAATAGAAATATTCCATGCCATGGACGTCATGCTCAGTTTATAAATGAAGGTTGGCCAGGGGGCAGAAATCCTCTTTCCCAGGAGTTTCAACTATCATCTCTTGTCCAGGAGTTCAAACTTTATTGCGAGTTTAGTCTTTTTTCTGTGAGTTTGGTGAGTTCTGTGAAATTCGTGAGTTTGGCAAAATCCATGAAATTTGTGAGCTCCAGGAAACCCACAGGTTCTGCAGTCACTGCCTGGGTACTGGCCATGCAATTGGTTGTCAGGCAGTGATAAAAATGGTATTGTGCATACCTTGTTTTGTATATTCATTATTACTATTTCCTTTGCTGTCTTATTAAACTGTCTTTGTCTCAACCCACAAGTTTTATTTATGCCCATTCTCTGCCCCCTCCCACTGCATAGGGAGGAGTGAGTGAGCGGCTGCATGGTCCTACCTGCCAGCTGCCGGGTTAAACCACGACAACAGCACACTGGAGTTTATACTAGCAGCTCAGTGCAAATTTCTGTCCCTAATGGTTGTACTTGAATGAGCTATTACACAAGTTGTGCTAGGAAGATGGAGTGTAACTCAGCTCCAGCTGCTGTAAAAGGAAACAAAATTTATTTCTCCTGAAGAAACATAGTACAGTAGCAAAAAGCAAAGTACAATTATATTTTTTCCCAAAATGACAGCATTAAGATATTTTGTAAACTTACTACAGCAAGACATCTCACATTCTAAAATTTCTTCAGCTTCAGAACTGTTGCAAAACTCTACAGTTATTTTGTAAACTTCTAGATAAATATTTGCTGAATAACATGATTTGACTTCCATTACAGAGAACTAAATCACCCTGTGAATTCCCTTAATGACTTTTCTTAATAGGTATCCATCCCTACTGAAGATTCTTCATTTTAGGAGAGAATGAACTCATTCAGCAGTATTAAAAACTGGGGTCTCTATGCTACTCGGAGAGTTACACACTATATATTCATATGAGTTATTAAAATGCTCAGTCAGCTAAGTTAATTTTCTAATCATACACCTGCTTCATTTAGGCTCCAAGCTGAAAATCTGTAAACATGAGGAGTGTTATATAGAGCAAGCAATGCTACCGAAATCACAAGGACTGTCCTGCATGAGCATCAGTTCTACATGGGCTCAAACCTGAGGCCATAAGACTGCTCCCACTTGCAAATTTGGCTGCTTGGTGTAGTCTAGGAAAACAGAATTCAAACTGCAACAGAAATATCTGGAAATGAGAATTTCAAAGATCTTTTAAATGTAAGATGTTGACTTCAGATGACAGTTTTGTTTCTCAGGGCAGGGGTAGATCTATGATTTTAATATGCAGTACCTGTTTTTGTTATGTCTAAGACTGTCACTAATTGGAAGCAGAATTTGCTTTTTTTGTGGCAGATTATTTTTCAACCTTGATAAAGTTTGTCAGCTTCAGGCCAAAGATAAAATCCTTTAAATTCACACATTAAAAAAATTTCAGCAAAAACTATTCTACTTTCTAATGCAACGGTCAGAAAAAGAACACAACACATCTTGTCGCTAGATCAGGCCTCCAAGTATCAGCACAAAAATAGGAGACAATGCCTCCTTTCCCTCAGTTCAGTGGGACTTCTCAGACATAGCACTTCTGAAAATCAGACTGCTATTCAAATCATGGTCAAAGAATTCCAAAGCCTTATTCTAGAGAATGATGTTCTCTTTAGTCAAAGGTAGTAACTGATTTATTTTTTAATACTGAATCACGTTAGCCCTAGCTGTATCTAGGCACATGAAACTGGCTATTGACTCTGCGTTAGTTTTATGACTGTAGGTCAACCTACCCAAAAAATGTTGCTAGAGCAAATGCTTGTAAAACAAGAGAAATTCACATGGAGTCATCATAAGCAAATAATTCATTAAAACTAACTTTTTTAGCTTGAAGAATACTTGGAAGCAAATGAGGGGTTCTTCATGCATACTTCTCGTTCTTCATTTTAAAAGATGAAAAACTACTTTCAGAACAAATAGTCTAGTGAACTAACTAAAAAAATCCTTGTACCAAAGATAACATTTATTTTCATGTATTTTGTCTTGCCAATAGAGTTCTGACACACGAACATTTTCAAGAGAAAATATTTCAGGGAAGTCAGTTTTTTGTGGGTTTGATGGATTTTTTTGAGGAGAATGTATTCTAAAGTGTAGCTGAAGCTTTGAACACTAATAATAAAAAGAAGCTTGTTTGTATTCACCTAGAGTACCAGCAAATTAAGCAACCTTGGAAACGTGCAGAACATTACCAGAAAGTAGATCTTAAGTATACTGAAGTTTGTTACTATATGATTTCAGCTGAAACATGAGGAGATTTAAACATTTTCCTCTTCATTAGATCTGTGCGTGTTGCTCTTCAGATGGATCTGGAGCCGAGAATGCCTCCACTAAAATTCACTGCTAGAGCTGCTCTAACAGACAAGACAGCCTCTTGGCAAGAATTTAATTATGTTGTGCTCTTGGCTGAGTAAGACGCATTACAAGCATTAAAGCAGAGTAGTCACTAAGATTACAGCTGAGACATGATTGACTATCCTCTCTTTGCCACCTCTGCTTGTCTGTCACCTTTCCCTCTGACCTGCTGCTATTCTTTCCCCAGCACTCTGCAGACCACGTTCTCATTGGTGACATCAGTGATGCTGAGATCAGAAATTGGCTCCTTGCCTCTATTTTTCCCTTGCCTTCCCTCTAATTTGCCTTTCCCTGTGCTTCTCTTCAAACACTCCTTGCTGCAGCCCCCAGTGCTTTGCAGGTATCCTTGACTACAGCTCACATTCCCCAATCTCTGGCCAGCTGGAGCAGGTCCCTGGTATGATATAATCCAGATCAAAGGCAGGTGGCCAATCAGCAAACGAGCAACTTGTTGGCACATAACAGAAGTGACTCAGCCACTATTTGGTCCCCTCTTTTCAGTCTTAAATTCGGCTAAAAAATAGTTGTGGCTAGTGGATCTTGAAGACAGTGGATTGCAAGTCATGGTGAGCTGTACCAATTAAAACCAAAAATGGCTCTTCTGGAACCACAGGTAGTCACAGACTCACCCAATCAGCAATCCAGCTGCAAGGCAAAACCAGCATAGCCCGATACCACAGCGGATTTGTAATGTGCTTTTTGGAGACAGTACCAAAATAGCTTTGTAATGCAAAAAACTATGAGCAGATGGACAGCAGAATTTCTACGGGATTGGAAAGAAAAATGCAAAGTATCTTAACAAACCTTTAAAGATATTAATTGCATAATACTGTAACCATAGCATGACGTTTGTACTCTATATACATATAACCCATCTGGAGTAGGTTCTAGGCACAAAAAAAGCAACTACATGCATGGCACTTTGAACATGTTTACAAAGCCCTGCTTATATTTGAAATCAAAGTACATCCTTCTACAAACATTTCCACCCCATGAAGTTACTCAGCAAGTTGTTAAAAGGATAAAACAAGTCACTATTTATTTTCACTATCTATTCTTGGAAAGCTTGTTTTTTAAAGAATTTTTGACTAAATGGAAACCAAATTTAAACCCACAAGTTTTTAAACCTACCTGTCATAATTCTTATTTCACAGAATGCCTCCAAAATATCCCTTTTTTTCCTACCAAGTAATTTATGCAATTTATTGAGCTGCAAAGGGAAATTCACCATGTCAGCAAAGACCCAACATTTCTACCAGTTATATCACTGCATAGAGTTGACCTCTGTGTGCTGTCCATGTCTCTGCCTCTAGCTTATTCTTTCTTTCAGGCAAATTGCATGTTGTCTTTGTGCTTTCAAAGTGGGGACTGCCTATCTTGTGAGACTTTGGGTGCTTGGCCAAAATACATTTGCAACACAAGAATAGTACTCTCCACAGTATGCTTGCAGACATAAGGAAACACTGGGGAAGAAAACTCACCACTGTGGCATGCTGAGACAGAAATTCTACCATCCTGTGTCAACATGGCTCCATATGCCAGGAGTACATAATAAGGCAGACAGTGTTAGAGATCTGAACAGGAGTGTTGGTACGGTTTACTAACTCTGTGTAGCATCCAATGCAAATTAATGCTGCTTTCTTTAACTCAAGGTACCAAAGGACTAAAGCGGTATTTTTCAGGAAGAGAAAAATGTGGTAGCTATGTGTAGTATAGTTCCAGAATGCTTTGGCAGCAATTCACTTGCTGTTATTTAAGTTAAAAACAAAAGAATTTCCAAAGAGGGACAAACCCAGATCACACACGTACTTTCAGAAATAAAGTATGAAAGGTTCCACCCATTACATTTCCGGTTCCATCTGCACTATTATCTTTGCCAATTCTTGAAATCAGTGCTTTGTTCTTCCAAAGTACCTCTGTCAAAGCCTGGTCATTAGGCACAAAACCCAACATAGCTACAGACTTCCATTCCTGACTGTTTGATCTGTGGGTTGTACGTGTCATCTCTTGTCAGCCTTATGGGAACTATCACAGTCCTTTTCACAACAGATTTTCTACTCACCAATGCTTGCTAATAGCCAGAATGTTTATTGACTAAAATTACCCAACAATGTAAAAGAAACAATCTACCTACATGTTGAATAACCCTGTCCAGAAAATGGCACTTTTGCAATGACTGAGATTTGAGATCTTCTCTGAAGGCTGACTTCCTTACTCCTCAGTTCAGCAGAAACCTCACCACAATCGCAGCAGTGTTAAGGTACTTGTTCCTTAAATTAGTTACCACTGCTTTAACCATAACAGAAAATAACAACGTGCACATCAGCCAAGGTAGCATGTTAAGAGGGTTACTTGTTCACAATCTCTAAGCAGTTTACTTTATCCTTGAGATCATCCTCTAACCAACTACAATCATAGCTGCTTCCATATGAAGTCGCTTACGCAGGATGTTCCAAAAACACCTATCAGATTAAATAATGCAGAGAAATTAGTTTTGAAGTTCTACACCAGGTACCTGCAAAAGCTGTAGCAGCCATGAGGAGACAAAAGAGCTGGTTCAGTCAAACGCGTTTCCCACTAGCTGCCAGGAAGCTCCATGTCACGTTCCTTGCCCTGAATTTCTTCCTACCGATTAGTTTTAACTCTGCTTGTTTCTCATTCCCATTATGGCCTCTCTCTTATTCTTATGTCCTCTTGTGCTTCCTCTGATTCTCAATGCCTTTTCTCTGCTCCTCCTTCAAATAAAAAAGTCCTTTTTTCTTCCAGGAAGGCTACACGTACCAGCTAGAAACACAGAAGTAAGCTAACAGGTTTCATGAACATCTGCACATTTTAAGGCAGGTTTAAAAAAAAAAAAACAAACCCAAAAAACCCATACCAAAAAAAAAAAAACCCAAAACCACACAGGAATCAGGTACAGGAAAGAGAATGGGTATTTAGAAGGATGTGTTAGGATCCTTCTTTCTTCAGAATGGCCAAAATTTTGCTTGTTTGGTGGGTGACAGGACAGGGAGCAGTGAATAGCTGTGGAAGCTGATAATAGAGCCTCAACTCTAGATTGGGCAGTGTAATACAGCACCAAACCCCATGAATCTTACTAGAGAACCGACTACATAGAAGTGAGATCCACTGTCTCCTGTGTATTTGGGTTCTTCCTCAAGAGTCCATGAGTTTTTGGTAACAACTTTACTGTCAAGTTGCCCAAGGGCTGAAATCAGATCTTGCTGCTATTGCCCTTACTCATGCATGTGGTCCAATCCCTTTCTTCCAAAATTCTTCATGTGGTAAAAAACAGAGGTTTACAGGCCTGCTGTGCAGGCCAACTTGCCAGGCAACACGAATAGCTAGAAGTCTGTCCAACCAGTCAATCGTTTTTCAAGTGGGCAATTTCTGTTTAACTTTTGGGATGGTTTCAGAATCTAAGACTAGCTTTTGGCCCAGGCAAAGCAGGCAGCAACTCAGAACAGCAGACTACCCCCTTCGGCTGGGCTAAACCAGCTATCATCAGTTGCTTCAGCAGCATGTACAAACTGAAGAGTCAGTTTTACTTCCGACTTCCATAACCTTGGCTTCTGAGGAAAATGTTGAGGGATGCAAGGCAAGAGCAGAAACAAACATGAGCAACAAAAGTAGCAAGTCCTTTTCTTCTCCTGGCTCTCCTACAAAATGACAGAACTAGCAACCTCAGTCCCTTCTCAAGCAGCCTAATAGGCAGGAGAGTAGCTGGCTGCAGTGGGAGGGGTGTGGGAAGAAGAGCTGAAGGACAGAAAAGAGGCATACCTCTAATCATTACTTCAGTTTTTCCTCTTGCAAGAACTTTTGTCACTCCTTCCCAAACAAGAGAAGGTTATGATCATGAATCCCAATTCATTAACAATAATGTACCAATTTTTTCTAACTACAAACAAAATAGCTCAGTTTGTTTACTGTGGTGCAGGACAATGAGTGCTTTGCAAGAGATTTCTACAGATTTCCTTGTCTTTCATAACTGTTTCAAGCCTCTCACAACTGCATCTCTAATTACACTGTCCCTAGCTTGCTTTAGTCATTACATCCCTTACAAGTAGGGCTATTAGCACGTTTTTTATAACTGATTACGTTTGTTTCCTTATGCTTGGGTCTCTCTTGCACACCAGTGCAGTACTGGTTTCCAGTGATCTTTTAAATATGACCTTATTTACTTACTGTGGGGATGGTTGCCTTATTACTCTTCTCTCTCAGACTGCTTGCATCTACCCACTCACAAATTTGTTTGCTTCCTTGCTAATTATTCTTAATGCATCCAGTCTTAGCGGAGGTTCATAAGTTCACCAGCAAAATACAGGTTCTCTGTGCTTTTTGAGAGGCTTCTGACCAAGTTTAATACAATCACTCATCTGTGCTGCTTACCAGTCTGTATACCACGCGTAGTAAGATACACTATTAAATGCTGCTAACACACATGAACTGAAACTTCAGCATACTCTTATACCCAGATGCAATTTTTCATAAAAATCTTCGTGACTTCCACAAGCACCCAGACTGCAAGCTTCCTCTGCCTGATGATTTGTTCACAGTGCTGGGTCCAGTGCAAAGGCAGATGGCAGCCAGGGAGGAAAGGTGCGCAGCCAGAGTTCTCAATGTTATTGTGAGCACATATCAGAATGGATGGAGGCAACACTGAGGTTGGGGATTGTACCCCTGACAACCCTAGAAAAATGCATTCATCCTGCTGAATAGGAGGAAAACTCAAAGGGCAAATAAATAATACAGAAAACTATTAACAAAACTATGGGCATTATTGAGAAAATTATAATGACCTATCTACCCAGTTTCATTCTCCAAGATATTAAGATCAGGCTCTTTAACTAAAGAGTGTAAGTTTACCTAGCTATCAGCTTCCCTGGAGTGGAATCACTTTGCTTTCAAAAGCTTCTACCAGAGATGATCCACTTAAATGCATCCCTTTCTATTTACTGAAATTAGCAAGTGCATTAGAGTTAAATCCCTGCTAGACAAACACCTCTCCAGGTCAAATCCACAATTGTATGATGGTCTGTTTTCCTTGATGCTGTCATCTTTTATCCCAAACAACTGAATTCTGATATTTTAAACTCACCTTCTTTCTCCCAGATTCTAGTACGTTAAGATTCTGTGGCATCTTTCTCCTTGATATCTTACAGTAATACTTATGAAGTACATTCACTTCATTTAAGACCCTTTATGACCCCGACAACTACCTCAAGATAACAAATGATAATTGATTTTTTCCCAGATTTCCCTGCCCTGCCCAGGGAGTGACCTGACATCTAAGGGTCTCTGCTTTATGTTGTTATTGGTCTTAACAGGTCATTCTATACACATTTCATAGAGGAAAAAGTAATCATTAAAGTAATTTCACAGACAAGTCCTAGGGTATTTTTAGGAAGTGGTAAATTGTCAGAAATTAAGGACAGTTGGTTAATTGCATATGTTTTATACAGTCTAGAGGAAGTGAAAGAAAGAAAATAAACTCTGTTTCTTGACAGTTGCTTACAGAAGTGTTTGAAAAGCATTGACATCAGCCTGTTACACACAGTTTAACTCCACTGAGTTTCTTATCAGAAAAAGGCTGTTTTCACATTGTTGAAAAGCAGTATCCAATTCTGCTCCTTTAGCCACAAAACCATTAAAAACACCCAAGTTTGTAACCCTATTAACTGTTAAAATGTAGCTCTGACAACTCCTTGTCTTAGGAAAGAAAACGAAAAGCAGGAGGCTAGATAAATCTATGTTTGAGATACAGGTAGAGGCTTTCAGACTGATAAAGGCTTTTAAAAGTCCTAAAAATCTAACAGGTGGATCAGAACACAATGTTTGAATGTGATAATGGTCTCCCACACATACTACATTCCACCTGAGCATTAAAGAGTGCTTGGAAAGAGATGCAGGGCTCTGACTCACAAGCAGCCCAGTAAACTGCTGCAGCAGTTGAAGACGTTACTAACACAGCGACTGTTCTGCCTGCTGCCAGCCAGGACAATGGAATGTCCCAGCCACTGCAATCTTTAAGTCTCTTCAGCAGGCTTTATTTTCAGATCAACAAAAAAGAAGGGTGACTTTGTGAAATGGGCAGTAACAGAATCTTTTTTCTCCTTTGGGTCAGGCACCACTACCCTTTAATGTTCTCTTAGAGGAATAATTTTGCCTTTGAAGCTTGCGTGTTTACTAACTTTCCTTTCCTAAGCCTTCAGCATATACATCCAGTTCCATCCTACACCTTCTCAACTGGAATGCTATGTAACTCCAAGGAAGTCGGATCCCAAACTGATCCTCAGCACAAGCTGCTCTTCCCCATCTTTGCAAGAGCGCTGCGTCCTGTTCCACATCCCCAGATATCCACAAAGCCCCATGGCAAAACCCACGGTTTTGGCTCAGAAGCAGTGCCATGTCCACACCTCAGCTATCACAGATTACACTGGAACTGCACAGTCAAGGCTCTGACAGTAAATTTTTAAGAATCTAATAGGCCAATTCCAGGAACATGCTCTTTTCTCCTGGCCCTACATCAAGGGTTCATAACATGGCTGATGGGAGAGGGAGAGGAATCCTACCTATGGGGAGTGTCCTATTGAAATATCTTATATAAATCTATTAGAATTTGTGTCAGAACTCTAATAAGAGTAGCACTATTTGAGCCTAGTGAAACCCAGAAGAGCTTAGTAATTTCTCATAGAAGGTCTCTAGCAAAGTTGGGGAGAATAGTCTTCATTGCTGAGTCTCACAATTTCACCTACTGCCATTTTTTTCTGCATTTATACCTACCTAAGTTTCTGAAATTAATAAACACTAGATTTTCCTAGGTATGAAGACAGTATGTAGCTACAGCTGTTCTGAGAACTTTCTTTGCCCGAGGCTAACTGCCCTTAGCTATCCCAGCTATGTAACTTAATGTCACAGTTTAAAGCAGGGCGTCAATAAACTGAGTGACAGATGCTCTCTGTTAACCCCCACCCACCCACCGGAGGAAAGGAAAAGGAGGAAAAGGGAGAGAGACTTACAAATTGAATATAAACAGTTTTACTAATAACACCAATAATACTAATAATATTAATAAGAGAAATAATATAAAAT
>Ga0181612_129856_pt1 | contig 14963 bp, 3 predicted proteins | sample HoacroProtozoa21_FD_119630 | JGI IMG/M metagenome (GOLD analysis project Ga0181612, IMG submission 119630) | Hoatzin crop microbial communities from Cojedes, Venezuel. Combined Assembly of Gp0051906, Gp0051904, Gp0051908 | reverse complement strand
TGGAGAAGCAAGTCACTAGTTCTTAAAGGCTTTGACTTGAGAAAATTTGAGATGTAAGTAACCGCAATCACATCTGTTCACTGATGATGCACAAAATATCTTGACCCACCTGGTTTTCAAGGTTTTCAGAACGTGAGGAAAATTGAAAAATGTGGTGGGAGTCGCGTATGAAATGAGAGCAGAGGCCAGGAAATATTACTGTACTACTCTGTGTGGGCTTCCAAGTGTCTTTAAAATAAGACTGATGTTATATTTAAACTCATAATGTAAATAATAAAGAATACACGTAGTGTTTCCTGGGTGAACATTCAGTTTTCAGGTGGAAGGGGAGCACTGTCTAGGAGATATCGCTGACCAGAAAGGTGTCATCCTCATTTAATTCATATTATCAAGGCTACCTGTGATGATTTTGAAAATTTCTTGGTCTCCAAGTCCAGCTCTATTTCTTCAGGCATTTCCTGAATCTTCTTCGGAGACAGAACAGGAGGGTGAGAGGAGAATAGTCTTTTCTCAGGTTACCAGGCACACTCAGTTCACTGTATCCTCTGATTCAATGTCAGAAATCAGTGTGAATTTTGGCAAGCTGAAATCCTGTTAGAAATATTTGACTACACAAAAGAATAAACTTTTACTGCTCAGATCTCTCTGCTGGTGATAATCATAATTAAAAATGTGATTCATCTATTCAGAATGATTATGCTTAATGACTTGCTTGAAATAATTTTCAATGATCTTATGAAATATTAAAATCTCAGTTAAATTCTAAAGTGCATTGATTCTGGCTTACAACAATTTGTACTATATTAATCTATTATAAAAGTGTGCTATTCATTCAAACTGTGAACCAGAGTCTCCACAGAGTATTAGTCTTTAAAACCAGTCATTAAGAATTGGCATCTGAGATGGAGACACATTATTTTCAGTAAGCATTATTAGCTTTAGATGGTGCTGTTAAGTGATGATGAAATAAAGACTTAACTATGATGCCAGCATAACTATGATGTATCCTAGGAAGACAGATTAGCTTATTCTTAAGACTTCAGGAGGTGTAGAACCACATAAATGAAAATGCACAGATTAAAACCTGACCATATCTGAAGGGGTAGGTATGTTGTAACATGGAATTATCAAGGATAGTACAGAGCATATTGTATGTATATTAATCAGAAAATCAACAAGAAATAGTATGATTAAATATTAGAAGTATTGAGACAAACATTTGTGAATAAAGGAACCCTGAGGAGAAATGCTCAAGTATCATTGTACAAGAGCATTACATAATTTATAAGTTTGTAACGTAATATGAAAAGAAGAACCACAAAAAAGGACAAATTTCAGTTTCTTGATGTAGAACTGAATCCAAACTTCTCCAGAAGACAGGTGAGACTTTTCCTCCATGTACTGTCAGTGCAGTGTTGTACGGTAAGTGCCAAGGAAGGAGATAATAGGAGTGGGTTATTCTGATCCAAAAGCCCATATAGGCCAAGGGAAAGATCTTGCAGCTGAATTCATTGCACTTTTGCTCAGATGTTGCAGTCAGATCAGATTATGGTGGCCTGATATAAATTATTGGAATTATACAATTTTTTTAAAGTATGCCTTCTGTTAGCTCCATAGATGGTTTCCACACCACAGCATGATGTGTTACTAGGAGAAAAAAAGTAGAAAATTTAGAAAAATATTTAAAACATTATGGCTTCTGAGATAGATAATAGTTAATATTATAATTATAGGCTAGTGAAAGAGTGCGGGTGACCTATGAGTAAACTGAAAACGTATGAAAACTTTATGAAAAAAGTTTGGAATGCATTATTTAATGAATAAATAAAAGCAGAATGGAGATGTCTGTAGCAAGGAAAGAAAGAAATTAAACTTAATTTCTGGAAGACAAATGAAAATGAAACCTTTGACTACAGTTTGGTGAACAAATAGGTAAAAGACATTAATAAAGCTGTTAAAAAATAAATTAGAAAAAATGCAGACGTGCTGTCTCTCCCTGCAGCGAGGCAGATGGAGTAACAAGAGTCTGCCACCTGGAATTTGGCAGCAAATCCACGCAATAGGCAGGAACAGACCCCACACTTTATTGTACTATTTAGTGATTTAATGTTTTTAACCTAATTCTTTGTCCTTCAATAATATGATGCTACATTCTACAATACATCTTTTTTTCACCTAAATTCGAAAAAGAGAGGTGTCAGATGCTTATCTGAGAGTAAGCAAGCTAGAACTGTAATGACATTAAAGACTGAATGATATGAAAACATGAGGAGTTAATAGAATGGCACCTTTCTGCATTCAAGCACAGCTGTAAAAAGTGAAATAAAATCTATGTGCTGTTCCTGTGCGAAATGTAATCAATATCTGTAATTTTTAAATGTATACTTAGGTTTTGGCATCATCATTGATAGTGTGATATTTTATCTGCTTTAACAGAAGTGTGTAAAAGGACTGTTCTGATGAGGTGCTTACTCAAGCCTCTGGAAACGATTTTACTGTACTGTATTGTTAGCAAATTTAGTAGGTACAATAATTATGTAATTATTTGAAGTATACTGATGCATACTTACAGCACGAAGTTAGATTTGGTACATCTTTAGCTTACAGTAGACTTGAAACATATTGTAGTATGGTGATATATTTCTTGTTCTGCAGTGATTATTGGTATCTAAAGCTATTATGATAAAACAATGTATTTCATTTTTAAAAAGGTAAGAGAAAAAAACAAACCAAACTATTTATGTACGTAATAGTGCTCTGCAATAGTGCCTCCTGCTAGGCACTTATGATTAACATCGACACAGAAGATGTATTTAACTTTTCGTTTAAAAAGAAGCGAAAAGCACATTAAATTCTTTTCAATTTGCATAGTAGTTGAGTTAGAAACAACTTCAAGCTCCGGACTACTTGTGGGGATGAGTAGAAGGACACCAATTCAGAGCATTCTTTTGAATATTTTGTTTTGGTTTTAATCAAGGAATTTCAGTCAGGTTTTTCACATGGCAGCTGTGTGAATCTCACTAGTATTTATATTGACCTCTTAATTGTTATAAAAACATGTGTTTTGGTACGATTATCATTAACCTGCAAGCAATAACCTTTTACATGTTTAAAGCGGTTACAGTGCTTGTTATTATAGCCCACTTTCAATGCTGTTCATTTAGTATGCTGTGTTTTTAACACAAATGTAATCCACTCTGCGTTTTCCATTTAAAATGCATAAGGCAAAGTGCATCATAACAGGATGTAACTATGTATTAATCAAATTAGCACAACACTTCAAAGGCCCTGGCTTTTTACTAGGCTACTGTTAGATCGCAATTCATGATGGAAAGAAGCAGTGTAATGAAAGGCTTGGCAAGGGAGCTGTTTATTTTCTTTCCAGAAAGATATATTGTGGGTTAATTTTCATGACGGGAAAAAATGTGGAGGAAAAGTAACAGTAAGCATTAAGCTAAAGCACAATAAATGGAATTTAAAATACTACTGCGGCTTTGCTATTGACAAATGTAAATGTAGTAATTAGTTGATGACATAACAGAGCTCAAATGACCTGTTGTTTAATTATTCAAACTTCATGACCCAAACAGAGAAGAGTTAGATTGTTCAATATTCACATTGTGAAACAGGAACAGCTGGGAAGGTTCTTCCACCATCATACATTTAACTTACTACATATACATAAGACCCTTCAGCTAATACTTTTTCACTACTGTTTCTCAACGCTTTCAAATATATATTACCCATTTTCAGTTTATCGTCATTTTAAATTATGTTTCAGAATAAGAAGAGAGGCCTTATGGCACATTGGATCCTAGATGGAATAGTCATGATTTACAAAACCCAACCTAAGACGCTTTCAGTGGAGAACAGCAGAGCATCAGGAATGCCTAAGGGAATGGTGTCTGCTTTGCTCTCCTTGCAATGTGAGGATTGCTGTAAAATGTGAAAATGGTTTTCCTGCTTGGAAGCATACTCTACCATTGCTACAGTTGCAGTTGAAACTAAAATGGTTTATGCTAAACTTTGGAATTACTTTTTAAATTTATTGATTTGTATTTTTCTCATTAACCCATTTCCAGTTTCTTTGTTTAGGTTTTTAGGATGCAGGGTAATTTGGAAGACAATCTGAAAGTCAGCGGTGAAACTCCTGTTGTCTTAAGCTGCAGTAGGACTGAACTAAAGTATTAATCCAAGCCTTCCCTAAAGCAGCAAGCACTTCCTGGTCTTCTAGACTCTGCCATCTGCATTTTTGCTACTTATTTGTTTATGCAAACTTTTATGCATGAGAGCTATTAATGTTGTTTTCTAAATCAGTGTGTAGTCATTGCACCCTCTACTCTTTTCTGTTTTTTCCCAGTAGATGAAGGAAATAATACTCAATCTGCTAGTTTATATTTTGTGAAACATATAAAAGACTTTTATGGCCATACCGCTGTTTTCATTATAGAAGTGCATTAGTAAAAGCAAAGTCTGTATGAGCACCTTTTTTGAGAAGCTGAAAACAATTGAAATTTATCCTATGGAAAACTGCTTTGACATACTTGGTTTGACATACACATAGGCTCTTGCTAGGGAAAATCACTGAGGAAATGTTATCTTAAGTTATGATGGTAATGCTTCCAAAAGGAAGATTGAAGGTGACAGACTAAATCTTTAGGAACCTTTCAATTATGAAAGAATGAAGTCAGTGAAAATTCAGGAACTATTCAGAGATTAAAAATATTAAAAATAGAATCTACCTCTAGAAGAACATTCATCCTTTTATGTGATATCTGCTTTATAGGCATATATAAGTGTTTTATATGAATAAGGACATAAATCTGTATTGGTTGCCCTATATAGGTGATATGTGCACTAGATAACACAGATTTCAAATGGTACTGGAATCATCTGTTGCTTAAAACCCAATTCAAGACATCTTTTGCGGAAGAAGCTTAGTGTTTAAAGATGTCTTCTGCCCTCTGTTAAATAAAAGAGAGTGAATTGGAACCCTAAAGCAACTAGATCAATATTTGTTAAAATTCCAAGGTTTAATGTGACTTTTTTAACTATTGTAGCTTCAGGATTTTTTTGTTTAGTTTATTTCTATTTCCTGTTCGGGAGAAGCTAGATTACTGACAAAAACCCCACACGTATTGACGTATGACTGGTTGCAATATGAGAATTGTACACACGCACACTCAAAAAATATTTTTGCTTGTAAAAAATCTCAACTAATCAAATCATACTATGAGATTTCACTGCACCTGAAGAGCTGACATGTAATAATAATTGGATACACAGTTATTATAGTATTGACAGTTAGTTCTGGCTCTGCCATGTGCCAGATCAAAAATATTTTCTTCTGAAAATTTCCAGCTAAATTTCAGTTTAAGTTTTAACTTCTGCTTACAGGTTAACCTGCTTTTCTTGTATCAAGTCCATCACAATGGGCTCATAGAAACTTCAATATAACATTAAATGGTATCATGCTATCATTGTGAACGTCCAGGATGAAATATGGGCTAAATTTGGACCTTAACCATACAAAACTCTCACTGAAATGCCTGAATAAGAACTGCCCAATTAAACAAAGAGAAATGTGAGATGGGAAAACCTAGAATGTTGTTTAGCTGTCTCTTTGTATCATTCTCCATGGTATAATCTTCCTATGTTCCCTCAGGATGGGTTTTAGATGATTTAAATCATTCCATCACATCACTAGAGAGAGTCTTTCACATATCTGATACACCTCTCGTCTTGAGACTATCTCTTTGCTTTTATTATACGTTTCTCAATATTATTCTTTTATTTCTAGGCTGAATTTTAACTTCATATATCTGTTATCAAAACGGGGATGTGATTATTTGTTTTCTGTTGTAAACTGTGCAGACACAGAAAAATAAGTAATAACATCTTATAGGGCATTTTGGAGATATGGCTTCAGTATGGCAGTCCTGCAAGGAAGAAATAGCAATTCTGAATATCTGGCTTCCACCTAGTAATTCAGGTACTAAAATTCCAGTGAACTTTCAGAGAAATGAAGTGTTTAAGGGAAGGTAAATGCAGAACTCTGAACTTCTCCTGGAGGGAAATCCAGTGATGGTTTCTGTAGTGGGGTCAGAGGAATCATAATTCTGTGCGTTTCTCAAGGAGAAGGGGACTATCCAGTCACTGCTTCAAGAAAATAAAAAGCCATGGTGCATGACTATAAAATTCAAGCTTTGAGGGAGAGCATGTGTTCCATACATTGTCTAGAGGATCACATTGCCTGAACTGAGCTGTTCTGGAACATGGAAGTTCCTCTTATACCATCACAAGGACAGAGAATGTGAAGTTACTGAACCACTGTAGATATGAGACAGCTCTAGATATGAGGGTGTAGCTGGATCTCAGAGATCACTGCTGTTCTGGTGGGGAAGGAATACTGTTTTTAAAGCTATTTGTCTCTCATTTCACCATTTAGGCAGCATAGGTCAGAAGACAGTAAGTACAGCACCTCGGGGACAATCATATTGTTTAATAGCAGGTAGAAACATTTTCTTAAATTAGTTTAAAAAAAGGGGGAGAATTTTACTGGTGATGAACTGAGTGATTTTTAGAGGAAAGATCATTTGGTGATAAGAAGAAGGCTCTCCTTTGGAAATATTATTACAAGAACTCTTCCAAAAATAAGAAGCAGATGATGTGGTGAGAGGTCAGGTATCTCTTTAAGAAAAGATCTCATGTCTGGGAGGAGTCTTTTTTAGATATATGAGATAAAATGAGTCTTTCAAACTCTTGAAATTCATTCATCTTGAATCTAGTACTCCATTTTGTCAAGGATTTTATAGGCAATTTTAATGATATTTAAGACTGAAACACAATTTTTTTTTAATATATTTTATCAGTTCCCTCTTTATTAACGTAAATCCTTTCTGAAATAGGGTAATCTCGGGTGAAATTCTTCAACCATTGTTTATGCATAAAAAGAAACTAACCGAAGTTTCAAAAAGATTTTTATTTATTATTCATTTCCTCATATGTAAAAAGCAATCAAAGCCAGTCCACCCCAGAGGTGATTTTCAAGGCATGAATTGCTAGCTCTGTAACTTGCATTGGGTGTTAGGTGCAAATGTATTTGATTTACGTATTCTGTTCAGCGTTCTTTCTAAAAATAGCTCAAAAAACCAAGTTATTTCTTGAATAAGAGGAGAACTTTCAGGATTTTTTTCATCATTACTTAGGATATGGGATACATATGCTGGAAATTACACTATTTATTTTTACAGTGCAAACCACTCAAGTTCAAGTATTAGAGATAAGAATAAATAAACTAATTTAAAATAAAATCCCATGTGTCACTGAAAATTTTTTATTACACAAGGCTTGGAATAATCTCAGACTTCAGACAACTATATTTCAAATGTTCACATAGTTTGCCACATAGAAACAGTATTCTTGTTCAATTGTTCTTCAGTCTTAGGGTTAAAATCAAGACGAATCTAAAGTTTTTATTTCTAAACAAATGAAAGGGGTTGCAGTCCAACTACATTTTTTAATATTTACTATTTTAAAGTATCTATTCTCAAGCTATAAGCTGAAAAGAATACAGTCAATATTCAGTTCTGAACATTAATGTACAGTTCTGTGTCAATATTTCAACACTTTAATCATGTTAAACTTTTAAGAGTTTTAATCTAAAGCTGTAACTTTATCACATTCTGTTGTTAACACATTTAATTGTTACTTCTTCTTTAGTTAACTATACAGAATGTGAGATTTTCAATACGTGCTTGCATAGAAGTGTGCTAACATCTCCTTATCCTAAAAATATCAACATGGTGCTTGTTTTATTAAATGTAAAGCTTTTCCCAAGGGAATCATCTGTTCTTTTGACATGTCCTTCCATTTCTGTGTATGGTATTAAAGTACTACAGGAATCCATTAAAGCAGAGCATATAGTTTTTTAGAGTTTGGTGAATGCAGAAATGAAAGACCTCCTATTATACCCAGTGTGACACTTTGAGGTTCACTGAGTAGCAAGTGATGTGCTCACCTATTTTGTGATACCCAGAAAGCAAATTCTGATTTACTTGGTCTGAACTTGAACTTTTATTTATAAAATAAGCAGAAAATAAAATGAAGCCATGTGCTGAAGCCTTTGCTCAATAAAACCAAAAAGGCTTTGCTAAAGAACAATTTACGAAATTTCTTTCATGAAAACTAAACAACCTTTCAGTAATAAATTTTTTCCTTCTCAAACTTTAGTAGCATTTTTTGCATCACGATCTACTATTTAAAAAATGTTATCAACCAAAATGTCAAATAATGCCAAATAATGCTAGTGCATACAATCATCACAAAGTTTTGCTTTTAACCCAATCTGTATCATATGTTTATCTTTCGGTATCTCTCTGATGGCTTTTTGTCTTCCAACCAACACATGCTGCAATCCATATGTAGTAGCCAGCTGGAAGACCTGAAGATTTACTATATGTGGTTGCTGTTCAATTTGTTACTCTCCCCTGGGCTGTGACATGTCAGGTACCTGAGACCCATCTAAACAATTTGTTACTCCTGGATGTGAAGGAGCTTAGAAAAAAATTCATTGTACTCTTTCCTTCTTTTCCCGCAGTGTATAATGAGGTGTTCACTATCCTTTACTTGCATTCAGTCCTGGTAGAGCAGCACAGTACTGGTAATACAGCTAGAAGCTTTACTTGTGAGTTTTCAAACCCATTTCCCAGAGCAGAAAGCTTAGATAACTTCTGGTGTCCATCCAAAATGAAATTAATTTCCTAAACTTTTGGATACTTTTGTTCATTGTGAATATAAACGTGCTGTAGGCAACCAGTTAATATCCTACTTAAACAAAGTTTACTTAATATTAAAATGCTTTAATTATATACAGCTGTATACCATTGATATTCTTGGACAGACCTTTCTGCATACAGGAAGATATAAAGTAAATGAACAAGACATGACCTAATACAATACATAACTGTTTCCTTAGTCCCAAAAATGCATTTATTGATTTTGTTTTCACCATCGTCAGAATAATACAAACATTTGTCAGCTGCCTCTTTTAGCACTCAGCCCAGGCAGAACTATGAAATGTTACCCTTACAGATACCACCACAAATAAAATGTTGCAGTATATACCATGATGTCCCTTCCTCAGATATACAAATAAATATAATTTTCACAGAGTAGTGTTAGCAGTGTTGGGACACTTCAGTTGCTATTGGTAACCATAGGGATGATAATACTTTCGGGATGAATTATGTATTAATTGTTTTGTTGAAAAAATGGAGATGAACTTTATTTATGGCTGGGTTTCTCTAAAAGGGTTACAAGGGTTGCTCTTTTATTGTGCACACCAGGTTTTCAAATCAATATTTATACATTTTCCCCAATGCTAATGCAACCCTACCCATTTGTTAAAATAAACCATAAAACCTGACCTATTTACAGTGCTCTATGTATGTTATACCAGCTACTCTATAAACATCTCTGTAGAGAATTAACACTATGGATTCAGCAGCATAATTTATCAAATATGCTATCTGAAAATTAAAGGCCCTGCTCTACAGTCCTTTCCTGTGTGTAACTCTGAAGTGATACGGAGGTCTGCATGAGAATGGGTTACGGGACTGTACAGGATAATTGCTGCCCACAGATATTCAGAAACCTACTGGAAACTTGAAAATCGAGAGTTAGGTTCAAGGATCAGGCCAGATGCTCTGCTAATGTCCAGAAAAAGTAGCCCTTTTGAATTCAAATTTATACCTTCTAAAGAGGTAATTAATGTCTGTGAGAATGTATCTCCACTGTAAATTGCTAGATTTCTTCATACTCTTCCCATCACTCCTCAACTTTGACCCTGCAGAACCACTGTCTACTGAAAGGAGAGGGATTTTTAGCCTACATGGCTCATTCATCTTTAAATCTTTTCTTTTATCTTCTTTTCTTTTCAAAACCACGACTGCTGACAACTGCACTGAGTGTTAGCTGAGTGAGTAGCCTTTATTTGTTTTATTAGAATCTGAGCCCCAACCACCAACCTTATTTCACCTCAGACCTTTTCTCCACATTTAATAAAAATGACTTGGGTCCCTCTCAGACAATTTGCATAGAAAGGATACGTCAAGTGCATAAGTGCGACAGATCCTGTATTCAGTACACCCATATTACAATTTTCACTATGTCCTAATATTAAAAATTCATTTTAGATACATAATGAGAAAAGTGTTTATGTTATAATTAAGAACAAACTGTAAATAGCTGTATTGGGAAATTCCATTTTGCACAATGTGAGAATATGCAGGCATATAACAATGAGACTAACTGGTTCTTCTGTCATGTCTTGGTGCAAAGTAAGAGCAATTGCACTGACCACAACTAAACCTAGAGCAGATTTTTATTGATATGTTTGAAATGATAGACTCAAGAATTGAAAATTAAATTCCAGGACCAGATATAACTTTGGAAATAGGTACATATCTGTCTTGTAGTCCATGTATTTAGTATCTCCTTATCCTCAAAGGAAGGAAGTTTAAATTTGTGTTCAAAAAATACCAGCTGTTGTTTGTTGCACGAGTAAAACTTATACAGTCATATTCTTCTCTGGTGAAGTTAATGGGAGTCTCACTTCAACATGGAGCGTTGACCTATATTCTGCAGGGATTTTCTCCAACAAAGGTAAAACTGGGAACTGAACATACTGGCAAAAATCCGCAAGCAGAGGTTTAAGGTCAAGGGACATCTTTATGGCAGCCAAGACTGAGCTTCAAGCCACCTAACTTTAGTTGCTGCAAGTTGTCGTAAGTTAGTTCTCCAGCTTTCTTATGTAATCACCACAGAAATCAGTATGCCTGGACAGAGGTTCATCTTTCATAACATCAGTGTCAAAGATACATGGACAGGTTGCTCTTTGGGTGCTTGAGTCTCCCATTGACTATCAAAGAGCACAAGTAGATGTTTTATACTTATTAGTTTAAGATAACTGAAACCAGGTGACAAATCCAGACCTGACCCTGATGTCTCGAATATTAAAAGCTCTTAAGCTTTACACACTTATTATTCCGATACAGTGAGTTATTTTTTTACTGAGGGAACACTAAATGGCAATGTATGGTTGAACTAAAGATGACTTGTCAAACATACAATATTTCCATTAGAATACTCCAAGCCTATAAGTAAAGACTTGACTGATCTTGTCTAAGGACCGGGGTTAGCTCTTGGGTGGACGTACAGAGTTCCCTGCAACCCCAGAAGAAACTGTCTGCTTAACCTGAGGTATGGCATAAGCAGCTCCAGTCCTGCAACAACACCATCATTTACAGAGTAAACTAGCAGCAGACTTGCATAGGCAAATGCAAGATAGGACTGTTACTGAAGAAGCAGGTGTTTAAAGATATTGAACATCTCCATTCCTGTGATAAACAGTAGTTACTGATAAGGATTTAATGAAGACTGAATGGTTTTGATATGTACATAGGCAGTTTTCATTATAAGTGAGTAAGAAATTATTTGTTTGCTTTTTCTTCTTGAATATCAAATATGGTCCTTAAGAGAAGATCACTATCCCCAGACACAACTGCTTTGATTGTTAGTATTTAGGAAATATGAGGAGAATGAACAACAAAAATAAGATTTAAAAGTCCCTTTAATTCTCACTGCTCTCTTTGTATTTACTTTTTTTTTTTAAAAAAAACGACTGCATTCAACCTCTGGAAAAAGTTAAATTTAAAGATGTATTTAAGCTGAGTTTTTAGTAAAGTGCTGAACTTATTTGAACTGATTGCTGACAAAAATCCCTTCAATATCACTTAGTATGCACTCTAAACACTTGACGGGCAGGAGAAGATACAAGTGCTCCCTCACTATACCATGAAGAGGCTGGATGCGGTCTGATGTTGCTGTCCCACATGCTACAGATGACAAGATCCCTATATTATCTGTTCTATAAGTGGAGCACTCACACTTATCATTGCAGGAGCTGTCACTGTTACTGTTTCCCGTGTCATATTTGAGGAGACTGCTTAAGATATCCTCTTCTTCCCCCCAATTTAAATGTGGAATTAAACATGATTATTTGTATTCACAGTTGACATAGATGAAATAGAGAAAGATAAAATTATTCGTAATGTTTGCTGTCGGAACCTCTTTGCTATTTCGTGTGCAGTAACAACATCATCAGGTTTTAGATACTTATAAATTAAACATATATACATGCCATTAACCAAATTTGAAACAGCCAATTTCTTCACTTAACCAAAAAGAAGGCAAAAAAATATGTACATGAAAACATGAAGAAAAGAAACACAATAATACCCAGCAGCCTTTACACTTTGGATGATACGGATTCTCTAGCTATAGAAAATGGAATCATACTTAGCTAGCTAAGATATGTTTAGTAATGCCATTCTCAGAATTGTTTCTGGCAAACAATTAAATAAGGGTAAATGAAAGATTAGGGCAGTCTGTATTATTCAGGACTTTCTGTAATGCTTACAGTTCTTGCTGGTCTGTTCTAACCATTTGAATTAGCGCAGAAATGCAGATGTGTCTGGATAAACGAACTTATGTATAAAACAATCCCAGAAATTAAATACTCTGTCTCTTACAGTTTCTCTAAAGGCCATAATAAAGCACACTTCCTGAAAAGTTATTTAGTCATCTGAAATTATTTTGTATCAATGGAATTGCTCAAAAATTAGAAAGCTAGAGAATTGTTCTGTGTAAGAGTTCATTATTTTTGCTTTATCTGACAATTTTTACAAAAATTTTGACTGTATGAATACATTCAATATTCCACCCTTTTTTGAATTTTTTTGCACTTTTTATTTTCCTTGCCTTTGTTTTCTTCCCCTTATTTCTGTGAAGCATTTTTTAGTTCTTTAATATGTTTTGTCACTGAGAAAATGGAAAGTCATTGGTTCCTGAAAAGTTAGAAGTGGCAGAATAATGTAAAACTAAAAGTGAAAAAGGGCACTGAATTTCCCTAAAAAGTTTTAAAAAAGAAGAAAAAATGAAAAATTAAAATTTTGAGTCAAGAGTATATTTTTTAATATTTATTAACTTTTCAGTTTGTGGACATGATTTTTTAGACAGTATTCTGGTTTTTGTAAGAATTTTGACACCATGTCAGAATTAATAGCTTAAGTTATTAAGAAAAAATCTTCCCTGGTGAGTTGTTTTAAGTGCATGAATAGTATCACATTGTTTACACAAATAAATGTAAAGTGATAACTGAAAACAGGAAATAGCTTACTGCAGATTAACTTAAAACTAACATGGACCTTGTTTTAGGTCCCAGAGCAGGCAGTTCTAAAAATTTATTCAGTTTCCCATTACAGATATGAAGGGCCACGCAATCTGCCTTATGTACAGACGAGGAAGCGCAGGAAACAGAGCACAGGTGGGTTTTACACTGGGGAGAACCAGCAGAAAATCAGCACATGGCCCTCTGCAAGACTCGGGCTGCTTGCTCCGTGCCACCTCTGCCTCGGGTACCAAAATGCCAGCGGGCGTGTGGCCACAGCTGTGCCCGTGGCAAGCTCCTCCGGTGTGGTTCAAGGGATTTGAAGTTAATGTTGACTTGGCATGGAGTGTACAGCTATCTAAAATCCCACAGCTTTGGAAAGGGAACACATCATCTAGGATGGCTGGCTGCAACTATTCCCCACTTGCCTCTCCGTCCTCTTCTGCAGCGGATTACTAACCCTTGTGGTGGTACGAGGGAGCAGGTGGCAGCTATCTAATGCCTTGCTACAAAGCCACATGGATACATTTCTCCTGCATGCAGGCACCCCAGGGTCTTCTGTCTTTAACACAGGACCATCTGCTGCTCTCTACTGCACATGTTGGAGAGGATACCAGTGCTTAAAGAAATGGGCAGTAAAAGCACGACACGCATACCTGGGACCAAAACGTCAGCTGACAAAAACAATCTGAAGCTGAGGGGACTGTGCTCTTTCTCAGCATTTTTAGGGTCTGTCCAAGGTTATGAACATGGTTTTAAACTAACCTAGAAATGGAAGATGAAAAAAAAATTTAATTGATGTTTTGATTATTTTCTTGCACGTGCATTGTATGTACAAGTACTATGTTGTACCGTCAAACTCGTTACACTTTCTCTAAGACTTCAGTTTCTTCATCAAATTCAAGAATAAACTCTGTATTTTATTCCGTCCGCACATGACTAAACCAATATAGACTAATGACATGGAGAAATCTGCCAGGTATGCTTCAAATGTGGTACTATATATATAAAAAGACTGCACTTCAGCTAACATATTACAGTGCTACTTTGCTTCAGATCAGTTTAGGCTTAAATAATTCAAGACAGAAAACAAAGACCAGTATTTAAGCTAGCTTCTCTAATCTTCCAGGTCATGATCCTGCTCTTTCACAGTTGAGCACTGATTTTAGTTGGTCACAGGTTTCACCTCCTGAAAAAATCTCATCGTGAAGGCTTCATCTCATTAACTATCTCCACGATGTCCAAAGAATGAATTTGTGGGAAGAATCACAGGTTCTTTGCCACCTGTGAAAAGCAAAAGACAATGTGTATGTGTGCCTCACATGAATGTGAAGGTACCAAATCCAATACAAATTCAGCAAATAGAAATGAGATCTGTCTACTTTCTTGAATTTTAATGATAACACTAAGCTGAGCTGAAGACACTCCTGTAGCAGTTCTGAAGGTCGCAACTCACCTGTGGTACTACATAAAAAAAAAGTAAAATGAACATTATCTTATATGAACTATTAGATCTCCCTTAATAGGAAACTTCTTGAGCTGATCTGTTGGTATTGATGCTTTTGATTAATATTTTTCCACTTCTTTCATCTAGACAGTTATCTCTTTCTTTCTTTCTTTCTTTCTTTCTTTCTTTCTTTCTTTCTTTCTTTCTTTCTTTCTTTCTTTCTTTCTTTCTTTCTTTCTTTCTTTCTTTCTTTCTTTCTTTCTTTCTTTCTTTCTTTCTTTCTTT
>Ga0181612_113944_pt1 | contig 14964 bp, 9 predicted proteins | sample HoacroProtozoa21_FD_119630 | JGI IMG/M metagenome (GOLD analysis project Ga0181612, IMG submission 119630) | Hoatzin crop microbial communities from Cojedes, Venezuel. Combined Assembly of Gp0051906, Gp0051904, Gp0051908 | reverse complement strand
TTTTTTTTTCTTATTTTTTTCCCCAGGAGTTCCAGTAATGAGGATCTGAAAGGGCCTGAAACCAAGTGATGTCTGCCAGGTCAGTGACACGGTAATCCCTGACTGCTCTGAATTAAAGACAGGGGCATAGAGGTGTCACCTGTCTCATCAGAGTCTCTTCCTATTTTTCATGGTAAATGACAAACACTGTGAAGAAGATCTGTTCCCCTCATGAGGAACACATATGTGCTTAGCAGAACCAAGTTGCTTCTTTTTCTTATGAGGACATTTCTGTGTGAGGAGCAGCCACCCTAGACAAGGTTTCTGCTAACCCTGGTGACAAATCTCAAGGAAAAACCTGCCTTTGCAGGGATCTTTCTGTGTAACAAGTGCTTTGCCGTACACAGGCAAATCAAAATTCTGTTTGCTCTATGGTTTCCATGCTGCAACAGGGATTTCTGATGATGCTTTTTTATATTTGGGGTCTTTCAGCTGTATTTTTGCCTGCCACTGGATGTTTTAGTGCATATATTCTAGCAATAGATACACTGGCATCCTCCCACCAACCTGTAACTGTCCTTTAAAGAAAATGCAGTCAGCATAATTAGTTTTATCGGAACATTGATTGAGAAAAATGATCTAAGAGGCTCTTATATGTGGTTGGTTAACACAATCTACAAGGTTCTCACTAAAAGCATTTTTGCTAATAAGCAATTAACTTAGGACTTTAGTTTTCCACCTGGCGAGTTTTCAAGTGTGTTGAACTTCCAGTTGTGACACTGAAGAGCAGTGCCAGCCTTTGAACAAAAATTTTAGGCTGGGTGTGGAAGGATCCTCTGCGAGACGGACTTGCGTGAATGCCTCCTGTCAGTGAGGGTGTCCTGTTTCCATAGGTAATGGTGAAGGCTAGACACTCAGAGGAGAAAAGCCCACCAGATTTTAGCAGAGACTTTGCTGTCCCTCTGAGCCTATGCAGGTGAGGCTGATGGAATGTGTTGGTGTATCTGAGCGACGACTTGTGCCCATTCAGTCTGTGTCATTTTGGTTTTCTTGGCATTTGACTGGGTTCTTCCTAGAGCAGTGGAATGGGAACAGCGAATTGGCTTTGGCAGGTTTTTTCCCCTCCTGCTAATGTCGAAAAGTGGTAGGACAGCTATTTGTGAGTTTGCGGTGATGGCTATACAGCGAAGAGAGTACCCAAATTTGGACCTTGTGCTGGGGGAAGAAGTTGGCTCCAATGGATGCAGATGGCTCATATGGACAGAGCTCTTCCTTTCTCTCTCATCACTGATCCCATACCAAAGACCCCCTTGCACCTTCCCAGCCTTCGTATTTTGTAAATCCTTGAGGTCTTTTCTCCTGCAGAGGAGGATCAGCTCTTCTTATGTGTCTAGAAGGAACATCACGATTGGGTTTTGTGAATGTATAAGCAAGATGTCATGCAACAGAACTGCTCAGGGCAACAGGGGACTGGAAGCAGTCACCCATTGAGGTTCATGGTATGTTGTAACTCTGAAAGTATGTTGCAGCTTATGAATTACTTTTTGTTTACACCAGTGGGGAATGTGACTGGAAAATATATCTATACACTATAAAAATCCAAGTTCAGGTACCATAAAGAAAAGAAAACCTGTAACTTTTTAATCTTCATTTATTAATATTTATAGAAACGTCCGCTAAATTCCAAGTAATGAAACTTAGTTGAAAGTTGAGATTTTGCCATTGTTCATGAGGCAAAAATTATTCCAGCAAGCTTCGATCAGCCATGATGCTAACTTAAAACAAAAAATATCCGTAAACAAAAGCCTCCACTTCATCAGAAGCATTGGTTGCAAGTCCGTTGCTTTATTTCTTCCTGTTTCTCATTTCTTGCTTTGACATTGAGTTCATGATGTCAAAATTATCTCCCATGCACTCTAAAACTTGAGAATATGATTTTCTTTTTCTTCCCTGTATTTGTTTTTTCTTAGCCTTGTTCATTTAGTAAGAAAGTTCCCAAATGTTCTTCTATTCAAGGTATAATCCTGTATATATAGAGCAAGTGAGACAGTTTTTCATTCTTCTTAGAGCAAAATGCATATTTTAAATTTCATCAGTTTTCTGACTTCTTAATGAGAAAAATTGCTGTCCTACTAAAATTCAGAAGCCAAAAACTGGGTAAAAAAGATTTTGCCCTCCTACTTGGTTTGTTTATCGTCAGCAGCTATAGCCTCAGAGGCTAACATGATGTTCTACAGAACTGGAGGTGGCTCTTATCCATATTAAAGCATCACTTTCAGTTTTCCTTGCAAAGCCAGAAAGTATCACGGCAGCACTCTCTGTGGTTCATAATCTGAAAGCTACTTTTGTCACCACAGTGAAGTAGAAATATCAAACCTGAGAAGTTAGTAAGGAGAAGAATACGTGGCTCAATCCTTTACTCTAGTCCAAGTGCACTACTTGAAGAAGACAATAAACCAGTCAAAAGAACCACACTCCTGTGTATTAAAAGATAAATTGCAAGGAAATCTTGAATTATGAAACTGAAAGATTACTTAATGTGAAACCATTTAAAAATAAATTTAAATTAATGAAAAAACAACTGTTAAAACTGGCCTGAGTACTTATGTTTGACCTTGATTTTGAAGTCCCTGTTAAGAAAATCCTAGCAGTTTTCTTTACAAAAATAGCAGTTAATGAATTTGCCATTGGGTGTAGCTATTGTGTTACTCTCTCCCTAGATGATCGTACAACAAACAGAACTGGTTATTTTTGCAAGACAGCAGTATAGAAAAGAAATTTCTCTGTAATAATTTCAGGTTCAGCAGTGTCTTAGAAGGATGACAGAAATCACACTAATTATTAGCATTGCCTACAGCATGAAAAGAGTTTACCATAAACCCGTTCTTATAACTGATGCATATTTTAATCATTGAACTGTTTAAAAAAATACATACAGTACATTTTGTGCTTGAGTTTGAAGTTGGCATACTTGAGGAGATGTGTCTTTCCCTAGTTTGAATAAATTTGGTTTTGAAATAACAATGATCTGGAGGAGTGGAAAAAAGCCACTTACAGCTAATGAAACCTCGAGAGTATGCAGAGACGTCTCATAAGCAGATTCTGTGTGTCTAGCAGAACTTGTTGTTCTACTCCCACGTGATTAGTCGTTCTCATGGGAATAAAGGCAGCAAAGTAAATGGTTCTCTCTCCTTTTCCAGCATATAGGACACAGAGATGTAAACATTCGACTGATTTTAAAGTGTTAGCGGACAAAGTAGAAGTAAGAGGATCACAGGACTAGACCAAAATAACATTGAGCATTGAATCTTCTCAGATCTATTTCAGATTCTAAACTGGTACCTATGTACAAATTTAAAAGGCTGAACTTTGACTGTATTGCATATCTAATGTTAAAAGCATCACTTTCAAGATAGGGGTATGATGCAACAGTAAAATCACTCGAAGAGTGGTACGAAAAGGACTCTTCAAAATTTATGAGATTTAAATGTTCAGATGGCAGGGTGAAGGACTTTCCTTCTGTATCAAGGGCTAGTCTGTTCTTTGCTCTTCTGCTGCAGTGCAAGACTATGTGACTTCCCAGGGGAAGGACAGAAGAGTCACATTCTCCCTGATTTTCTTGCAGGTTGTGGAATTAGAGCTCGCAGGATGGAAAATGTGGTGGCATAAGTGATGTCTGGGAGACCTTTTGTGGCTATTCATTGTGCTGTGTCTTCACTTGAAGCTATAGATGCCTCCAGGCAGGGATATGGTCTCTGTAGTCATACGGAGCATCTTCAGACACACTTATGGTTCTAGCAGTTACAAACAGCTTTGTTTTTCAAACTAAATTTTTCAAGTGATCTAAAGCTGACTTCTGAACATCTTGAAGCTTCAGCTGACACAGCAGTTTTGTTTCTGGAGTATTATAAAATACCAGTAAGAAAAATAATTTCCTGTATTGCTCTAATTTGGTGTTCATTAAAGAGAGAGAGTTCTAACCCTGACTTGCACTAACACACTGTACAACCAGATGTTTTCATGCACCTTCATGCAGGTCCAGTGGTCTGCAGACCCTTCAGTACTTGTAACTATGAAGTGTCAAGGACACTGTGCCAGGATGCAGGCAGAGGTCAGACTCCAGGCTAGGATGATAAGGAAGGAGCTCAAGTGACAAATAACAAACGAATATGAGACTCCTTCAACAGAGGCAGTGATCATTACTAATCTTAAACAGAAGCATTTCTACAGCCTTTTTAAATGGGCAGTTATTTGCTCAGCTATAAATCAGTTCATTTGTGATCCAAGCTACCTAAGACATTTTAGTTCAATGGAAATAGCCGGTCACCCACAGTGAATTGTTTGAATCTTTTTCAAAATTTTTTTAGACAGTCAACTAGAATATCCGTAAGACTCAGAAACCTACTAGTAGAGTAAAAGTATATTAAGAATTTTATATTTGACCCAGAGAATTACAGGAAATGTGGGTACAGATTCAAGAGTCCCAAAGAGTCCCAATGACTGAAACAAGCATGTTGTCCTTTGGAAAATATTAACTTCGTCCATGGATTTAATAAAGTGTATTACAAGATCCCATGCTGGATATATGGGTATTCCATATCAGAATATTGATGATCAATACACAGAAAATATCTGCTGTTCCTAGAAAGCAAAGTGTAGCTAGGAAGTTATTGGTGAATTATACTTTGGCCAGTTAAGTCATTTGGAGGACAATGGGCCTTTTTTCTGCCCTCATTTTGGCTCTCACAATGGGTCTGCTACCTATTTTAGCCTTTACTCTTTGTATGGACAGGTGTTAATCAGGTAATACCTCATCATGCTTCTTGTTTCCCAGCTGCAGGAGAGCTGGGGAGGGCCCTGCGGTTCCTCCTCATTCAACAGCAGCATCAAGTTAGTATGGATGAAGGGAGCAGGTCTTATTTGTGCTCTTGTGACATTTTCAGGAGTAAAACCTCTTTGTGATTTTGCATTGTGCCTCCGGACAAAGCCTGCTTCCAGGGTGCTGGGTGTGATGACTTTTTCAATTGCCTTGTATTAGAAGGACATTACAGAATTGTGGCACTATAAGATACGTTGGAAGATAAAGATGAAAGAAAAGGAAAGCAAAAAAAAGAAAGCGTGGTGTTTGTAAGAGCAGAGAACAACCTAAGAACTACATTAAAGATAACGAGAATGAAAGTTAAAAAGAATTATTTGAGGTACTTAAACCAGTACTCCACTATGAGAAAGGAGGTGGCAGAATTATTGAAGACAAGTTTTTCTAAATCCTAGGTAGCCATTCAAAAATGGTTTCCAAGCAACCAGAACGTGTAGATAGCCCCAGGAGTAAGAGGTATTACAAATGCTTGGAGACACAAAGAGGAGGAGAAAGTTGAAGCAAAGCTGGAGTCGGGCTGGGAAGATGCTGGAGTGGGGAGTTCCCCTCATGCAGCACCAGCACTGCAGCCAGTGAGGCGGAGGGTGAGCTGCCTTGTGCTGAGAAGGTCCACCAAGAGAAGGAAAATGAAGGAAAGAAAGCATACAGGGAATGAAAGAACCCAGGTGAAAACCATATGCTTTGTACTGCTCTTTCAGACGTCCCATTAAAACAAATGGGCAAGGGTACATATCTTGCTGGATGTAATTGTCTTTACTTTGCAGAAGACTGACATTTACAGTTGCCCTGTATTTTATTCTGGCTGTTTAAGAAATGTTCTTGTTAGCTTTTGTCCAGATTAGTAATTGTTCACTTCTTATTTTGGCAAATCTTTCATTAAGGCCTGGATTTAATCACAAAGGAGAAAGATGAGTGTCTAAGAAATTAGTAGTTGGCTAGATATGTGGTAAAAGATGTTTAATTGAGTGAATTTGATAGAAAACACTGAAAAGCTGGTCAAAATGGTTTGTAATATTGCCACCCAGGGTAAACTAGGTTTGCAGAGTGTAAACAAGCCTTATATCATCCTTGTGGAGAAAACCTGGATATGCTGCTAATAATATATACACAACCTAAGAAGTAACTTCTCTAGTTCACAAACTGGAAAAGGTTTCCCAGAGAGGCTGTGGAGTCTCCATCCTTGCAGATATTCAAAATCTGCCTGGATGTGGTCCCAGGCAGCCTGGTCTCACTGGTTCTGCTTGAGTAGGAGGGTTGGACCAGAAGACCTCCATAGGTCCCTTCCAAACTCAACTGATCTGTGATTCTGTGAAATATAGGAGGGTCCTTGTCAACAAACTTTGAGGTGAGAACATTTACCTGTTCTCTCTTTGGTTTATCCTGTTTTTCCTAAGTATGGCTCCCTTGACCTCTCTTTTAAAACTCACTAAGTGAAGCCCAGGAGACTACAGCATTCCATAAGTCATGGGACAGAAGTCTCCTGAAAGCTGCTCCCAGCTGAATCCAGTGGCATTACAGCTAACCACTCGCACGCTGGGGATCCAGATCTCTTCCTTGCTGTGTCCACCAGACTCAGAACCTACTTCTGTTCTTGGGTTAAATCTGGTATTTGCCGTGCACGTACGTATCTAAGTACATTTTTAGCTGGTTTTACTCTGTCAGGTTCTCAATGGCAAATTTCTCCACTCTATGTTATATAAATACTCACAGTAGATAAATTAATGTATGTCTCAATACTGACACACGGAACGTCATCCACACCAGTCTAAGAACTGCCTATTTTCTCACATTTGGAGGAATAAAATATCTCTGTGGCCTTTTCCCCTAAATCAGTTTCCTTTAACATATGTAACTGTGGTCAGTAGTTACTAGGGGAAAGGATGGTCTGACATGCAGCACACAGGTCACATGGCTGTTTGTCCTCATTTCTTTGGAAAGTGAGGCTAAAATTATGGTGTTTTCAGCTGTTTTGACAGGAAATTGGGAAGCCTGGGACATTTTTGTTTGTTACATTTCTTTGGACTGTATTATCCACAGCTGAAAAAGACTGTGGACCTTGCTAAATGCAGCTGCAGTCAGAAAGACTTGAGTGTATTCTGTAAGGAAGAACAAAGATCAAATTCTTCATCTTCCAGGTTTCTTCATGAGGCTATGTGTTGCTTGCATCTTTCTTGAGAGGAGCAACACAGGGCATGTGCACTACCACTTTGGTGTCCAGAAGCCACCTTCTACCGGAAGGAATGTCAGCATGATCAGCTTTAAGGCTTTCCTACAGCTCCTGGCATAGCAGTAGAATTTAACCTTAAGTAAATCACTATTACAGCGAGATACAGTCTGCAGCAATTTACCTTTGTTTACTGACAGGTTTTCCTGTCAGTGACCAAGAACCATTTCAACAGCTAATGGAAAACATAAATCACATCCTTCTTTGCTGTAGCTGAAATGTGTATCTAGTCAGTGATTTAATTACCAAAAAGCACTCTGAATCTGTGATTCATCTCTAAATTTTTTTGAAACTATGAGGGTTTTTTAATAGATGCTCTTGAGTAAATGACTGATGATCAGCTGTGATTTACGCAGGCAGTTAACTCGTTAATGTACTGTTTGATTTCCATCCCAATTTCCCCCTAGTTCCTTACCTTTGAGTAAGAAATTTCATACAGCCACTTCAGCTTATACAGCTCCATTTCTGCCTGTCCAAAAGGATTTTCTCTGTTCTGGGAGTGAGGTATCATAGGCATTTCACTAAAATGCTGCAAGAGCATGGAAATGGCTGAGCTGTGTACAAGATATCCTGCTTCTGGCACTTCAGCAGCAGGCTCTAAATTCAAGGGAATTGTTTGGGAAAATAACTAGAAACAATTCTGAATGCTTTGAACTGAATTAGAAAAAGCTCTTGATTTGCAAAAATAGAATGAATATAAACCTGTTTCTCCAATCTGTCATCCCAATTATTTTGTCGATGTAACCTCACAGATTTACATGGAGTTAAACCAATACACAGCAAAGACAAGGGAGATAAGAGCTGGGCTCCTGTGGGTTTGGGGAAGCGTGCTGCAGCACAGTGTCTGATCTGCAGTGTTGAATTCAAAATGCACTAGAGAAAGCACTCGTGTTAAATTGCCTAATCCCACACCCTCATCCCCTTTTTCAACTAAGGGTAATATTTTCATCAGGCGATTTGGGGAAGGAACATTTCAACTGAAGACAATTTGCAGAAGAATCCTTGTTTCTGTTGGAAGCAAATGCAGTTAGAGTTGAGCTGGTGAGGATTAAATGTGATGATAGATAGAAAAGATGGTGGATTTATTTTTTGTTATTATGCAAAAAAGGATTTTGAGTAGGAAAATCAGCTGGCTGGGAGCAATAACAGCGAAGCTGGGAAAAATAATGGGTAGTAAAATACACAGGAGCAAAAAACAGTCAGACTGGGGGGGGGGAACAGTACCAAAAAAACCCTAGCACAAAGTTTTGTTTGTTTGTTTGTTTGTTTTTTTCCTTAAAAACAGAAGTCTTGGGTAGGGAACAATGGAAAACTAGGAAATGGCCCAGTGGATGCAGAGCAAGTGAAGGCCACAGATCTTGGCAATGATGCCGAATGCACAGACTACAGAGGGGCTCTGCATAGATACTACAGTCTGCTCTGACAAATCTGATTGCAGGAGAAAGACTGCATATGGATATTCACAGAATACTGAATCAACACAATGGCCATACGCGTTATAAAGTCATCCGATCAGGATCTGGGAGGACTGTGGGCCTCGTGCTGAACGCCAGGCCACTGTAGGGACACTGGGTAGGGGGAGATCTCTGTTCCTTTTAACTATTTTTTTTTAAAAAGTGCATTGTTTCCTAAGTCATTTGGGAAGAAGGGGTTTGTGGGCAGAAATAATTCAGCATTAGAAGGAAGATCCCAGCGAGAAACTATTTTTGTATGGGCAGATGGATTTGGAACTGCAGTTGGCTCAGTACTGTTCCTAATCTATAATAAGAAACTGTTGTTCTGTGTGATATCCTGGCCATATGCTAAAGCCAGAGGATAGTCCATTATAAAACAATGAAGAATAGTTTATCTTTCTGAGTTTGTTCATACATTCTGTGGCTCATGTTTCTTCATCAGACAAGGAAAGCTCAGAGGATGGAAGCAGATGTTCCTCTTGACTCCTGTCTTTGTCGTAAGAATGCAACGTTCTCTGTCTTTCTTGAAAAATATGGTTGTCAAAACAGACAAGAAAGAACTGAACTTTCAGTCTCAGAGGTTTTAAATAACTCCATCTCTCAAACCTGTACTCTATTTTACACTGTGCTAGTGGGAGGGGACACAAAGCACTTTAGTTGTATGGAAAATGTGCAGGTGACTAGAGAGAATAGAAAAAACACAGAGTGTTTTCTCTTCATGCCATTACATCAGACATTCTTGCATGTGCTGTCCTAGAGAGCTGTCACTCCTTTGTCCACCCCTCTTCTTCCCAAGAAACACTGTTTTTATTTACACACTTTTTTTTTTTCCTTTGGAGGGTAGAAACTATCTAGAAACATGAATAAGGTCAATGAATAAGAGTCTTGATGCCTTGAAGAAAACAGCAGGACTAAGGCGAAAGCTGGGTTTGTAAGTGTCAAGGGATGAGACCAGGATCACAAACAATTACATCAGCCTGCAGGACAAGCAGCTGCTACAACTTAGCAAGTAAGAAAAGTAGACAGGAAAACCACCCAAGACCCATTACTTCTGTGGAAGAGACTTAACACACAGCCTGGAAAACTGAATTGGTATGTAAGGGTGGGTATACAGATTCACTGGGGGAAAAAAAAAAGGTAACTGCAGGGGCATTCAAACAGTTACCTCAGAAACTCCTTATGGTCGTTCCAGCTTGTGAGGGAGACTGGCTGCAGAAGAGAAATTGCTTGTGCATCCTCAGTCTCTCACTGTAACAGTCTGCAAATAAGCGAAGGGGGAGATCACTAACTGACACCTATTGACAACCGATGCGCAACAGTGGACAATGTCCTCCTGGCTAAGCACACTCGCAGAGCAACCTGGCCAATGTGAAACTTTGCAAGGAACCTGGCAGAGTGCCTCCATTTCCGTGTATTACAAGTGCTTTCGCATTTTTGTAGTTGCAGAGTTTCACATTGCTTTTTGAGACTGAGTAATTTCTAGAAGCTATAGGTGCAGTAGCAGGTAGACAGTACTGTTAATATTGCTTTACATAAATTTATTTTGCTTGTTTGGTCCTGTCAGGATTGTGTTAAGGAAGGGAGACTGGATCCTCGAGAAGAGTAAGGAGCACTTGAGTGGGCTGCTGCTGCTGCTCCCAGTGTCAGATATATTTTCAGATTTCCAAACATTAATGCTGTGACATTCTCCTTCTTAGCCAAAACACAAAATTTAAGAAAAGATATGAATATTGCCAAGACATGCATATTTGTCAGTAGGAACATAGAGTTGGGTGAAATATTTCCATTGAGCTATAAAATCGGTACTTTTTGTCCTGTGTCTTTCTGCTTTAACATCCATATTTCGATTGATATATTTACTGAAAGTTATGTTAAGAATCAGGAACAGTTATATAATTTCAAGTGAACTAGGACTTACTAGAGTTGTGGGATCACATCAAGGTTCTGGGATTCAAGTGAGATGGCTGAATATATGTATTTTGAAAGGTGGGCAGCTCTAGAGGTAGCTTGGCACATACCTATTCAGCCCAGAAAAGAACTGTGTTAGCATTTCCAAGCCAGCTGCAAGCGAAGCAGTGCATCTACACTCTGCAGGTGCCAGCACCAGTCCCAAGGGTAGAGGAGTTAGCACAGTGCTGACCATGGGCTAATTCGCCCCACTTCTCAGGACAGCTTACTGGTTTAGGCAGCACATCGCACTGCCCGCATTGTCCTCCTTCCAGGCCAGCAGCTGACTTGGGGAACTTGGCGCCCTTCTCTACTTTTCAGGACACACAAGTGCTCTGCAATTGCCAGATTACTTTCACTTTACCATGCTTTTCTTCTAAGCCTCTTACCAACGTCACACGTCATTTAGTTGAAAAAGGTTTTTCAAAAGGGAAATATACATCTTTGTCACAGATCTAGGAATGGCCTGATTTTCTTGACAAAACTGTTTTTGACTTTCCAGGCATAACCATTTCCAGTGATAACAGAGTAACTTTATAATAATACTCAGCCTGCCTTTCAGGCCATTTTGGCTGCAGCCAGAGTTTTTCTTATATAACAAATATGATTTGCATTTAGAAAGGTTGAGGGATACACTTTATTATAAATTAAACTGTTTATACGCGAAGGAGAATTAACTAATACAGTGGATTACAAAGCATGCCTCTCTACTGCCCAAGGTCCAGAGAAAACTCTTAGATCTTGTAAAAAACCAGAGGAAAATGGTTGTGAATATTCAGCTCTCTTATTCCACATGTCTGGAAAATGGTTGCTTATACAGCTAAAAGTTTTCCATTGTGATTTTAAAGAAGCTGATTTTTTTTCCACACCCGTTTCTGCCCTCCTCCTTGTTTGCCTGTTTCTCTAGTAATTTACTGAAAAAAGTAATTTATTGAAAAAAGAGAGTGGGAAGACAAATGCAATTTTTGTGTTTCCACATTCGTGTTAAAAAGTAACATAAAAAAATAAAGACTTACTTTTATATAAGCCCCTCTTAAATGAATATTTACTGAAAGAAGTTCAGCCACCTTTGGAAAGAGTAAACAGCTAACTAGTAAAACCAGGATGCTGGTCTGTCCTGAATTTGTTTTGCAGTGAGTTTGTATGCCATTGCATGAGATTGCTCATTTGAATGGGTTTTAAGAAACAAAGACTGAATAACTCTGTTCCTATTGGGCTGCTGTGCTAGAGAAGATCTTGAATGCCAGTTCATTTTCAAATGAGATCCAAGATATTGTGAGAGCTATTGTCTTGGAGAGCAAGACATGAAGCTTATTATGTTAAAGCAAGGAGAGAATAAATAAAATGAAATGCTTTAAGGGGGGGCAGAAAGGGGGGTGTGCTTCATCAATTTTAACTGACAAAAAGGTAGAACCAAATTAAAGTTAAGTAGGAATGAACTGCCTACAACTCTGAAACAACAGAAGAGATTCTTTGACATGATGCTGTATACAACTGGTATGTATAATAAATTAAAAGAGGTGTAATACAATGTAGAAGTTATTCTGAATCTAGGAAAGATGAAATTGGCTGATGGCCTGTTTGTGGTGGAGAGAGTAAAGAATACCTTGCAAGACTGTGCAGAAATGGAAGAAGCACTCAAGAAACTAAAGTCTGAAAGGCGTGAATGAGAATAAACTTAATGGATAAAAAACAGGTAGTCCGACTTTTGTGTTACTGGGTAGGAAATGAAGGCACGATCCCTTCATATGAACTGTTTCTGACCAGACCCATCAGGTTCTACTGCCTTTTGCATGCTCAGGTGAAGGACAGTAGTGTTTGGAGGCAGTAACTTCAATGCTTATGGACATGGATAAAAGACAGGTTGACATCAAAACCAGACATGATCATTCCGTCAGAAGAAAAGTCCTAAGATTAGAAGAGATGAGACTTACACATAGAAAGGTTTCAGCCCTGAAAGACAGAAAAAAAGATATTACTTACATTCCATAGGGGAAAAAGTTTTTTGTGGTAATCCTACTGGAACAGGAATTCAGCTATATAAAAGACCATTATAATGCTAACTACAAAAAAAGCAAGTTTTTTAATTTGGGAGAAATTCTTTCCAGACATTGGCCTACTCAGGTTACCATTTCTGACAGTCATTGTTAATATGATTAATTATGATGCATCAAAATGTGCTTAAGTGTTTGTTTTAACACATAGGGATCCAGACACCTGAAAACACTCAATATTTCTGCCAATCACTGTTTATCTTTTTCACCGATGAAAAAAAAGTCAGATAACACTAATTATACTGTGACAATAACTTTAATTCTATGTTTATGTTATTCTGAAGAGAGAAACCTATGTACTCATTGCCAGAAAAGCCATACATTTTATGGCATTAAGTCAAAGGAGCTCATGAAACCAGCAGAAGCGAGGATGCTCTCAAGAGATGGCTGTAGCAGAAAGCCATAAAAGTAATTATAAATTTACCAGTCTGACCACAGGGCAGAAGCAGTTATAAATTTATTAGTCTGACCCAGAGAGACATAAAGTGCTCTGGAAAAAGACGGGATTAGATTTTCTGATCAAGAGTGTAAAAGCGTGGGTTCAAAGAAAACAGTTAAGTCCATACAGTGTTCTCCCAACACTTCAAATAACAGTCCTGCACCTGAAGAACTGAGGTTTGCTTATTTACGTAGCTCCAAATACTAGCAATTATGAGACCAGACACCACCTTAAATTCACTCTTATTACTATAAATCCTTAGGCCCACATGCAGATGTCCCTAATCATATAGGGTATGATCTCTCTTTCCCAGTTTTACCATTTAAAATGTGTTCATGTGCTGAGAGCTACTTCCAGAACGGAGTGTACCTCCACAGCATTTGTAAATGTCCATCAAATATGGGGGGGAGTGAAGCATGACACTTGAACAGTTTTACAAGTTTTTCCACACATTCTTTTTTTTTTTTTCCCCCCAAGAACTCATCATATTTTTCTTTTCTTCATAGCACAATACTTGTATTCCTGTTAAAACATTTCTTCCTCAACTTTCCCTTCTTTATAAACTAAAAATTTTCTAAAACAATCTTACATCCACTTGTGCTCTGATATTCTCAAAGTTGCTTAAGGACAGCTGAACTAATATCTGAAGGGAAGCTGGTAAAATCCCAGCCATCCGCAAGATGGTAGTGAATAAGAAATGGAAATAATTCACTAAAAATGAGTCTGGTAATGAATTCTTTGAGAGCTGGAAATTTTTCCTTAATTATGTGAAAGGAAGAGAAAGACTTTTTCAGAAGAAAGGTAGTAAAAAGGACATATATCTGATTTTTTTATTAACTTAAAATAATAGTACTAAGTATGGCAGCGTTGGGTGAACTGTTTTCTCAGCCGTGCTACATACTGCACCAGGAAAAAATAAATGCAAGCGGATATGCCCCTACCCTTACTTCTTGTCATTAGAGGTTAATCTCAAGTCTCCCCTTGTCTCACGTTTGCTCAATGTATCTGTCTGCCGGTAAGATGGACATTCAGCAAGTGTGCTCCTTAATCTGCTACAGCAATTTCGTGGTGTGTCTCCCTTTTGCTCCTCCAAAGCTTCTCAGCAAATACCTCTGAAAACCTCTGTACCGGGCTGTTGTTTAGCACGCCCTGGGGGCAAACACAGGTTTACAGGTTTGGAAAGCTGTGACTGCAGACAGTACGTGCACTCCAGGGCATGCAGGCACAGCCGCTCTGCCTCTTCTTCTGCCAACACAAGCATGTTCCCAGTGCAGCTGGGTCCTGCAGTTTTAGGATAATATTGTTCCAGACTCCTGCAGGACACCTGCTCCAAACATGGGGGCCAGGAACCAGCAGAGTTTTCTCCTGAGGGTCATCATGCCCTCCTCTGAAAGGAAAGGCAAGTGCAGGGGAATCAGCTCTAGAAGCAGATGATGAAAGCGTGGAGAGTAGGTGGAGATTGGTTCACTGAAGGATGATGTGACAGAGAATAACAGAAGATGGGTGTCTTATATGTCTTTGGTCTTTCTCAGACACTCAGTAATTGGGTTTGAGTCAGGAATGGTGGTTCAGACTTTATTTAACTTAAGCATTGCCCTCCCCTGTTACTAATCATGAAGTGACACTTCATCTGTTGTGTCTTAACAAGCTGGAACATTGGAAACTGTGACACATTTCTCAAGAATGGTGAAAAATGATTTGTAAGAACGTATTTTCAGATTCATCATAGCAGTGTTTTCATTGATTAACACATACACTGGCTGCTGTATATTTTGTAGGCTGACATATGTATCGTCATCGTTCCTTTATCTCTCTCCGTATAGTGTTTATTATCTCAGACACACCAACAGTTTACAAAATGATTAAATGTGCCTTTAAATAAACACAAAGGATATGGAAATGATTACAATAATTATTTTATCACCTCGGTTGCTATTTATCAGCTCTCTCATAGTTATTATGAATGGATTTGCTCTTCAAACAAGACACCT
>Ga0181612_149201_pt1 | contig 14965 bp, 9 predicted proteins | sample HoacroProtozoa21_FD_119630 | JGI IMG/M metagenome (GOLD analysis project Ga0181612, IMG submission 119630) | Hoatzin crop microbial communities from Cojedes, Venezuel. Combined Assembly of Gp0051906, Gp0051904, Gp0051908 | reverse complement strand
TTTCTGTCTGTGAATGGGGCACTTTTTTTTTTTTTTTAATTGGACATATTTTTTTCCTGCTACAGTTTAGGGTTTGGTGGGTTGGGTTTGTGTTTTTTTTTTTTTCTCTCCTTTCTTTCTTTTATGCAGGGTTTGCTGTGCCTTTACTACCAATATTTGCCACTGTTTGTACCATAGACAAAAACATTCACCTAGCTGGTAGTATCTTAATACATATCATATTAGAACATATACAAGAAAGAGGAAAAAACATACCAAACGAATCCAAATAATCAGTGCTTAAAGTAAATAACAAGAGTCAGCACTGGCAAGAATCCACAGTATCAATACATACAAATGAAGCTGTGATGGTGTTTCTCATGGGGTGGAATCTGCCTGCATATTAATACAGAATTATACAAAATATAGCAAGGATATTGGAACAATGAATAGCTAAACTTTCACAATAACTTAAGATCTGTGAGCGAGACTGCATTGAAGATATTACACATTTTAAAAAGTGCCATCTCTCTCTGTGTCTTCTTCCCCCCCAAAGGAGGGGTGATGAATCCAGATGATCTGTTATCAGATGAGTCCAACTGCTTAAGAACACAAATATCTGGCCAGGTCCAGTGTATTCTTTAAAAAGAGTGGCAAATTATGACTATGTCTGTGCAAAATACGCCTCTTTCCTTTTAAAGAAACCAGTGTCTGTAACTCATTTGGAAAAGTTCCAACACGTACTTATGTCCTTCTCAGAATGAATAAGACATGAACTACTGAATCCCCCAAAACAAGAAATCTGATGAAGAAGAGAAAGTTCTGACTTTCCACTTCCACGTGCAGATCATTAAAAACCAGGACACCTCCTTGGTAGCCCTCCTGGGCTAGCGATCAAACTATTGCTTGGAAATACCATAAACACCCTAGTAATAAAACTCCAACATAGTAGTAAAATGGTAGCAGTGTTTCACCCTTTGAATCCATGTTTACCTTGCATTCCTTATCACAACTGTACAAGATTCACTGTTTATGGTAAAAAGTCATTGTCTGTTGCCTTGACAGTCTTCTTTTAATATGCAGTAAATCCATTCATATGTCGAGTACCTTGAATTGTATTCCCATATTACCCCGCCCTGTGACCTTTGGATCGTTTCAGGAGACCCAGCGCTCAGAAGGAGAAGCTGCAAGAAAGGACATTGATCTCTGGCAGTTGAAAAAAAAACCAACAAACGAACAACCCCTCCCCAAAACCCCCAAATCCAAAAGAAAACTAAAAAAAGAAAAACAAACCCAAACAGAAAACCAACCAAAAAAATTCCCATGATTCTCCGTGAAAATCAGCCCCTGTTTGACGTACCCTCTTCTGCATTGTAGGAATAGTCTTAAGTCATAAATTAGATTAGTCTTCCATCAAATAACTTAAGAAAAAGAAGGATTGTAGCAGATCAGTTTTGCCTGGCTTGACGCCAGTTAGCAGCCAGTTCATCTAGAGTCCCAGTCACACTGTTCAAAAACTGAGCTAGGAAGTCACATGAATGTTGAAAAAAAATAATCTTCACATCGATGCAGGATTTTTCCAGGTTGTGGGGGGTCAGGGAGAGGGCAGACCTAGGTGGGGCCACGGGTCCTATGAACAGTGAACAGGATATACGTCACGACTTGGAGGTGCACCACATTCAGGAGACGCCAGCCGTGGTTTGTATTGCACAGGTAAGAAGGAAGTTCCTCCTGACAGTCTGCCACCTGCATTAGTGATCTCTGCACATTGGCAAGTTCACAAAAGTGAAAACATTGAATTCTGTCATGATGGAGAAACACAGGAAGATGCCGTAAAGGGAAAGGCACACACACCCTAGCTTCTTATCCAGTTTCCATTTGTTCATGTGGACGCCAAAAACCTACAATAAACACAGAGTAAGCCACCACAGCAGGAACATTTTGAATAAAATGATAAATCCCCTTCCCAACTACAGGAGCACCAAGATGACTGTTCCCTTACTGATCATGGTCACCTGGAAGCAATCACAACACAATTACTGCAACAAGTGCGCTGAAGACCACAGCTGAAGTAAATCAGAGTAGCCCCTTGCAGTTATCGAAGCCACAGTGACTTGAGTCCTGGCCCAAGGGCCTTAAGTTTCTGCAATGAATTTCATTTTGGCAAGAACAATCCTATTTCATTCAATCAGAAACATTTTCAAAGGCCAGACTCCATTTTCTTCACACAAAATGCTTCAGATGCCTCTGGGCATCTCAATCTAGAGCCACACAGTCTAAGGCTATGCCTGACTTTGCTCAGTTTGCTCCCACACAAATCTCTTAAAAAATTAAAGCCTCATGTAAGTGGGAATTGCACTGATGTGCAACGCATAGGAGGACTCCCTATAGCACCTGGTCGCAAGATTTGGAAGATGTCACATAAATCCTCTTCTTTCTGTCATTTCTAGTCTGTCATGCTGGACTTGGACAGGTCAGAGAACGTGAGCCACTAATTTCAATAGAAACAGTCATGTGCAGGCACTACTAGTTCTGGTCTCTGTTGCATTTCAGAAGGTTCCTACAGAGTGCCAAAGCAAACTGTACAGCATATTGTCTACCTCTCCAACAGGAGAATGGATCTTGTCATACATCAAGGGATCTACTTCAATGCTAGCAAGATAAATAACTAATGAGGGATCTCTCAGGCTCTTCCCATGTAAAATATACAAGTATGAGAGACGTCTTGTGACAGTGATAGCTTCTGCAGAGTGCCAGATTAAGGTCTTGTGAAGTTTACAGTAAGAGTGACCACTCCTATCCCTTCACAACAGACTTCGCAACCACTACTACAGCTGGAGTTGAGAAAGGAACAGGTGAAGAAAATATCTACAAAAATCACTCTTTTGGAAATGAAGAACAAAAGACTATATACATACTGTGACAAAAACAGATGCCAGCAGGAGACCAACTGAATAGATAAGTCGTCTGCTGTTTAACCGAATCTGTAAAAGAAGGAAGTAACACCATGTCACAATTTGAAGCAACAATATTTGTCTCTGCTGATGATTCTGTAATCCTAAAACTGCTGAGTTGCTAAACACTGGCTCGCAAGCTGTAAATGCTAAGTCAGACCATTACATCACAGATTATTTTGCCTACTCCCTATTGCCAAAGAAGAAGAAGTATTATTAGAGTAGCATCCTTAGGACCTGGCAGCATTTCAGACTGTTCCACCCCAACACAGGCTTTGTCATCCATTATACTGTTATATCACAAAAGTTTCTTACGGCATTTAACTCCTATGTGAGTCCTGTAAGAACAAATGAGGGAAAGGAAATTTTGCATTCAGTCACCAATTAATGCTTCATAGTGGGGGGGAAAACAAACAAGGACACACATAGACACACAGTTTCTTCCTTACTCTTACTCATCTCCATGAAAGAAACAAGTCAATAATCTCACAGCCTGAACACCTCAGCTGCTGAAAACCATCAATATCAATGCATCATAGCACACTAGCACAGGCTGAACATTATTTAGCACTAAGACAAATAAGGCAAAGAACCAACTTACTGCCTGCAGGGCTGTGTTGAGATACTGTCCCTAAGGTACCCAGGCGCATTGCAGGCTCTGCTGTAGCTGTCTCCATGGCAGAGCCACAATTACATCCACTGTGCAAGTGGAGAACCAAGATGCAGATACTCAAAGCCGTGGAGCTATTTAACTGCCATTTTTAAAGGCTTTGGAGTCTAACCGAAGACACTCACCTGCATCTTTCAGCCCTAAATACATTCAAAAACATGATTTTATGTGACATAAACCTAAAGCTACACAGGAAAGCTCCAGAGAATAAAACAACCTCTCCAATCCTGTTCTTCAGCTAGGATTGTGCTTCTCCTCAGTCTTCCATTCTTCTCTTGTCCCTTTGGGTGGTTTTGTACAATCTTCTCAAACAGTATCACCTGCAGTATTGTCAAGGGACCACTCCGGTGGAGTCTCTCAAGGCATTTCTGCAGGGGCCACTGTGTGAGGGAGGCTTCATCCTAGGGAACGTTGGCTTCTCCAGGGAAGCAACAGGGCAGCTGGAAGCTGCAGGGTAGGTTTCATGGGTGACTGAGTTGTAAATTTTTCGACCACCTAATATCAATTATTATCTTAAGATCACTACAAGGTAACACAGCCTGTTGTATTCCTCCTTGCACCTTCTGTGCAATGAAACCCTATGCGAAGTTGAGTTTTAACTGACAGTCATCAAAACTGATTCCTATTTAAAGTAGTAACCGACTACTTAAGTTTCCTGGTAGAGATCTATCTTAGCAAGAAATTATGTACAAGTATTTTCCAAGGATGCTTTAGAGAAGGACATCGCTTTTGTTTGTCTAGAAGACTTTGATTTTGCGCAGCGCAGGTATATTTTCAGTCATTCCACTCTGCTGCTGAGGTCAAACAGCAAAACTAAACACAGTGATCTTCCTCAAATGGGCTGGTATCCAATTTTTAATCGCTCAGCTTGTTCTACGTTTGTGCACAAGGAAAAGCAAAAGCATTAATCCATTCCTGCACATGTTCCACAGACAAGAAAATAGTTCCCAGAATGAAAGTTCATCCACCTCAAACGACACATTTTTTTCTAACAGCTGGATTTATTTCTTGGGGTTTTTTTTAAACTGTTTTTACTCCAATAAACAACTCAAATGAAACTTCCATGATATGATACGATATTCTTTTCTCAGCTATTTCTCAGTCAATACGAAAATAATGGTACACAGTGTACCACTGGCCACTTTTCAGGCTTGCATCCTTCCAATTAGACTACAAAGAAGCCCATTTGCAAGAGAAGGGGGTATTGCTAATTCAATGATAAGCAGCACTACAATTTCATGAATGCAAGACTGCTGAGGCACTTGGACCACTTTGCAGCACAGTCAGGAAAAGATTCTCACCCAAATATTGCTCCCAAATTCAGAGTAATGCTTTAGCTTCATTCCCCAAGGACAACTGAGGGGAGAGTCTGACTTCCAGAGTCAAGGAAGCATTATCAGGTCTGACATTTTGCAAACCTGAGCCTGCAATTAACTCCAAACACCCAGGATCCTCTATAAAAACCCATGTCAGAGACAAGGTCAAGCATGCTGCAAAAAGACAGTCCTGGAAGGGTTGCTCTCTTCTCCTACACATTCTCAAGATTCAGGATGGCGACGCATTGCTGTACTTCTAATAAATTGTAGGAAGCATAAGTAGGTTTTTGCACTGGAATTGTTCTAGCATTTGTACTCACAAGCATCCCAGCAATTTGCAGAGCTCTGATGCTGCCTGAGATTTGCTGTTATCTTCACATATGTTAAAATATTGGCTTACACAAATGTGACATTTTCCTTCTTTACTGATTTTTGCCATCATAAAAAAGTCTACAGCCATGATGATCATTTGTTCTTAAAGGTATTACAGGATTTCTTAAGACATATGCTCTAAATGTATGTATGCACAGTGGGACCATTATATTCCTATGGCCATTGCATGTAAAATACAATATTCTCACTAGACTGACTGTCCAAAGAATTGAAGGATTCGGATTGCTTCAGAGTGTGAAGGCAAATTTTGGGACTGTTGGCATAACTGAAGGTGAAAAATGTAATGATCCCACTGTTAATGTAAACTGCAGGTTGCAAGTGGTGGACAGAAGGAAGTGTATTTTTGCAGCTATGGAAGAAATCCCTAAGGCCACTTCTATTACCAGTCCCGAGCAAACCTCAAAGTTTTGCTGAAGCCAGAGCTGCTCTTGGGATGAGAGACAACGTCTGGTTCTGACGCAGAAGACCTTTTTCTTTGATAATCTAGAGCATATTTCCTGTTACCAGAAGGAGTCAAGACAAGCTAATTTGGGGATTTTATGCACACGTTACTGCTCCCTGTAGAGACGGACTGATCCACCATGCTTCATTTACTGTCGTGTATACACTCCTCTTCTCCTGCTTCCACTAATCTGAAAGGTCCATACACAATAGCTAACCTGGATTTCCATTTTAGTTATTCTAAAATGCAAAAAAACCCTAAACTAACCTTGTGAAACTAAAATACAGATCTAAAGCCACGTTCCCTGCTACCCTAAATGAGCATCAGCTGGCTAGGAAAGACAAATCTTATTTTACAATAAATTCCTATCTGGATTTTGGTCAGGAATTCTGTTTCACCAGTGCCAATACCTGTAAAAACTGTCAGTATGAAATACATCAATCGGAAAGGAATCTACAGGAAAAGGAAGCAAATGAAGCAGCCAGAATTATTTTAGCACAGAAAATGTCTGAAATCAACCTAAAGAGCAGACGCTGCTTGTCAGTTACATCATTAGGCTCCATAAAACCAGCAGACATTTGGAAAGAAGACCATTTCAAAGGCCTCTGTGTCTAATTTGCCGAGGACAGCGCTTCCAAAGAAAGGTGTTTGGAGCTGCTTTCTTTGGACTATCTGCAAGGCTCCTCTTTGGAGGTCATTCAGGCGAATAAAAATTTGCTATTAAGGATTATTCAAAAGTAGAAAGTGTACGCTAATTATTTATGACAGCTTTACGAATGTAACAGCAACCCACGTCATGCTGATCCCACGCAGGCAAGGCAAACGCGGCAACCCCTTCAGCACCATGAGCACCAATTTTCCCTTGCAGTGGTATTGCAATAAAACACCAGAGTTTCACTCCAGATTAACAGTTCTCAACCTGGGCTTCACTAGCAACACTCCTGGCCTAGGATCTAGCTCAGCTCCCACTGTTGAGCAATGCAATTAGCTATTAATTAACATAAATAACAAGAACTTTATTTTACAAGGTTTGACTATTCCCATAGAAAGAAAAGGATTTCCTGGGAGAGGTGAAAGTGTGTTTTCTAATGCAGTTTTCACTTTCCAGTGCTTTTTGCTCCACAAATAATTGGACCATCTACTAGGATCACCACCTAATACCTCACTCTGCCACAGGACAGCAGGATTAAACCCCCTCCTTTTACCATGGGAAAGTGTGGTTTCCTTGGGTCAGCAAATGCTAGCTGTGGAATGTACTTTGTCAGGAAGCTCATTTGGCTGAACTGGATACATATCACAGCTGGACTTTCTGGAAGAAAAAGTGCAACTCTCTGGGTAAAAAAACCTTGTTGGTGAGCTCAAAGCACTACAAAACCAGTGCAGAATTCCAGATGTTTCCACTGTGGCTCAGGAGGATGCGTGCATGACATCTCCCTGCCATGCCATGGAGCAGGGAGAAAAGGGTCAGGAGAGCACAAACACAACAGGTGAGAAGGGCTATAAAACAATGAAGCAAATGAAAAACAACAGAAAGACAGCTGGAACAAATCGACATTGATGTCCCCAAAGCAGATTTGCCTTGGGATGGCTGGGAGATGGATTCCATAGATGGGTGCTGGGTTTAATTCCAGATGCACTGGACTTGCAGCACACGTGCATGCTGTGGAGCTGCTCTACGTGCACACAAATAGTCCAATTAATTTGGCTTCTTGCTTATGCACAGAGCAGCTCCGCATGGTGTGTGCAGGGAGTCCAGCTGCATATGATGCGCTGCTTTTCTGGCACATGTGGTAAGTCTGACCTCACGAGACTTCCACATGTGGAGAATAGCATACGTTCAGGCACCGTGCCCAGGGTTCTCTGGGTTATTTAAGACAGCCCTGGAGCAAGCTGATTTACACCAGTAAGAAACCTCCCTGTTTGTAGACAGAACTCCTGCTTAAGCCTGTTGCCCAGATACCTCTTACTGTAAAGGTTTCTTGGACTAATACAGTGCTTTGAGATTCTTGCAGAATTTATAGCTCACATTGAGAAGAGAATGAAAGCTGTCTGGGTTTGTTCAGGTCTACAATGCAACGGAAGTCTGGTCTTCGCACGTTTTTTTGCTAAATATTCTCACTCCAACAAAGAAAGGTCTCCTCAGAGCTAGATGAAACTCACTGCCAAGCATTTGAGGGGGGAGAGCTGCAGCCTGAGGATTTGGAGAGATGTACTCTAGTAAACCCTGAACCAGTGGTATAAGGGGTTTCCAGTGTCAGATCAGCCAGCAGCGACTTCCCTGACGTACAGGTCACATTAGAGCACTCCCCAGTTACCACAGCTGAGGGAGGTAGGTTCAGGCAAACAGCCCACACTGTTTCAGGTATGAACATGTACTTCTATCAAATGTGCTACTGGGCACCGAGATATTTAATTCTTGCATTAAGAGTAACCAGAGGACTGCTGTCAAAGCTCTTGGCTAGCCTACGCCTAGCTCTGGAAATCGTTCTCTGAAAGTATCAAGGAAACCCCCAAATATTAATGAAAACAAGAACATTCAATACTAGCAAACACTGCTATTACTTATCTATCACCAACAAAGGGAAAAAACGGTTTCAAAGAAGATGGGTTCAGATTTGCTCTAAGTCTGCTGCAACTCTGCACAGTATTGCACTAATTGGTGCACAGCTGAGGTTGCTCATCAGAACAAAAAGACAGGTATAACAGCTTCCTACTGTTTTACCCCATCTGTTAATGCTCAAGGTTTTCCTACAATCCCCTCCTGTTTTGCCCAGTTCTACACTACAGCCATTCTATCCACAGCAATGGCTAGAATCACAAAAGCCACACAAGTAGGCGTGCTGCTTTTTTTAACCTTCCCTCCAGCTCTGGTAGCCTTTAAGCATTTTCTAATCTAATGACCACCTATCTATTTCAAAAAGTAATTATACAGCACCATGAATTGTTTTATACAGTATTGCTCAGTGGTACTGAGATTGTTAAATCCAAACTAGGCTGAATAGCCACTGTTCACTTATTTCTCGTTTCAGTTTTCCACTTGCCTAAAGGATCCTTTCTTTTTCTGCATTTGATTTTGGACTACCTGCTGCCGTTTCACAAAATTCCCGTAAGTCTACAGCTCTGGAAATACAGTTTGAATTGACAAAGTATTCCCACTTCTCTGATTATCACTGTAGCCTGCCCTATTTCTTCTTGTGACTTTTAACTGTGAGCACAAGAGCTCAGAAGATTCTGAAATTTGGTACGATAGTTTAAGAAAAATATGTCCTTGATCTGTCAAATTAGGGTAGAACTCAGTCAAGCAGCCTTCTCATGAGGCAAGTGGCATCTCCTGCAAGAGGCAATGGAATAGGTTTTCTCAGGGTATGTGGCTGTGTAAACAAGGAAAAACCAGTCTAACAAAATATTCAAAACTCACAGTAAGGGAGGAGATAATTTCAGTTTTTAGCAAGAAGCAGAAAAAGCGCTTCAGTGAGAGTCGTCTTAATTACAGAAGAGAAAGCTCAGTTCTCTGTTCGTTTAAGAATAGGAAATGCTTCTTCCCCAGGAGAGAACTGTCTGCAGACGAAGCACTCCCTCATACTGCAAGGAGGAAAAATCAACATTCCCAAACTCTCCTTTGAGGTTTGGCTCATATCTAACGACTAAAGCGGGCCAGAAGAATGCTCTATTTTGACTGATCACACATGAAAGATTTGCAAGTTCAAAATCTACTCTGTCTGAATTTGAACAGAGGCTATCTCCCTGCTTCTTGTGTAGCACACACAAAGATGCTGCCATCAGCTCCAGCTATTCCCACACAGCTCTTGCAGCCAATAAGCAACCGAGGCTGAAGCTAAACAGCAGACAAAAAACAATGGAAATAAAATAAATGTGATTCCATTCTTCAGTTCTCTTCTAGTAGTTGCTGAAGGGAAACAAGGAGCTATTGCCAAAACCCAGACTGGTTTTGCTCCAGGGTCCAAATACAAGAGAAATTACCTCATTCAGGAATATGAGAAGGACTCTGCTATGTTTCCAGTCCCTTGGCTGAAAAAGCTGCAGGCCCTCTGTCTGTTTGGGGACCCTTTTCCTGCCGCGTCCCTGCCTGGCAGTGGAAATTCAGTGTAAATCCTGCATTCCCCAGGTCTTGCCATGAGACAGGGGTCTCAACAGACTGAAACTTCAGACATGTGCTGCATTCCTGCATGCTGCCATAGAATTTCCTTCTTGGACCTTTTCTGAGACTCCTAAGAAAGCATCCTTGGTTTGCTCTGTATCACACAATTCACTTTGCAGAGGATACACACTCTGGAGTATGCACATGGGGCGCTGCACAAAGACACTCAAGGTATCAAGCAAGAAAAGAAGGCGTTATGGTTGGAGAGAATTCCTGTATTGTTCGGAGCTTCAGAAGGGACCAGACACTTTTGCTTGAGACACTTTTGCTCTACTACAGTATAATCATTCCAGTCTCCCTGTCATGAAACGAGGGAGCAAATGCACTCAATGCATGCAAACTGTTCCAGGAAGCTGGTGGGGCTAGTTGGTAGCTTCAGCATGCACCTGCTGCTATACTCATCCATAGGATTTTTGGGATCAGCCAATAAATTAATGGATTACTACCTGCCAGGCTGCATATTGCTGCTGCAGTGATACCAGCACATCACATTGCAGATGCTGATGTGACAGCTGGAAGGAGTCTGGCACTCCAGAGCAGGAGGAGGAAGAACATCTACAGAAGTGAAAGGCGATGCTGTGGGAAGTAGGGAACCCCGCAGACACTGTGTCACTACCCTGCTGCTATCCTCAACCTGCACGTTTGCCCTGATGACTGACAGATCCACTGAACCTGTCCTCCCTCTTCCCTCAGAGGATTTAAGGTGGTCTATATGCAGATACCTGGGCCAGAATACGGCAGGGAACAGATACACAGATGTTGTCTGTCAGGAGACGAAGGTCAGCTTTGTCCTAATGTCGTAAGATTCATCAAAGTGCCTTGAATTAAAACAGTGAATAGCAAACTGGTCAGTAAGTAGCAAAGCAGTGACGCTTGCCGTCTTGTGTGTTTCTCGAGGGTCTGCTTCCCTCTGGATTCTCTGATGTTTAACAGGGCTCACGCTGTGGTTACTCCTCTCTCTAGCTTCCTGTTTGCGTGAAAGGAATGTAATGCCTCTAAGACTTCTAACCTACTGTCAAATTCTGCTGAAACTGGCTGAAGTTATCAGGCAGCAGAGTGACAGATAGACATATGAGTATACTCCCAAATGAGCCTGGCTGTTTATCCCTAGGCTAAAATTCCTCTTCTCTAAAACACTCCTGGATGATGTTTGGTTTACAGCTTCACATTCAGAAAAAGATTCCAGAGGGAAGCAGTTGGATGGAAGACATGGAGCAAATGTCCTTCCACTCTGGATTTGCTAGGGCCACTGGGGAAGGATGCTTACAGGATTAGAGAGTCAGCAACGCGTCCAGGACTCAGAGCTGGAAAAGATGAGAAAGTGAACTCTTTGAAAGGTCTCTCTAGGCCCAGAGGGATGCTGCTTTTTCTCCGAAAGTCTTCCTGGCATGCTAGATTAGCTATGGTTGATAACAGAAGGCTAGAGCCGCAGCAAGAGGGTGGCCAAGTGACCTCTGAGTAGTTGAGATGAGGCTCCAGCAGGAAGCACAGAGGAAGGCAGAGTTAGTGCCTGGACATTAATGGGTGTAATAACTAGGGCTCTTAAAATAATAAACATACAGTTGAGTTAGAGACTGGACATTGCAGAAACAGAAGGGATCTGATGTGGAAACTATTTGACATTGACTAGATCTGCCTTTTGATGGGAAAAGCACCAGTGGCCTGGCCCAAACCAAGAACTGTGGGACTGACAACTGAGTTGAAGGCAAACGGTGAGGGCAGAGGAGAACCTTTTCTTCTCTGCACCAACACTAACATTTTCCTGGAGAAGCATGAGACAGAGCATTCTCTGGCTTGGGTTTGGACTGACTCCAGTCAGCACTGGAAGAAAGAATAAAAATCCAGTATTGCACATTGCTGATCGCACTGAGAGAGACCTGGTTCGTGGTAACAGATACACACAGGTGATGCAGGGTCATTGGTATCAGAGACTGGTGCACTGGAGCATACAGTGGTTTTGTAAAGCGCTGCCTGGCGTGCCAATATCCTACATCACATCACCCCTGTCTGGCTGGGGCTGTGACTGCCCTGCAGTCTCCACTTGCAGTGTACCCACATCCCACAGGAAAATGTTTAATTTAAAGTAGGAAAACAGAAGAAGGGGAACTTCCTTCTCTAAAACTAGTGACAGATGCTCCCAAGACGTAGCCTGAGAAGCAAAAGATGGTTTTCCATTCCTTTCTTGTAACAAGCAAGGAAGTATAAAATAAACAATAAGCTGAAACATCCACCAACAATGGGCCTGGGAAAGGAGCAGTCAGAACTTGGAGAGGCATTTAATCAAAATGATTGTGATTTAGCACCCCAGCACCAGGATGTGTCTCAAGAGATTCACAGTCTACTTCCAGTTCTGCTGCTTACCTACTGTGCGACCTCCAGCAAGTCCATTAGTCTCTCTTTGACAGGTCCCCTCTTGCTCTTTTCCTGTCTCTTATCTATTAGATCACAAGCTGTATTTTTCCCCTCAGGCACTATCTGATAAAGTGAACTCGTTTAAACAAGAAGTCCTGATTCTGCATGGGGCTTCTTGTGGTTGCTGCCAGGCGTATGACAAAACTCAGCAGTAGCTGGGACCTTGCAGGACAATGCTTTCAATATATTGGTGTCTCACAAACAGCCACAAGCTTGCAGGCCACATTTCATCCCAAGCTCTCTGCTGATCTCAAATCAAAATGCACCATCTGTAAAATGGGCTCTGAAACTGCCCCCTGCCCTTAGGGAGTTTAAGGAAGGCTCAAACAAGCTCATCATACAAAGGGTGCCACAGCAGCTGAAAGCACCATTAGCAGTGAGACTGCTCTTCACATTCAGAATTAAACCCCATAAATCTTCTTCTGATTGGGAGCAGCTGCTTGGCTGGTTAGTGTGTGAAGCCACTTCACAGCATGTGGCTGAGAAAGTTGAGAGTGCGCATAATCACAGGACACCATGCTGCCACATGCATGTGCACACTGCAGCACAGAGGCAGACAAAGGGAAAGAAAAAGGGAGAAGATCCTCTTCTCCATTTCTGCACTGTAACGTGCCAGAACTCTTCAGACAAGCATTAACAGGGAGCAAAATTTAGCCACAGGGGATTCTGAGTCAGGCAGTCTGGAACAAGAGACACATCGGGATTTTACAGTGATGATATTAGAGAAATATCACACTCTGCAGAAAGACACGAGTGTTTAGACTTCCAGAAAAAAAAAAGGCTGGACGGGGCTTCTAGGAGGCTCTTCTGCATTAAAGCTTAACTTTCAAATCACGCAATCTACTGTTTTTGGCTTCCACAAAAGCTACTACCACCTTCACAGATTGCTTGTTAGAATGCATTTACTCTCTACTTTCAGCAAAAGCTTAACTTTGCCGCAGTCCTCTTGTATTAAACATTCTGGGGAGGCAGTCATGGTTTTGGATGGCTATGCAAAAATAATCTTGATCAAGCAAGCTCTTTTTGTCTTTTACAAACCTCTCCTTCTCTCTGTACACAAGACAGGGGCATCACTATGGCTTTGAGGAGTTCCTCATTCGGAAGAGATGCTACAAATACAAATTTGGATCCTGCCAAATACCAAAGGAGCAATACTAAATTGTGACTATCAGCTCAGAAATTACCTAGTGCTTCTGATTCCCAGTTACATTTAGTGGACAAGCAGGTTGGCCTGAGCCTGCGAACCCCCACCCAGTGAGCAGGTCTTACTCAGGCAAGCAGCCTAAGGCTCAGCCCTATGGACCTCAGGGAGCAGGAGCTCCTCGTCTTCTGCCCCTGCTGACCTTGGTGCCAGGCACATCAGCAGGGCTCCCTGAACAACAAACAGCACCTCGCAGCTCTCAGCACTGTCATCAGGTTACACCTGACCCAGCTAACTAGCTTTTTCTTGCAACTTCGTAATACTTGCATAATTAATTATTAATAATGGGGGATGGAAGGGGGAACTTGTTCTGTTTTGAAGTCCGATTATCCAAGCGAGAAATTATCCTGGAGAGAAATCCAGGAACTACAAGTGAAAACTGAGGAAACTCTCTTCGCTAATTGTGGCACTGTTTCCAAGACTGCCTCTTCTAACCATGTGACCACACTGTACAATGAACATTTTGGGTGCGCAAAACAGTAGTGACATTGTTATGCCTCCAGGAAAGCTGACTGCTTCTGTTCAGCCACTTGTTTTCATCCTTCTCCGCAAAAATATAGATGAACTACAGATAAGCTGCTCATTAAAGAAAGATTTTATTCCTATGGTATTGCCTCCTTTTGTCACTCCTGTATTCAAGAGGGAAGATCCAAGGAACTACAGGCTGGTCAGCCCGACCTTGATCCCTGGGAAGGTGATGAAGCAAATAATCCTGGGAACCACTCCTAAACATATAAAGGATAAGAGGTGATTGTGAGCGGACATACAGATTTATGAAGGAGAAATCATGTTTACCCACCCTGATAGCTGTTTATGACGAAGTGGACTTGAGAGCAACAGATGTTGTTTATGTTGACTTTAGCAAGGCTTTTGACACTGTCTCTCAAACATCCTCATAGACAAACAGAGGAAGAACAGACTAAATAAGTGGACAGTCGAATGGACTGATAACTGGCTGAACCACTGTGCTCAAAGTCCAGCCAGAGGCCAACCACTAGTGGTTTACACCAGGGGTCAATACTGCTCAACGTCTGTATTAATGAACTGGATGATGGGGCAGAGGGCACCATCAACAAGTTTGCAGCTGATACAAAACTGCGAGGGGTGGCTCACACACCAGTGGGTTGTGCTGCCATCCAGAGGGACCTGGACAGTGTGGAGAAACACACAGGCAGGAAACTCATGAACATAAACAAAGGGAAATATTTTAGGAAAGCAAAATTATAGCTGTTCAAGGAATTAGTCAATAGGATCCCCTAGGAAACTGCCCTCAGGGACAAGGGAGCAGAACACAGCTGGCAGATCTTTAAGGATGCTTTCCATAGAGCACAAGAGCTCTTGATCCCCACGTATAAGCAATCAAGAAGGGAAGGGAAGAGACCAGCATGGCTGACTTGAGACCTGCTGGTCAAAGTAATGGACAAGAGGGAACTGCACAG
>Ga0181612_175018_pt1 | contig 14966 bp, 12 predicted proteins | sample HoacroProtozoa21_FD_119630 | JGI IMG/M metagenome (GOLD analysis project Ga0181612, IMG submission 119630) | Hoatzin crop microbial communities from Cojedes, Venezuel. Combined Assembly of Gp0051906, Gp0051904, Gp0051908 | reverse complement strand
GGGGTCCCTTCCGACCCAAAACTTTCTATGATTCTATGGGAGCAAACACCATCTTGCATGTTGTGTGAAAATCCGAGAGAGGTAAAATTGCTGTTAAATTACATGCAAAGATTTCAATAAAGCATGTAATAATACTGTTATTTTTTCAAATAGTCTTAGGAAAGCTGGACGAGTTCATCCTTGTTTGTTCTTTCCGGTCTACCTATAAATAAATATACACAAATACATATATATCTGTACGTTGTTACAGCTGTAACTGATAAATGAACATACTTTTGTTAGTTTTCCAGTTTGTAGAATTTGACACGTATTGCCATGATCTACCAAAAGGATCTGTCTCCAATTCCTCATACCACTCAACCACATATTCAGTTACTCCTGGTTTGGAGACTATCCATTCCACAACCACTTCTTGATTTGTTGTAAAGGTCCTCACTGTTTCAATAATCTGAGAAGCTAAAAATTTAACAGAAAATGTCAGCAATTCTATCTTCATAAAAAATGCAGCAAGAAAACAATTCAGTTTTAGCAAGCTGAGACTGCCTCTTTAGAAGAGTATGGAACTATTCAAGGTTAAAAAAAAGTTACTTTATGTACACATGCATGTACTCAAAATACAATGAAGTACGTAAGAATTGTTACAATGGAAAGGGGCTACGCGGAGGGATTGAGGAGATGACACTCACAGATTTACGCATAAAGAATCAAAGACCAGTCTCTTTTAGGATCTCAATTTTACTGTTTGTAAAATTTTACATACCAATTTACTACCAGTTTTACACTTAGTGCAGATAAGCAAGTTTTGATTGAGATGACAAAGGCAATAGGAAAACAGTAAATCAAGTCAGCGAGTTCATGAATGACAGTGAAGCAAAAGTGAACCATCAACTGCAGAACAGATGTAATAAAAGTCTGAGTGAAAAGCCAACCTGGCAAAGCAGACAGAAAAAAGACCAGGTGAAGAAGAGGGAAAAGAGATGTATGTAGGGGAAAAAAAGGCACATCACAGCACAGAAAAACCCAAACAAAATTTATTGTGAGATACAGAAGTGGATAGAGAGGTAGTCAGCAAACTCCAGGACAAGATGACACCACATCTACACATCCAGTTTCCCGATTCGACTGTAATTTGATTGAGCATGCCAGGGAGACACTTGCACTTATTTAATGAAGAACTGATGCAGAAGTGATTCAAGTGTGTCAAATGCAATGTCTCTTCCAGATCATGAGTAGGCAGCAGGATGTTGCAATACAAAGCTCACAGAGTTATCAGAGCCAAGGAACACAACTGTTGTGCTAGAGCAGATCACATCCCTGGCCCTGGCAGTGGATGGGATGTGGTACTCTGTGCACGCATGTGAAATGAGGATAAACACAATGTTTCTCTCTCTGCTTCCATTGATGCATCTTAGGGACTTCTATTAAACACATCTTTAAATGATATTGTTAAATGCACTGCAATAATGCCCTGTGGTAACAAATTTCATGACGTTGTAGAGGTATGAGACAGAATTGGGTGAGACTCTGTAAATTTATCCGGGATGTCCAAGGTTAAAAAAAAACAAAAAACAAAAAACCCCTCAGACAGTAATAAAATAGAAATTCTAATATGACATCACAAAGTCCTGATATCTGAACAACTACATCTCAAAAAAAACCCCACCAACAATAATGATCTGTAACAAAAACTTGATATGTTATACCAAAATACAACCACCACATAATATTGCTCTAGTAAAAAGTAACGGACTACACAGCTTTGTGCATAATGCAGTTCTACATATATAGATCTAGGACAAAAGTCCTTAGCACAATTTTGCTTCCACTGTAACAGAACTTAAACATATGTCAGGAAGATCATTTTTTTGTTAATGAGAAAAATGTATCACAATACTGAGAAATCTTACTTTTTTCATCAGTGGACGGAATCCTCAAAATAGCTTCAGGAGAATTTCCAGCAGAGTTACAGGCACTAATAGATATAATATATGCCTCTTCATTTAAAAGTAAAATAATTTTCGTATCGGTTGAGAAGTTTGTCATTTTAAGCACAGCATTGTTTTCTGGAAAATACTGTATTTTGTAGCCTAGAATTCTCCCAGAAGGTGGAAAGTTGTTTAATGGCTATTAAAAAAATATACAGTAGTAAGTGTTTCACAACGTTATTTGTATAATCAAAAATGTATACTGTATTAAAGATCAAATTACAAAATGATAGTACTATATTTACAAGAGCAAGGTACTTTCTTCAGTCTCATCTTCAGGACAGTCAACTGCAACAATTTCATTGAAGGCAAGGTTCAAACGTCAAATACTCAGATTTGTAACGCAAAGTGCCTCTGGCCACTCTACCAGAAGATTAAAGTGAATTTAAACACAGCTTTGGTAGCTGTATTATTTAAGAGCAGTTATAAGGACTTTCAATCAGATTTTCCAGTTAGGTGAACACAATTCAACCCTTCCTTTCTGCACAGATTACAAAACTGTAATTCATCTACTGTTCAGCAAACAAAAGTCTTTTCAATTCTGCTTTAGTTCAGTGAGGTTTTTTTTCTGATGACAGCAAAACCCCCTGGCAGTTTTATGTCCTACAACACTAAAATACTCAATGCAACGTAGCTGCAGGACACCAATATGATTCTCAATTCACAAAAAGAGCGTATACCTTCCACATAAGATGTACAGATCTGCTTCCAGCTGAGTGTGAAGACTCAATTACCCTCCACAAATCCACTTTTTTGGAAGGTGCTATTTAAAGACACAAAAATATCTTGAAATTTGTTGTGATATTAAAAGATAGTGTACTATGTTAAAAATAGGCAAAATGTTTAAAGAACACAGTCTGAGAGCAACTTACCAAAAAGAAGTTTTCCCTTGTGTAATGTTGTGCCTTTTTTCCCTAATTAGTACAGCTTCTTTCTTTCCACAAAGTTCCTCTAGAACTTTATTTGTTAAGTTCTAGAGGAGGTTTTCTAGTCTTGTTTTAAAACTGTAAATTTACTTTCTCTGCTTATAATTGATATTGTTGGACATACTTGCTACACTACATTTCTGCTACTATCCTACTTAGCAATGTTCGGTTTCTATCTCCACCCTTGATATGTTCTCTCTTCACTGTCCGTCTATTAATCCATTTTCTTCCTAAGAAACTATGTTGTTTGTATCACCTTTCAAATCTCCTCCTTTCCTTGCTCTTGTCTTTCAACTTTCCCTCTTCCATACTTAAACAAAATACACATGCTCTATTCAAACAACAGAATTCTAAATTTAATAGACGGATGATATGCTGAAAATACAGTTTTCCATTATTAAATCCTAATGCCCCACAGTATAAACAAAGAAAAACTTACTAAATATTTAGCCTTACCTTTCTCTTCTGTGCTTGCTGTTTTCCCTTTACTCCATTCACTCCAGAATGTTGACACAACACTGATACACCGAACAGCAACTGAATATTCTGTGGAGTCCCAGAGACCTGTGAGATTACATGATCCTGTTTTCTCTGCAGAATTCAGTGGGACAGTGACAAATTCCTGGAAGTAGATACATAAACAAAATCTATTTGCCATAAAATTGCATGCAGATATATGACATAGTTTTCCAAAAAACCACAAAGGGTGCAGTTTTCATGTTTTCCACCTCACTCCTCTGAAACTCAAAATTACTCGTTTCCTATTTCGTTTTTCTGTGTAGTGTCTCCATTCTCCCTGTAAAACTCCAGTGTTTGAAAAACTTGAGCCAAAACCAGGTCTGTACTGACCAACCTGCAGCTTGCACTGTGTGCAGCTCACATGGGATTCCAGAGCAGCGACGCCATACTTCTTTCTTGTTTTTCCTTTTCTGAGTTACAGGGTCTTCTAGCTCGTAGCCATCCATATAACAGTGTGGCTGTAGGCCACCCCAAAGACCACCAGAATACGATTAAAATGAAAAGATCAATGAAAACGCAGAAAATTCTGGCACTAACAGAAAAAAAGATTGAGCCTTTAAGTGGTGAAAGAAGACGAGTATGAGGAATAACTGATGCAACATCCTCTTTGAAAAGTAGTGCCAAGGTAAGTAATTTTATCCTCTCAAAAGCAGCCCAGCCACATCTCACTGATTGAAGCCAGAAGCTAGATTGTTGTTCCAAAACTAAAGGTGAAAGAAGACATGAAAACCAGGAACTGGAGTTGATGCATCAACTCGGCTGGACTGACAATGGGAAGTGAAGAAACAACAGGAACTACAAAAAGATTAAAGTGTTTTGTGTACAGAAGGATTGATATAATCACTACAACAACATTCATATCTTCTCTTCCAAATTGCAAAAATTAATCAATAATTAACAACTGTCGTCCTCTCAATTTCAGATGGCTGAAACAGACAATAAAATAAATGTTCAAGCTAGCTAAATGCTAACAAGGTCAGCAAAGGTAAGTTTTAGAATAAGGAAGATTCCCTCTTGGGAGTCAAACTGAAGTAGTAACGTCATGTAGATTTACAACAGGGCCAAAAACCTGTGATGAAATTCTTGTCTTCCACCAGTGGAACCTTCCAATGAAAAGTGAATCAAACTGTAACAATACAAAATGTAGACACCCACTCCTTTGAACACCATGATGGGAAGTGGACTGCTCAACAAAACTGAAAATTTTAGTCCATTCTGATCTGAAGAAACTCATTGGAAAAACAGAAAACTGCTTCTATGAGAATGAATTCAGGTAACTACAAACCACTGCTAGGTGACAGACTCTAGCCAACCTGCAATAAAAAGGGCTTCAACACTATTATCAACCTCCTGCAGAACCTGACATAGAATTGCAGACACCCCAGACTAGGTTTTAGTTACTTGCCAAAAAGCTGTTAACAATGTTTAAATGTAATTAGAAACTTAGTATATGCAAGTAGAAAAATAGGTCATCCGTTTTTCACACAGTAAAAACAGTTCACAGCAAACTATTTAGATTGTTTTGCTAGTAAGGATTAAAAGGTCAAGAAAATATCCATTATTTACTCAAACTTTTTTTTTTTTTTTCATATATGTGCTGACAGAGAGAAAAACAGCTCCTATATCTAAGTGATGGTTTGAGGCTGTCTTTGTTGGCCTTTGCCATTGGACTGGCTACAGACAAAGCTATGACTCATGCCTGTCTAAGATCCTACAGAACTAAACTCACTTTACTGACCATGGCTACTGTTTTTGCTCTAGAATGTCTGTGGAAAAATGCAGGTAAATTCTGAGAAAGAAAATGGATGTAGACTGAATTTGGTAGTGAAAACGTAGACACGTGATTACTTATGCAGGTGCTGACAAATACACAAAATACACAATAATACTGTAACTTTACAAAGACATGAACATTTTAAATGTTTGGGAAGGATATCATATGCATGTAAGCATCACAAGGACACCAGTGTCTTGACTCCAAAGGGATAAACATATTCAACAAAACATTAGTTCCATTTCTAACATGTCAGGTGCCCCTGAGGCATCCTGCCCATCAGATCATCCCAAATATTATATCCTGAATCTAATAACTAATATGTCATATCTACACTAAAGATGCTTGCCACGAGAATGTAAGGAGGATGCTAATTAGAAACAACTTCAGTATCAGCAACATTTTTAAAGCTCTGAGGACTACTATTAGTGACCCTGAAGAATTATTCTCCCCAAGAATTACACATTTAATGTATAAAATATGAAGGTCAAGGCAGACAACTCAGTTTAATGAACTGAAATAAACAAGCCAAGCAACGTGGCTTATTCTTAAATCTGAAAGAGGAAATAGTAAGACTGCAAATGGAATCACTTCAATACTGAGGAGCATCGGAATAGGCCATCTGAAAGAAGCAAATGACTAAATACTGTTTTTTCTACAACAGTCCCATTTAAGCATCAGAAAGACAAACTTAGAAAAATAACTTCCCTTGTTTTCCATCTTGCAAAATTTATACCTCAATTCATTTGAAAATTAATGTATCATTAGTCAATCTTTATCTGATTCAACTACCGTGGTTGGGAGTATATGCTGTTTTCAACACCAGAGTGCAAGAGGAAAATAAAATATCTTGACTGTGTGTGTAGTCCCTTAGCCTAAGGTCATCCCTTAGCCTCTCACAGATTTATTCAGAAGTATGGTATGTACCAAAACAGACACTGACCAAAAGGAAGAGAACAATTAATCCTAGACAACAGAACAATTATCTTTAGATCCTGCACACTTAATTATGTTCCACTAAAATAACAAAGTTTTAATCATCGTTTCCAACTACTTGTTGCATTTTTTCTATTTAGTCTTCTATAACATTAAGAAATTAGTCACAAAAAAGCTAATAATCAGAAGAAAAGTTACATAACTTACCGAAGAGTTTGAATACAAGTTTCTGTACTGAACCTGGCAAACTAAATCTTGTGAAGGGATAATCTTCTCAGGCATTTTCCAGGTTACTGTAAGCAACTGCTTTATACCAGTGATTTGTTTAACTGAAAGTATTTCAGGAGCTTCAAATTTCTCTAGAATGGAGAAACAAAAATATTAACAGGGGAAAATGCTTCTATAAAAGTTCAGAATTGCTCCGTTTATGTGTGTTTTAAGGAGTTTAATTATTATCCCAATAATGTACATCCCATCAGAGTATTCACATGACGGTCTATTTTATAGACATAACTCTACATATGGGAAGCTATGTGTAAGAGAGATTGCAGTTTTTATGCTGACAAACCTGCTCTTAAACAGTTATGCAGATTTATTTCATCTGTATCATAAATGAAGAATACTACTCAGGGACAACAGCAGGGAAAAGAAACAAAGTCCGAACTATAGGTGAGGGAAGAATCCAGCTGAAAAAGACTTGAGGGGGAGAGAATTGCGAAGGAGACTATGGGAAAAGAATGGACTAGCACTGAGACAAGAGATGGCTGGTGCAGAGGATGTGGAAAGCAATGCGGAGCCACAGCAGGTCTGAACACAGGCAGTAAAGAAGCATATGGCTGGCGAGCTGACAGAGTGCTGCAGCAAAAATACTCAGTTAAAAGGGTTGTTGATTAACTAGACCAAAATGAACAGAATAAAACGCAGCACAGCGCAGAGGAAGAGACAGACAAAATGTCACTATTGCTCCTGGGAATCCCAGACCAGGTGGTTTTTTAACATTCCTAACCAGAAAGTAGAATAGCAGAGTAAATGATGGGCAGGCCTGGAGAACTGATAGTATCACTAGTTGTTTACAGCCAGAAATTGTACTGACATCTAGCACTGCTCAAAAATACAAAAGTACAGTGCAAGTATCACTTAGTTCGACAAAGTTTTAGTATATGGCCTTTACTTGGTAAATAATTAAAAACTTAGTAATTTATGATAGGTATGTCAGACATCAGCTTTAAAAAATATCGTTGTAGTTAGATGTTCCATAGTATGAATACAGCATTCTATCATCTTTCACCACCTCTCAGTAAGACCAAGAAATTGTTGAAAACTACTACTGTACCACCAAGCAGTTCGAAGAACTCTACATGGAAAGGCCATCAATTAAAACATAACACAAGACTTGCTTCAACTGAATTGGAAGCATCAAAATTTTGGTGAAAAAAAAAATTGGTAAGGATGAAACATTCTATTAAACCCTAAATGTAATTTCACAGACTTCATAATTTTAGCTAACAATTAAAGTTAGACAGCATTTCAAAACTGAAACCAATTTAAAACCAAATGAAACCCAAATAATACTATTATAAACTCCTATATAAAAAAAAAAAAATCATTACTTTCTTCTATGTAAACCAACTTTGATTACACAATTTGTTTCGGAGTTCTCTAACCTGTATGCTATAGTTGGGGAAAAAGAACCGGGGAGGGTGCAGCCAGCTCAACATGCACTACTTTATCTTTACTTAACACTTTTTTTTAATTACCTATTTTTTCCATAGGTATAGGAACGCAATCTGATGAGGCTTCACCCAACACATTTTCAGCTTTCACCTGAAAGCAAAAAGAACTACTATATGGAGTATTTGGATAATAAAATGAACATGACTCTGTTTGACTTTGGCAGGAGCCCACTGTATTTGGAAGAGTCACCCTTCTTTCTGTCATCCTAAAAAACAAAAGAGAAAAATAAAAGGAATCAGAAATTAGATTTTCTTATAATAACTCAAACTGATTGTTGGGTTATTATTAATTATTATGTATTATTTATTTTTATATATATTATTATTTACATGTCTTTGAGGTTACAGGACTTTTTTACCAGTGAACATCTCCTTAGATGATCTGTTTATGCAGGCAAATACTGTTTCCTAATTGCAAATAGCCTGCACAGACTCAATTAGTTTTAATTGCAATTAGTAAGACAACTTTTCCAGGTGCAGTAATGAGGAGTAAAAACACCTTAATGGGGGATCCACGTGCTATTATTATTTTAGATTAAAATCTCAAAGAGAAGTGAAATCATGTAACTCCACACAAGACCTCCTCCAAAATACAGATAGATAGATATAGCTAGTAATACATGCCACATGGAATTATGTGATAACAAAACTTTAATTCATCTTTTAAATATAGAAAAAAGAAAAGCCAAATTGTAGCTTTCAAGCTATTAATGTCACAGAAATTTGACAGGTCTTCCCGAAAGAACACACTGGTAATATGCTGTCTTTACAGCATATACTTTCATAACAAGTAGTGCGGGATACTAACAAAATCTGTTTCGTTTTAGCAACTCACAAAGAAATTCTTCAACAAACAAAAACTCATATATGGGGTCTGTGTTTAATATTCTGTATTATGCAGTAAGCAAGGAGATCATTTGGGTAACTCTAAAAACAGTTTGAGGCTAGTATTTCACGACCATTTTTAACCTAGTGTAAGCCTGCACTGCTGCGAAAGGAAGCAGTCCTACCTTCCCTGACAGGCATAGCTGCCTGTTTCCATCCACAGCTCACTCTCCCTTGTACCAGTGCTTTGTAGTCATAAAGTAAATCCAGCTGGGGAGTTGTCTGGATTAAAATTAATGCTTAGATTTTACTGGGAATCGTTCTGCAATCCAATTCACTGTGTGATTAACGAAGAATTTGTGCTGGTAGAGGAAGGAACGATACTGAAACTTACTTTCAATAGCTGTTCATGGTTTCACAAACTCAGCTAAGTTATAAAATGTAGAAACACTAGAAGAAGTAAGAAATTTCCACCTAATGAAGGTGGAAGCCTAAAATGTCAAGACTAAAATAGAAATAAAACTAAAGATGTTTTCCTGCCCTAACACTTAAGTAAAAAAGATACCATATCCTAGCATAACTTACAATAAGAAAATGTCTCCTCTGGAGTCTAAATTCCTTCCAGTTCTTAAGAACAATTTTAGTTATTTTAGAAAACTCCTCACAGAATCATATTACCTTGATTAGGCAGAAAAAGAGCACTACAAGCAGCATGATTATAAAGAACAGACTGACAAGTATATCTGGGGCAAAATCTGTGCTATAACCTTCCAAATTGCATCTGCGATCCTCTTGGAACAACACTGATTTCACAATTTTCACAGTAAGTTACAAAAAAGCAAGCTCCTAAACAATATTTAAAATTTAACAGAAATTTAAAGCATCAGAGTCACAAAAACACCAAAAAGCAAGAGACTACATCACTTGTATTTGTAAATACAAATCTCCAGATGTGAGCAATCCAAAAAGGACATCTAACTCTGGATTCTTTCACTGAAATCTTATGACTCTGAAGGTTCCCAGGTTAAAAACTACTGGTGTCAAGCAGAGTAACGGGGACTTTAATAGTTTTAACTGGGAATTGTTTAAAGTAGAGAAGGAAGTAATCTTTTTTACTCAACCAAAACAAGAATAGTCACCAACACAGAAAGTTTCTAGGTAACACTCCCACAAAGTGCCTCCCTTCTCCATTTGCACCTAGGCTCACTCAGCTTTTGGTCTAAATAGTAATATTACTTCAAGGAAACAAGTGAATGTCATTTTTGAAGGAAACATTTGTCTACTGAATATTGGGTTGAGAATGCTCATTTCCTTTATACAGCATACTAAAAAGGTATCAGATTGTAACTTTCTTCAACCATTACCAACCCCAAATTAACTGAATTTACTGAGGAAATGCCATGACTCTGAGCTCCACAATGCTTCCTCGTTTTCTTTAAACAGAAGTCAGAACACGAGGGAAGGGAGCCGGTGGTCTCACCCCAACAACCCAGTTCCAAATACATCCTATACTTACATTTTTCGGTAAAGAGTATAGTTTGTCGTAAGATTTGTTTGTCTTCCTGAAGTCCAGGTGCAGGTAAGTTCAGCATCAAAATAATAAATGCACGAAATATTTCCTGGTGTGTCTGGTGGAACTACAATGGTTAAAAAAAAAATTAAAAAGGCCAGTAAAAATAAGTAACTTTAATGTACAACTGATTTTGCTGGTCAAAAAGCAGATTATGGCAAACTTCACCAAGTGGCTTGCATAGCACTTCATTTTATAATTTCTTACTGCCCTCAAAATTCCTTGCAAAACCAAAATCAAAACCACTATTTCCTCCCCTGGGGAGACGGGGAGATTTTCTCCAGCCATTTCTCAGAAGTACTTAACTAAGTGCGCCTGAAGATATTTTTGCAGTAACTCATGAACTGTCTTGTATGAAACCACTACGTACGCTGTCTTGAATCTCTAGGTATACCCAAAGCAACACGCCTGTAGCTCCAGGCCAGTCCAGAGAGCAAGAGGAAAACATAGAAACAGCACAAAAGTTCAGGAAAAGACATTCTCTGAAAGATAAAACCCTTCTTGGTTCCTTCCCAGAATGTCTAATCACATATCCCATGAAAACACCTGGTCTGAGAAGCCTGCACGACTTCAGAGTGCAGAAGACTTCCTGGGAAACATATCTCTATAACCTTGAAGAGATGACTAATTCTGGACTCTCTTTATCTTGTAAGCAAGAGAGTGCAAAGAAAACAATCCCCTGCAATCTCTACAGCCTGAAGTCATCCATAAAAATGTAACACCCTCAAAGGCTTCTTTGTTCATCACTTGATAGATGAAATTCGAGTTGAAAGGAAGAGAACTGTGCCCAGTGAAATAAACTGGTTGAAGAAGTCATCTTTCCAAAACAGTACTTTTCTCTCCCACCTAATAAAACACTCTAAAGATCATTCTTCTATTGACAAGTTATGGCACACTAAACTTTGCAGATAGGCAATACCCCCTACTGTTTTTTATTCCACAGATGTATTGTTCTACACTTCTTGCGTCTTTACTACAATGAGACCCCCAGGCATACATTAGTATAATCTGGATTTATTCTACTCAATAAATTAGAGAATTTGTATGCATATTTATCATGTCGCCCTCTCCATAACAGATTGTAATTGTAATTTCTTTGGAACAGAGGATTAGAGAGGAAATCCTCCCTGCAGAAAAGGAAAGTTGACTAGGCTAGACAAATCACACAACCAAAGAGACAGACACAGTACACTCTGAACTCGACAGAAAACCTCCACTCACTTCAGCTGGCCAACAGTCAGGGTCAGAGAGGTTATGGACCAGTGCCAGTAAGGAATGCCTGCAATTGCATGCTTTATTTCAGAAAAAAGAAAATACTTGAATACAGGTGTCTAACAATGCCACAAGCTTAAAAAAAAAAAAGAAAAAAAAAAAGTCGTTGTTTGAAAAGTAAAATTATAAAGTTATTAAAAAATGTTAAAATTCATGTTTCCACATTCCTACTTACAGCCAGATTTAACTTCAGTGTGAACCAAAAGTTGTTCCTTGCCCAAGTACTTAGTGAAACATTTCACATGAGCTTTGCTGTAAATGAAATTATGGATGGTTACACTAGATACAGTCTCGTTCACAACATTATAGTTCTCCTGAGCAATCAATTCATGATTCAATTTCCAGATGATGTGGCTTGCATTTCTGTGAGGTGTGTAGCGATTTCCAAGAACACAAAATAGTTTCAGGGTGGATCCTCTTTCAATTTCAGGAGATGAAGGAAAAATGTCGGCATCTCTGATAGAGCTTTCATCTAAAAACAAAACCAGAGATATCACATAACCTAATTACATTTAAAATACCAGTAGAAAAATGATAACTTTGGTGTCTACAGATCATTAAATTACATTTTTTTCGTATGGAGTTCAAATAAAATGCTCAGTTAGTCACTCAATTCAGATATTGCGGTTTGGAACTCAGTTCACATTAATTACTATATTACCATAGGTAATACCTATTACCATAGGTATTATATAAGAAGGATGTTTCTGTACCCTCCTAAAAATAATGGAGAAATTTCAACTCTAAATTTTTTAATAGCTGAAGATTAAGAAAAGATAGTCTTGTCTTTTAAATCTGTTTTTAAAAAACATTCCGATACGTAAAAGGTATGCATACCATTTAGATGTTATCATTACTAATTACTGTATCAGAAAACACAACAAACTGGAAAGTTTAAATTTTACACCTAAGTTGCAATACATTTCAATATCTCATTAGTACTTTTACCCCACATAAAATTCATGTTCTTAGATACAGTGCAGGAACTGCATGTAAAAGGAATACACAGAAGCGAGCTGAATGAATGAATTCAGCAACAAAATTACGAAACCACCCCTTAGAGTCCTGCAAGGAGCTAGCTGTTTATTTTCTTCCTGCTACTTCTCTCTTGAAGCCATATTTCATAAATAAATCTTAAATAAAACCAAATAAACCCCAACTTTTACAGACAGAATTTCTTTGCTAGAATGTAGGAATGAAAGAGATTCAAATATTAAACTTTCTTCCTTGTTTTCTGGTATTTCTTTCCTTTTTCAGTGTATTAGCTGTAAATTGCTTTCTAATTCTTTTTGTGTCCTTTTTTTTCAAAGTAATTTCTTTATGTTTCAAAGTCACACTAACGGCTAATTTACACTCTGCTGCACAAATTTTAGTGTCTATCAGTTGAAAGCATCTACCTGCACTGTTTTGTATATTATTCAAGCTTCTACAAACATATGCACCCCTCTTCCATGTAAATCCCCAAACAATTTCAGACAAATATCACTATACAATAAAATACTGTTGTGTGTTAAGTTGTATGTGATAAATTGCACGTGAACTTTCAATTATTGTCTCAAAGTCATTATTTCAGTCTATCCTTGTGATTTCCTATTCTAACCTATACTGTTCAACTTAATCAGTTTGAAGTAGCACTGTTGTCACACATCTTTAATCCTCAACCACTCACTGCTGTTATGCCTTTGCGCACCAGAAGTGAACCAAAAGGAGACAGACAAAGATGAAAAATAAAAACTCTGCCAAAAAAAACATCGTTTCCCATCCAGATCAGATTCCTCACCTCTTCACAACTAGACACAAAAAATGCACTCCAGCAGGAGCGGGAGATGAGAGGCAGAGGGAGTGCAGAACTACCCGCTCCTCCAACTTCAGCAGTTACCTGTGCCAGCTTAAACTGACTGTAGAATTACCCCATTAACAAATAAATAAATAAATAAATAAGATCAATAGTCACACATTGTTATGTGACTTAAAATTAGGAATGAGAACATTAGTAGTCATGGCATGAATCTCTGAATAGGTAATGTTTGACTTAAAACAGTCCAAAACCAGCAGACATCAAGAGCATTTCAGTGTTCATGTGTTATAAAAACATTAATTTGTTCCACCAGCAGATCTCCAAAGTTATCAGCCTTTACAACGCAACAAGAACTGAACCACGATATGACTTCCAGATGCAGATGCCCCTTCTATATCCTGTGCATCATGGAGACAGTTAACAAGTAAGTTTTAAAAAACTTTTTTTCTTAATACTTTAAATACATAAGAAAACAAATCCAGGCTATCATGATCACAATTAACATTCCACAAGAGGACATCAAGAGTATCATAAATTAATTTTCTCTATATACTGCACATCACTTAGTCAATCACCTACTAATTTCTATTTTCAAAATACATTTTTGTCATTTTCAGAACTCTTTGAAATTCCATTTGGAGATGGACACCTTTTGGAAAACTTTCTTATGGCAAGACAGGTGCTAATAATCAAGAAATATACCTGCTAGAGAGCTGCAGAGCAGGACAAGCATCCAAATCAAACAGCTGAACATTTCCTATTCAGGAACTATGGGCAGGAAATGCTGTAATAAAATAAAAATAAATAAAAGTAAAAATAATATCCTTCAAGCAAAGATGCCCCTGTAATACTTTATAAGCATTTGTATGTGACTTAACGGTATTCAGCATTTCTCACTTGCATTCAAGTTAAGTATTGCTTTGCCTAAGTCTTACTCTCCTGCACAACGGCAGAAATTTGATGCAGTTTTCCTAAGTGTATATGTTTCCTACAAAGATAAGAGACATAAGTGTACCTGAAATCCTTCTGAGAGCAATCCAATCCATATAAATAATTTATCTTCCAAGGACTGTGTGAAGAATTGGTAAGAACTACACCTACACCCACTTGAAATCCAGCCTGCCTAGCCATCTTATGAGCAGATTCACTTAGCAGAGTGAGTTTATTTTGAAAAGAAAAGCTGTGGCAGGAGAAGGAGTGATCCGCATCTCTCGTGCGTCACCACCTAATAAAACAATTGCTCAGGAAGTAGGCAACAGTTCCAAGTCATCATCCACCCAAGACAGGGTGAAATCACGTTGGTTTTATTCCAGTTAAGTGTCCAAGGCACCAGACTTGAGGACACTCTGCAAATGCAAGAGAAGGTACATCTCTTTGGCTTGCTCTTTGAAGATGAACTGTTGTGCAGCCAAAAAACCCCAAAACTCTGGGGAAGAAGGAGGAAAGCAAAGAAGTAGAATGATTTCTTCTAAAGGTACAGTTGAATTTAGGGCTTCAGGAGAAAAACGACAGAAAGCAAATACTCCCCTTGCCTCAATTGCCGCTGTCATCACTCACAGAATCACAGAGTGGTTGAGATTGAAAGGGACCTCTGCAGGTCATCTGGTCCAACCACCCTGCCCAAGCAT
>Ga0181612_120524_pt1 | contig 14966 bp, 8 predicted proteins | sample HoacroProtozoa21_FD_119630 | JGI IMG/M metagenome (GOLD analysis project Ga0181612, IMG submission 119630) | Hoatzin crop microbial communities from Cojedes, Venezuel. Combined Assembly of Gp0051906, Gp0051904, Gp0051908 | reverse complement strand
CTGAAGAATGTCAACACAAAAAAAGGCAGATGCGTAAAAAATTTAAATGTCAGAGTAAGACTGGGGCACGAGAACTCAGCGAGCATGCCACCCGTAAAAGAGTGGACGGGGGGGGGGGGGGGGGGAAGAGTTAATCCAATGCTTATATATGCTAAGGTAATGTCTGGGTAGATACCTTACTAAGCATGAGGGAAAACAGAGCAGATGTGCTCCCAGTGTTCCCACAGCCTGGGGAAAGCATCACAATCGCAGCATCTCCTAGCTCCTAGACCCATACATGTCTTTCTAAATAAATATTTCCTGTGTAACCCTAGTCAACCTCTGATGCAGAAGCTCTGAGCAAACTATACAATCTTCATGAGAAATAGATTTGGTTACTGGATGCAGGACCACACTGACATTGCAAGACCGAATGCAGGGACAAAACTGACTTCTGGCACATTTTAACTATTTCAGAAAATCCAGTTTCCGTGATCATCACCTACTCTATCTCACATTTGCAAGGCTGGTTGCAGCAGTGCATTAATATTACCAGTACAGAGCAGCAACTCCAACAGGGAGAAGAGAGTATCTGCTCTTGCAATAGGTTGAATTACCAACCTTCCACAAACTCATTCTGTACCTGCAATATCCCAAACTAGTTAGACCCTGAGCTGTATAGCACAGGTGTGCTAGGGGCAGCTATTTCCTCCATTCAGCTACCCCTGCACATACCAACACAAAGCTGAATATAAAATCAAGAGCATTTCCTGTGATCAAAACTATTTTTCAAATGTGAACACTGAAATTTTAAAAGAGAGAGCAAAGGTGTTTACAATATGCCAATCTTATCCCAACAGAAGCACAGAGGTTTTCCAAAAGGGATGCTAAGCACCCTCAGTCTTCCCATTCAGATGCTGATACACCACATGGAGGCATATGCAAGGTAGTAGACGTTTTGCCACTACTCCAGCTTCCTTATTAGGAAAGCCCAGTGTTAGCTAAAGGACCAGCATGAAGCACACACCTTGTTTGTGAGTCCCCCAATAAAAAACAGCAGCTCTCCAGTCAGCTGGCTTTTAGACTAAGACCATATCAATATCCTGTTCCCAGTCAACATTTCTAGAACAGCTGGAGAAATATGAAATACATTTGCACATAGGAACTCATGACTTAGAGCCTTAACAGGCTTCAGATCTTTGCAACAGGGTGTGCTCACAGGGTGGCAGACAAAGAGGCAGGGAACAAGTTCTCCTCTGGCACCACGTTAGATATGGTTAATTCTCTTTATACTTACTGTTGCACTAAGTCACAAGAGATGCTTAGGTTGGCTGGGTTTAATGCCATTTGTCAAGGTTGGTATGTTTGTGGACTGCTCCTTAGGAAAGCAGCCAGTTTCCTAGTCATCCCTCTATAGTAGCTGCTCTGGTATGCAATTTCATAGACATCCAATATGTAGAACACATGCTGACTTACACAGTCTTCACATGTGTTACATATATTTTTTGCTCCACGTGGCAATGAAGTTAACAGAGGAAGCAAGAGCGATTAAAGGACCTCATCCAGCTCTCCTTGAAGTCAGGATAAAACAAAAAATCCATCCCATATATTTTACTGAGAATAACTTGGGGATCTACAAGGGGATGACAGCAATGTGCTTCAGAAACATGCCAATCAAACTGTCATTGCCAAAAAATGCACACCCTTGCAATCCATCCTAAACACTGTTTGCCTATAACATACCTTCACCTCTACCTCGAGAGCAGGGCTGTCACCTACGGCTTTCAAGTTTGTTTTTGAGAAGGGAGTTTCACCTATTTGTATGCAGAAGAAACTCCCTAGCGATGTTTCAAAGGCAACAAGGCTCAATTACTTTGAGAAGCACAAAGGTGTCACAACACTGCTCACAGTGGACTGGACTGGTGAAAGAAGCTACGACAAGGACACAAAAGCTGCTGTGCACCTTTAAACCTCTTCTTACCTGTCTTCTGTTAACCTCATTAGAATTGTCCCTCTAGTTGAAAAAACAATGAAGGACATCCTCAGCTGAGGGCTGGAGAAGGAGAGAAAAACAGTAAATTATTTTGGTGGTCCAGACCAGAGCTTACTGTACACATAACACCAAGCACACAGGGCACTCTGACTGCTATCTGCGGTATAACTCAACAGGGTGAAAGACAGGACTGAGCAGCAAGAGGTGTTTCGCCCTGGGCCTTCCCAGTCAAGGCAAGCCATGAGGAATCCTTCCAAAAGGTGTAAATAGCACTTGCATCATGACCTTAAGGATTGTTAAAGCAAGAAAGGCTGAAGCATGTCCTGGTATCACCATGGAGATGAAGGAAGGCTAATTATGTTTTTCATAACACATTCCACCCACTGGCCTGGGGGATTTTTCATCCAGTCTCAAGGCATTCAGTGCCGGAAAGCTGCAGCCTCAGGCTTCTCCCTGCAGACCCAAACTTCTGTACCTCAGGCACCAGCCAGCCATCTCAGAAACAATGAGGATTCCTGCCTCACAAAAATACAATTTCAACCATGGAAGTCAGGCAGCAAAAAAAGTGACCAACTAGCTTATCTAATCCTGTTTCCTGCATGACAGAAATCTGGGGGGAAGCAGTCAATGGGATGATTCGAGAACGGCACTACAAACTCTCTCTCCACCATGGGAGTGGAACCAGCACATGCTGCTTGACAGCAACTGAGAGCACATCTGCCAGCTGCTGGCACACACACCTCTCCTCGTTTGCTTATCTGCACAGCAGCACTTCTTACCTTATGAACTTGCGGGCCAGATGTTCCACAAAATGATATATTTCATTCCAGTGGTGCAGGACACTTCCTGATCTAGGGAAACAATTATTAGAGGAGATGTTAAATTGCTGCTATTGTAGCTTCCCCAGCCTAATGCTCAGTAATTTCTTTTTATTTTGTTTAACACTCCTTGTCCCTACTCTTCCTTTAAAGCAATACTAAACTGTAAATGACATTTCCTACTTAACTGTGAAAAGCAAGAATAATTTACACTCCAGGCAAGTGTTTGAGACTACACTTGGCAGTAACATATGGCAGTTATGCTAGACCTCTGGTGCAACCATAAACAAATAAACCTTGTGTGAGTGAAGACCTGTCTCTGCACAGTATTTTAGATTAATTCTACCAACTCACTTGCCATACCATCATGCAGAACTTGTAGCTCAAGAGTGTTTTGAGAATAAAATGCAGTTGCAGGAACAGATTATTAAACTTCTCCAGCCTTTCCACTGTGCTAGAGACTATGAGAAGTAAAACACCTTAGGTCCACACCTCGACTGTTCTGGCTAATTCTTTCACATCTCAGTTAAAGGCAAAACAAACTAATTTTGCTCCTCAGGAAGCTAAGCCATGGACTATAATGGAATTAGATTATTCTTCTTTATGCTGTAAGAACCAGGGTAAAATTAGGTTAATCAGGATCTTTCAGCACTAAATGACCCTTCTGGCCTAAACCCTTCCATGCACACCGGACTATTAATATTGGAAAAAAATTCCCTTCCTAGATTTGGAAAATAAATGTGACATCGCTTACTTAATTCATCAACTACAACTTAAAACATTCATAGGGCAAACAACCATTCCAGCTTTAATAGAAACTTCATTGATCTGCAGTCTGAGGAAGGAAGGATGACCATCTGAGATGATGTTTTTTCACTTCACAGAAAGAGAAGGCATCTCACCCGGCTCTGTTCTGCCTTAGATCTGAGGATGCAAATCAATAGTCATGAACGGAGTCACCCAATAGCCCTGCACACCTGCTACAGCCAACCCCAGTCAGGCTGCAAAGAGCATTACTTCACTTCCTAGCAGCACAGCAAGCATGCCAACCACATTGTGCAGGTCACACAAATTTCTTTCCCTGTTCTCCCTACACCTGGTTCTCATTTACAGCCATTCAGTAAAAACCTTGATATTAACCACTTGCTCCACAATACCTTAAACCATTCTTTCTCTATGTGACCCCAATATGTCCAAAGGCAACCTTAGATGATGTGCAGTGAGGAGCCTTGCGCAGGTACAAGAGCAGACAGTCCATCTGGAAAAACAGTGAACTCCAGCTCTTGTTGCAAAGGACCCGATACCAAATGCACCTATTTAAAGATAACCTTACAGGTACCCCTGCTTTGTCCGTGATTGTAAAGGACAGATTGCAGAGGAGACTTGATCATAAACAAATGCTAATGGTGCTAGATTACTTCTTGGCGCTCTTTCATCAGACCAGCACTTGAAATCATTACTTGTTCTCCAGGCCAATGTGTATCAGAGAGGTCCAAAGAAATACCAAAAGCGAGGGTCCTGATAAACTAATTAAACCCCACAGACCGTGGGAAAATTGGGCAATGTACATCAAGAGTTGCTGTCAAATGAGAAACTCAACCCCTGCTGCATCCAAACTGCAAACTGATAGAACAGAAACAGACAGAGCTCAACCCCAGGTGCAAATTCCTCTCAGATGTCTGGGATAACTCTGAGACCTTGAATATAATGGGTGCTCCAGTCCCATCAATGCCAAGCAGCCCAAATAATTTCTGAGAACTGGCCTGGAAAATAAATATTTATTGCCTTTATATGGTGAGGCATAAAAGAAACACTTGACTTTATAGCAATGGTTACACCAGTCTGCAGAAGACACAGGCTTTGTTTACCATACAACAATTACTACTTCCTTCAGTGAAATGTATGTTGCTTTAGACCACGAGGCTAGGATCCTTTCACAAGTACACCCTAATTAACCTGCTCCTAGCCATCAGACAAGACAACTATACTACACTTCATGCTAAAGGAAAATTCAGCCCTCAGCCTCTGCCAACGCAGAAGCTCTAGCTAGCCCCCTCTTGCAATAGGACACTGCCCTAGAAGCTACATTAGCCTTTCGAAGCATGGTTATTTCTTTCCCTTCATTATAAGTCTCTGAACAGAAGCTGATCATCACTTAAAATTACTATTGCAGCACAGCAGCTGGCAATGAGATCCAGCCACATAAGGTATGTAGGTCATCATCTAAAACTCCTGTCATTTGCCATGGCTCTGAGAAGTCATGCTTTTTTTGAAAATAACATTTGCCAGAACAAAGCTGAAAAACCAACAGCTCAGTTCCATGATGTGCCAGTCAACAGCAAGTGTTCACCTTCGCAACTGTTGTGCCGCTGGTCTTCACTTGTTTGGGCAGTTTTTTCAGGTAAGTAATACTTCTTAATTCCTCACAAAAGTTTGGCCCCAGCTCCTGCTGCATCTCCTCCCCTTCATCATCCTCACTGTTCTCCCACCAACAGTCCCATCTTTATGCCCCCTAGAACAAAATTCCAAGCATCTGAAGTTACAGCTCCTTCTGTGAAACTTTCCACACATCTATTAACACACAAAAGGAACAACCTCAAGTTCAAGAGCAGCAGAATGTTAAACATCTACTTTAAGGAAACTTCCTACCATTGCTACAACCATAAAACCAAACCCACTCTATCCCACAAAATGAGGATAGTTTCTGCTTTCACTTCTAAAGGCTCAGAAATGGGGCAATTGGAATAGTCTACAACCCATTCATTTTTCATCTCTACCAGAGCAAGCTATAAAAGGGTCCCAAAATGAAAGCTCATGCTTTTGCTGACCATACACCATTCCTTCTAGCACAGCAAGTTCTTCCTGTGTAGCTGGACAGCTTACAATCTACCCAATTTCTCCATCTAGTTGAGCCCAGGTGTCAGTCGCTAAAAACACCCAGGTCTGCCTTTAGAAAAAAGTACTCCTCTACATAAAATACATCTTCTGAAAAACACTTCGGACTTCTTACAGTCTTCACTTGGCATAAAACAGACAAAACCAATAAAAGTAACCTTTCTGCAGTCAACAGAAGGTTTACAAAGCCAGCATTAGCTTACAGTGTTCATCTCCACAACTTTCGGCTGTGTTCTTCAGAATCCCCGCAGTAAGAGACATTTGTCACTTGTAAAGCCTCTCATAAGGCAGGCCAAGAACTCTGACCAGGACAACTGTTTGTAAAGCCTAACTGTACAACAATAAAAGCCAAATTTAAAGTCGTTATCTCTTCATATTCCCAAAGAGAAACAAGATGATCAGCGAGCCAACACTTCGCAGCTGAATGGTTGCTGCTATAAACCCGCTATTCAAGAACAGGCTTATCCTGAGGATGCCAAATTCTCTTGCTGGAGAAAAGCCCATTAAATGGAAATTAGACTACGTAAACCATTAAGCCTTCAACAAGAGAATGATACATTCTGTGGTCAACTGTGCTGGCATTTTGTATGCCTAAACTAAAAGCAAGGCTGAGAGAGACCCTCCACACGACTCCATGGTTGCAGACACAGAGAGCCACAGTCTGGCTAAACCCTGCCTTCCAGCAGCTGCTCTCCTCCTACTCACTATGACAAGATGCACTGCAACCCCAAACTGCAGCAACTCAAACCTCCTTACCGTTTGACTTTCTTGCACTTTTTAGACTCCTTGTTTCCATTTCTGTCTTTGCACCTTCTCAGAATACCCACGGTTTTATTTATTTCACAAACTAGAAGAAAACAGAATGAAGCCCGCAAACTCTTATACAAAGACTTCACACCAGTTATGTGCACTGCAGCTGACATAAGTGCATAAAGACACCTGACATGCAGACTGCTGTTGATCCAAATTCTCCTTAAACTTTTGGACCAACTTCAAGAAGTCTCATAGCTGTCAAAGGTGGTATTGACCCAAGAAGTTTTGCACCATCTTTTTAATGAGCTCTTAACAAATAAAACATAAAATAACACAAATGAACCAAAAAGCATCCTTTGTCTTTCCAAATACTTCAGGAGCAATTTTGAGACAACTGCATAACATAAAGGTGTTAGAAAGGCTATGTAGTTCTTTGAGGAAATGCTGCTATCTTGTGCCACACGTCACACAAGACAGCTTACCAGAGTACTGCCAAACATTTGAGGTTACAGGGTCTACAGAGGTCCAGTTCAGAGCAGGATAAGCCTCTAAGCCCAGTCGCAGGCCAAGAACATTCATCTCCTCCTGACTGGCAGGGGATATGTAAAAAAATAAACTAATCAACAAGTAACCATGGACTCAATCTACATCAAGCAGTAGATAAAGCACAGAGTGCTGCAGGCACACACTTAAACCTGGATGTAAGGCAGCTCCCACCCACTCCTTTTACCAGGGAATAGTTAACCTTCAGTTCACCACTGATAAAAACATGTACACAGGTCTTGACGGGCAAGAATTTCACATACTAACTTAGCTCATCACAAAGGCATGCCTACAGCAGACTTAAGTGAATTACATTCCTTCAGGCAACAAGCGAGAAAGACACAAGAAAGCGCAAATTTCTGCACACTACCTTGCTAGCATCCCTCCACCCTCATGCTAAACCAATGAAAACCATGCCTCCATATACCTGCAAGCCCCTGCCTTCCAAACAAAACCCACACGTCGCTCTGGATTCAGTCCTGTGATTCCAGAAGAACAATCAAGGAATCACTGACTAGGTCAACAAAGAGCAGAGATGATTTTGAAACTATTTCTGCAGACACCCAATTATTTCTTCAGATTATAACAGCTAGAACATTATTCAGCTCTGTAAGCGTCCTGTGGTCAGCTCTGTCAGAGGGTTCACGTTTCCCAGGGGAAGAGTCACCGCTACTGGAAGCGGTTCACACAGGTCAGCCTTCCTGCCTGCTGATGCAGACAGAGCATCTGTCTGCTTTCCATCTCACCGTGGCCCTTACAGTCTTCTACTGTCTGAGTATAAATCTGGACTTAGTCCCACTTAAGTCACGGTAACTACAGCTACTAAAGCTAGATTCAGAGAAACAACTATCAGCCTCTCTAGAGCAGGGGTTTCACTTCAATACAACCGGTTAAAAATAGATCAGCTGTCTGGCTGAATAATGAAGGGATCACAGGAAACAGCTTGGATTACTTGCTTCATTTCGACAAGGATCTTTTAGAGCCAAGTTTTCTTTCACCCATGTAGAGTTCCTCGCGTGTTCTCTGCACATGGGTATAAAATGCCTACTATTTGCACACAACGGGCAAGAGCATGGGAAATAACACTTTTGACATCCAGAGGATACAGCAAAAATTACGGAGGAGACTTACTCATTGTTATTCCTCCCTCGCTACCTGCAAATAAATTAACCTGGGAGCTGTCTCTACCTGATGGTCCAGCTGTGCTCGTGGGGGGTGTTCACATACTACAGCACTAGATGCCATGTTAGTTAGGGGGTGGGTCATAGCCTTCATTAATCAGTCACACAGATGATATTTTTAGAATAACTGGACAACATCAGCAAAAACAAATGTTTGCTTTATGTTTATCAACATCTCACCGCTTCCTCATTCTTCCTTCTTAATGAAGGCCCTATACCTTACCTTGCATCCAGGCCGCAAATTCTTTGGCACCATCTTCTGCCATATGTTTTGCTACCATTCGGTCCACTGGAGCCTCAATCCGTGAAACCACTCAACACCACAGCAACACAAAAGGCTATGCCATCTAGGACCAGCTCCCTCAACAATTCTCCCAAGATATGCCAGCCTTCCCTTCCTCAACTCTGGGCTCATCTTGGTATGATCTCCAATTTGAGATGCTCAGCACCCCGTATGACTACATCCTGCATGTATACTAAAGAGCAAATAGCATACAACTGGACTCTAAATAGCATACAGCTTGAGTTGTAGCCTTCTCCACATTTTTGTTTGGGTTTTTTTGGTTTTTTGAGGGTGTTTATTGGCAATAAAAGCACAAGACAAATGGATTAATCCATTCTTAATTCACATGAATATAATTTCTCCAGGGAACCTGCCGCCAGGCAGCTCAGAATTTCAAGTTAGGTGTTGGTGTGTGTAACATTATTTTTGCCCTTTTAAGTTTGTGGCATGTCAAGCAACAATTCTCAAGAGAGCTGGCAAATCTTAGTTTCCACCAAAGTCGGAGCTCTGCACCAACAGCGTGACAACTTCAGTTTTACTTGGCAAGGAGTTTGCCCAAGTTGAACCACAGTCCTCTGGGGTGTCTGCATCACTTTCGGAACATAACTCTGCTAGCCTGAGGTCCAATGATCACAACGTGAGAGGCCTTCTCTGTTGCCACCTAAGCTGTGTGAGAACCCTCAGAAATGATAAAAGGCACGCAAGTGCATGCACAGAGATTAAGGGTGCTATCGTAACCCAGAAAGCATATTTGGTATCATTCAAGCTTTTGTTCTGTTCGTGACATGCACACCAAAGCTGCGTAGCATAACAGGATTAACTCTGAATGGCTGAATACTGGATTTTCTTCTTCATGACCATGAGAAATGGGAGGTTTGCTTCAGGTCCTCTGAGCATGCCATCTGCAGGGAGTCACGTCTCCAGCTGTGCGCAGACAGCTGGAGGAAGCCTGCTTTCCCTTCAACAGTTCACACAGCAAATTTGCAGGAGTCTCCCAAGGAGAACGTTGCAGGGAGCTAGAGGATCACTTCAGGAGAACAGCCTATAACAGCTGCGCCTTCCCCAGGGGGTTACTTGTTCACTTTGTAGGGACTTCTTGTGGCCAGAAGCATGCTTCAAGGGCCAGCACTGTGACAAGGACTGTGTATAGTGCAGCAGCTGAAACTCGTCCTATGAGCAGCACACATAGAGGGTGCTAAAAGGACTTGAGTAGTCACTAAGTCCAACCAGGCACCAAGGCAAAAGGGTCAGTTGAGGGCTCTAGCACTGGTGACTTCCAGGGTTGTGTTTATTGTTCTTATCGTATTCCTTTGATCCCAGAAAGTAGGTTGCTTAATAATTTAATGGCTTGCTTCCACCATTCAGATTAACACTTCATGTTTCAGAATCCAAATCTCTTCCACTTCAGTGTCCTTTATCACATCTAATAACTTTTACTCATTTTTAGAGCTATTTCAAAGAAAAGCAGGGAGCCCTGAATCTATTATTCTCTTTCCATAGTTTGCCTGAAGGCCTCTATAGGCACCACCTCTCTCTGCACTCAGGACTTCAGCAGCATTTCCTGAAACATCCTCTAAACAATTACAAGGTAGAAAACCCAGGCTAAATAAGACTCAAGCTTTTCAGAACTTCAGCTTAGCATCCAAGGAAGAAAAGAAAGTTTTAAAGATAAAGGATATGGAATAACCTAACTCCACCTCAATAAGTCTCTCATGAGGCTCCTCAAAGACTAAACAATCAGGTCCACACATACTGCACACACTGGTAGCTTAAACATTATAACGCTCCTCCAAATTCCACTGCAGACCAAGAATGTTTCTTCACCAGATCCTGTTCATTTCTGCACCAGAAAAATCCCAGAAATAGGTATCTTGCAACTATCAAGGCAGAATTTTTGGTTGCATACCTTGATACATACACTGAGGTAAGCCTGTCTACCTTAAACTGCGTGCCAAGCTTCATACTTCCACCCAAACTCATAATCCCTTGCAAGTCAAGCCTTTAAAAGGACAGCACAGAACTTGAAGAAGTGGCTGTTAAAACTACATTAGCTCCGAGGTACAAGCCAGCACATCCATCGGTTTTGATAAAACCTTCAATTCTGCTTTGACTTTTAGGGAAATGCAGCTAGCAAAAGCTGTCTGCAGTACAAATCATGCTCTGGGTCATTTTTTTCATCTGTAGCAATAACAGTATTCCAATTAATAAGTGAACAGCCAAAGCAACACAATGCACTAGACAGGTAGATCTTTCCACTGAACAAAGTAAAAAAGACAAAAATCTTTCCCCTGAAGCATTAGGACAACTGGCATACTAAAACATCCAGTGTCTCAGTCTTAGATTTTACCCAGTATTTTGTAATAATATGTTATGTAATTCCAAGTCATTTATACTAATGGAAAGTGCGAGCTACTGCAAAACACTCCAGAGGATCAGTCAGAACGCTTCATCTGCGAGCACTTTTGGCAACTTGCAAATCCTTTCCTGTCTCTGAAATTTATGGTTAATAATGTCAGTACCACGGCTCTAGCATGCATCTCCTCCACTATTTCCAAACCTTTGGTCCAAAATAACTATTCTTGAGTAAGACATTTAGGAGAATCGTTTTAGATAGTACTTTTTTGAAATTGTTGCATTGCTTCAATAGAAAGCTTTACAAAGCTCAGCGCATATCTATTGCACATTGCTCCACCTCCAATCTTAAAGGCTGTAAAGAGACAAACTTACCAGTGCCAGGAAGATGACAGTATCACAACTGGTGATAAACAAAGTAAAGTAGGAAGTTATCTTCAGTCTAAACAGTTAAGCAGTCAAAATATGCATTTGATTAACAGGAAACAAAGAAAATGTGACTCAGCATAGAAAAAATAAAGCTCTCTTTAAATAAGGCACTCTAGCTGTTTTCCATCACGACAGCCAAAATCAGACCCTTCTAAAGGGAGCAGCCACCTCTCCGAGCCCAGTCTTTACCCCCAAGTTGCTGCTCTAGAACATCCAGAGCTAAGGAGTAAGAAGTACAGAAGCAGACCTCCAGGCAGGCGAGCATTGCCTCCACGTTTTCAGCTACTGAATTAATGCCTGCAATAACTCTCCAAGCCCTGCTTGCATGAGTGTCTCAACCTTTACAGTTCATAGGGAAACCAGAGGTGACCAGGGTGCTGCCCTTTTCCAGCCACTCTTTTCAGATACTACAGGGTCAAGTACACAATAAAGCTTCTTCTCTATCAGCCAACAGCAAAAGTTATAACGGTTTGATTTACAGAGTACAATGGGATTATACACTAGCCATAGCAAAGAAGCTAACCACAATAAAAAACAGAGGAGTAAGGAGTTTTGCAGGTCCCTCAGGGACACAGAGACTTCTACAAAACCAAAATCCAAAGAAAACCTCCTCGGTATCAGTAGATGCCATTCCAGTTCATACCCAGAGAAAGATTTATTTGAAAAAGAACAGAGTAGAACTGACTTACTTGTCTAGAATGAAATACAAATCAAATCCTCCGTAACAGGCAGGACCACCATTCTCTCTCTTCCCACCTTGTCCACCACAGGCTAGCACAAAAGTTGCTAGGAAGACATATTTGAAGCCAACACTCAAGATGCTTTGCTTTGCAATAGCCATTATATCCAGAGAGGAGTAGGAGAAAAAAAAAATCTCTTCTTCCGAGGCTCCTTTATTACACAGGTTTCTCCACAAAAGCCATTCAATAACCTTTAAACATGCATATATGTATACACATATATATTATTCCTTAAAACTCCACTTGCAACAGTTGTCCTCTGGAATTGCAAGACTCTCCCCCTTGTTTCCCTTGCACTTCTGTTTCTCGGTTTCAGATTTCAAGATGCACAATACTGTATTTCACTTTTTTTTTTTTAAAGGGACTTGACCCTCAGTCTCACTGGCAGCTCTCTGAAAGCAGCAACATTGTTTTGTGAGAGAAGGAGCAGCCTCTTCACAGATCTCGCTTTGTCACAGACTTCAGCAAATACAAGGAAGGTTTGCGGTTCCCCCCCCCCCCAAAATTATTATTGTTATTATTAAGGGTGGTAAGTTTTATTTTTCCTTAGCAAAAAAAGCTCAGATAATGCCACCTTGTGGCGAAAGCTCAAGCTGAGTGGAGTCTCTGGTTTAAGCACATCACTAGTGCACCGAACATACTAAACACGCACCACAGCAGCTTTGGACACGAATATAGAAGCACTTTGCTGATAGCAGCCACACAGCACTGCGCCGAGACATCTTTATTTCCCACGCAGGCAACATATGAGTTTAAAGACACTCAAAAACCTGGAGCAGTTTCACAAAAGTTACACTAACAAGCCATGCCAGGTTTCAGCCCTTGTATTTTCTCAGCCTTGAGGAACAGCAAGGAATGCCTGTACCTATGAAACAAGCTTCCCTCCCTTCCCATCCCTAGCAAACTCATTTCAGCCACTGAAGCCTAAACCCCCTCTCTTCCAAGAAAAATTGTTGGAAAACAGAGCTTCAGCTACACTAGCATTTTCTGCCTCCTTCCACAAACAGCACCACAAGCTCCAAAACCCGAACAGAACAGCTCAAAAACAGACTTTTCTTCAGCCAGAATAATCCCCAATACCAGAAAGAGCTAAAGCAGAGAGCTCAGAAGCAGGGGCTCTCAGCCTTCCCACTCAAATCCTCTCAGGCTATCGCAACACACCTGTTCTCCCAGTGCTAACTGCTGATCAGCCAAGCAGCTTCAGGTGTTGCATCAAGTGGGGGGGACCAGGGTAGGTTTCTGACAGGGGATGCAGGGGCACTTGAGTCAAGACTTCAAACCCTTCTTCACTGCTTAAAGAGTGAAATTTATCTTTACAAAATTCTTAGCAAAAGCAAAGAATCTGAGGAAAGACCAGGAAAACAGCATGGTAGGTTTCAAGGGAAACCACCAATCAACATGATAACTGACTTCTAACAGAAGTGGAAACACCTGGATTACAAATTAGTAAGGCACTGATCATTGCATTGATGATTAAAACTTTGGGAGTTTTCTCCCTCCCACACCTGGCTTTGCTCAGCAAATGCACCACCTCCATCACCTCTGATGTGGACAATACAGAGACACGGGCAAACGGTACCTCCTCAGTCCTGCTGTCAAATCCTAATCAGACCTGACAGAAGTGAAGATCCCTTGGAAGTCAAAACTTCCCTAGGGCTAGCCAGGAGCGGAACCAGCTGTTTTGTACATGGGTGTTTTGGGCTTCCACACCTAAAAGCAAGGGGAGTTGGGAGCGCAGGTGTGAGTCTTTCGTTTGATCTCTTAGCATGAAAGGAGAGGAGTAACACAGCTTATTACTGTATAGGCAAAAGATCCATGTCAGGGCATCAGGCTTTCTACAACAAAAAGAAACAAGGCACAGTGTCAGGAACGTGGATCGTGAGAGCCTTTTGCTGAAACAGCTGTGATGCTGACCAAACTGAGGGTTAGCACCTGCACCAGCCCTGGGTGGGCAGAAATTCAGGGCAGGGGTTCCTTTTTGGGAAGTTGTGAAATGGAGGCGGAGCTGCCAGCTGCTGGTTTGTATATCTGAGTACTGGGCGGGGCTTAAATTTAGTGAGAGGAGGTTACTGGGGGATATCCAAATATAGAGCTGTAGTTCATGCAGCTAGTGTAAGTATGCTAGGAAAGCAGGTAGGGTTTGGGCATTTTAGAGGTTTGTGGGATTTTTTTTTTTACATGTAGATGTTCTAGTAGCAATACATTTATAGTTGTGAAGCTCGAATTGCACATGTCATGGGGTGTTGTATTGAGAATTTTGTGTGTGTATTTGAGCATTGTACTGCCCTAAGGGAGGGGTTTGGGACTAGTCTGTGGTGTTTTTCTTGGTATTCTGAAAGAAAATGAGCTGAATGGAGGCTGTAAGAATAGGAAGAGTAGAGATTAAGCTTTATCTTTGGGTACCTATGTGCTGGTTTTGAGCACTCCTGCAAAAGCACTTAGGACCAGCCTGTGGGTTGAGGTGCAGCTAGGGCTCCTACCACGGGCAGGTGGAGTATCTTCTTGTCCCTAGCTCATGAATGGTGTCTGCCTAAAAATTAAAAGCAGACTGAGAATCTCCTTGGTTTGTGACTGTCCCAAGATGAACAGGTATGTGGAGCTGTTTTTTAAAACACCCTGTACCTCAAGGGAAAGGATTTTAGTCTGAAGCTAGCAGAGGGAACAGAGGGGGATAGGAGGAGGAGGAGGAGATCAGATTCTCTGTAGCTGTGGTGTCAGGCTGACAGAAGGCCCAGGAAACCTTGGAGAAAGGCCAAGGAATGAGGCATCAGATGAAGCCTAGAGCCCTCTGAGATGGAGGGAGCTGCTGACAAAATGAAATACGCTGCTTTGTGCTGTAACCCTGACTTTCTTCAGGGCTAGTCCTCTCCATGTGCCTATGTTGAGAATGTGACCTTTTATTTATGATCTGGTAAGAGCAGCATAATTCTTGTGGCACTCTGAGAAGAGCAGCTCTGTAACAGGCAGCTCATGTAAGACATGGGGGGGGGGGGGGGGGGG
>Ga0181612_183738_pt1 | contig 14967 bp, 6 predicted proteins | sample HoacroProtozoa21_FD_119630 | JGI IMG/M metagenome (GOLD analysis project Ga0181612, IMG submission 119630) | Hoatzin crop microbial communities from Cojedes, Venezuel. Combined Assembly of Gp0051906, Gp0051904, Gp0051908 | reverse complement strand
TATCTATCTATCTATCTAAAGTTTGAATCAGTGAACTCATGATCCAATAGAGTTATGCCAGTACAAATTTTCTGGGTTGTTCTGTTTTGATTTGTTTTTTTTTTAAAGAGCACCAGGAGAAGCAAAACCATCTTATTTCTACTAGGATGGCACATAGTGGCTGGTGGAGAGGATTATGAAGTCTAGGCATTATCATTTGAGCAATTTGTGGTATTATCTTGAAAAGAGTGTCATGAACAATGGTACAGTTTCAGGGTTGTCTATGAAGGCAGGTGATTCTTTTTTCCTCAGACTGAGCCTGCCCTAGGTAGCTGTCATCCCGTGGTGGAAGTTTCCATAAAAAGAAGCACAGAGTATAGGATAAACTAATCATTAAACAATCACCTCCTGGGATCTCAGACCCATACTGATCCAATGTTTTTGATACTTATGCTTGTCTCCTTACAGAGAGAAATTCCAATGACTGAGGAAAGAGGAAGAAAACCACGTACCTCTAAGCCCTTTTTAACTTGTCAAGAAAAATGGTAGGAACAAAAAAAAGGCCGTGTACCATATTTTTAGATTTGGCAGGAGGAACAGAAATACAGAAGTTAACCAGAACATAAGAGGCACAGGTTTAGTATTGAAGCCGTTCCCTTGCTTCAGATCTAAGGGTATTTAGCAATTTTGTTACTATGTACCTTTAAGAATCACAATTTTCCCAAGATATAAGAACATTTCCAATTTTTGTTGTAGAATATTTCACCACCCACATACAGCTATTCCTATGCCCTTAGTTAAAAGTTTGCAAAATGTTATCTTCTCTGTGCAGCAAAAGACTTCTACACCAAAATGTGTAAATTACTTCAACTTCCTTCAACATTTACTTTAAATTTTCCTGTAAGTTACCTTACAAAGAGACAATCAACATGCAGTATTTAATTCTAGCTTTAATTTGAGCTTCCAGACATCCTGAGATGTTCTTAGAAACTCCATAAAACTTAAGCTACACTTTCAGACTTACTAATTTTATTAAAAGCTGTTATCAACTGTTTATTTCCTCCCAAAATGCTGTAACTACACCTCAGGTTAGTCAAACATCTCATAGCTCTTGTTTTGTGTTTTAGGTTGAGAGTTTTTGTGGTTTTTGCTTTGTCGTTTTCTTTTTACTTGTTAAAATCTGCTCTACTCTGGCACAAGCTGAAAGTACAAGGGCCGTGGTAATTAACCTTCATACAAAGAAGATGATTTCTTGTCCTACCAATATTTCAGTGTCTTTTATTTTTCTCTTCTGTCAGAGATGACATATTCTCCTTCAGAGTGAATATTAGGCCTTTGGACTCATGTGACGAAACTTGCGGGAATTGTTAAAACATGTCACAGTGCAGATTAAGCGTTCTATTTGATAAAAGTCAATCTAAAGGTCTTGCCTGCTCCATTCACTTTGCACATGCTGTTTTCCCTCATTTTATGCCACTAGGAGGGATGCGTTATGCTACCTCACTTTAGATCTTAATCAAGGGGCGATTTATAGGGTTCATCCAATCTTGTAAATTACATCTTATAAATTTTTTGTGATTTTTTTTATTTAACTGAATTCATTTAAGAATGAAAGTTTTCAAATAAAAGTGTGAGTGAAGAAGCTTTATGTGTACATTAATTCTCAGAAAAAACAACTGAGATAATAAAGATATAAATATAAATGCAGATACATGACTTTTCTTTAAAAAAGCTATCCATCTGTATTCCATTTGTCTTTGTATTCTCCACTCTGGTTTCTGAAATATTTTCTCATTTTATAAAATAAAAGACACATTAACTTGTTTCTTTTAAAACTTCTGTTACTGTTGGTTTAACAAAGCATAGCAGTTGCATAGACTCTGAAGAAGCATAAGAACATGTGGAATAAACAAGCATTGGATGAACGAGCACTAGTTTATATGCGAGTTTAATTGTCTCCAGGATCTACAAGAATATGCCATTTTACCCTCAGGTACCATGGAATTCAGTCATTCTATAAAATAATAATACTGCAGCTAATGAATAGCAGCCATAACTGTACAGAACAATCAGACAAATATTTTCTCTGCTGTAGCTAAACTAATGGCAACATGGGAAGTATTTTCAGTTCTCTTCAGGAAAACGAAATTCACAGAAGCAAAGGGGAACATCAAGCATTATTGAAATAGAAAGAACACTGTGGAGAGGAATTCTTTTAGAAATCTTATTAAGTCTCTTTGTCAAACACTGATAAGCTTGTCAGTGATCCTTTCACATCCTTTATCCCTATGGAATTTTCCCTTAGGAAAAAAAATGCATTATTATCCAAACCATGGGAGAGTTTTGCTGAAGGAAAGTCCTTTCTGTTACCATTAAAAAACACAGGATACTAAGAAACGGCATTTTTCATAACAGTTTCTCCTACAATTAACAGATTAAAACTGAAAATTTTATACAAATGAAAGTTTCACTGACTTGGTCAGACCAGCAGCCATTACCTCAGTTTTTAAGGAATTGCATGAGTAGTGCTGCATTATACAGGACTGACAACATACTCACCTTAGTACCTGTGAGTGCTGGATGTTACCCTCTTATACAAGTCTAATTAAACGACTCATGTTTTGTACTACCTAGAGGCAACACACTTTAAACAGAGTACTCTAACACATATTCCCTTGTTTCCCTACTCCTCCAAGCAGCTATAAAGATTTTAACATATATACATACTAATTCCCTTTCCACTTCAGTATAGTTTGGGACAGCGCGAGGCCATGGAGACACCTGAAAAATCCCCCTTGTAATATGTTTATGTCCTCTACCAGAAGAATCACTAAAAATGTCTCCAATGTAAAGTCACATCTCTTGAGATTGCCTGCGTGAAACAGACCTATTGCTTTGAAGACAGCATTTGCAGTGGTGGTGTCCTTTCACTGCTAAATAACCATAAAATTGTACTAAATCACAGGAAGTTTAAAGCTTCTTTACAAGAGACTTCTCCAATATCTCCTTTTGACCTCATTTCTTATTCAGCCTAGTGCTGCTAAGTATCATGAATTCCTTTGGTATTCATTGTAATAGCACTAATTATAATGGTATTGTTTGGTATTCATTATAATAGCACTCATCATAAAGAATTCATTTGACGTTTATAAGGACGTCACATGTATTTTCTCAGCATACAAATGTAATTCAGCATCTGTAAAGTATTACTTAAAAGAAACATAAAGTTAAACTTCAGCTACATTTTGGAACAATAAAACATGTGCCTACTACTACTGAAGAGATGGAGGACTCAGTTCAGCTTTTTTGGAAAGAATTTGTTGGGCGATCAGCCTTATTAAGAAATTAAAAACCAATTGGGGTGTTTCAGTTTCTGGTATGAGTTTACTACAAAACTCAAACAGATTTTCTTTATTCCATGGTCATCAATACACTTTGCACTGCACATAGAGATATATATCTTTAGATTTAGACATTTAATGTATGCATTTTAAAACAGAGTTAGCTTTATGGTATTCACTGTGAATTCAAATTCAGGCATTGAAATAAGCCCTTCTGGATGTTTTCAATTAAGGTCTAATTGCGTGTACAGAGAGAGAGTATTCACAGCTTTTATCTTACTGAACTAAAAAGCAATAGTATCAACGCAGATCTCGTGTTTTCATCAGGCTCAAAATCTCATCACTGATACCGCCAGAACAACATCTCATCACTTCTTTTTTCCGTATTGGTTGAGTGGTGAACATCAGCATAATTTTAAAAATATGTATAGTTAAACAGCAATATAAAAATACATATAGTAATAGGTATAGTAATATAGTGTAATATATTAACATTGGAAATTGCACTTAAACACAAGAAAAGCTTTATGATTTTCAGAGTAGTCAAACACTGGAACAGGTTTCCCAGAGATGCTGTGAAGTCTCCATTCCTAATGACATTCAAAACCTCACTGAACATGGCATTGAGCAAACAGCTCGACCTGACACAGGTTTGGGCAGGCAGGTTGGACTAGAGATTACCAGTGTCCATTCCAACCATAATGATTATTTTTTAATACGTAGGCTTTTGGCACCGTCTCCTGCATAAAATAAATGTATTTTAATGCAAAAATCAGAAGAAACAGGCCACATTCCAAGCCAATTAGTTAAATGAATTATCTGGGACATGTCACAAAGTAAGTAAAGTAGTTCCGTATAGGGTCCCTGTCTTATTTTCCTTCACCTGTAAGTTCCTTTTGCAAGCCTAGAATCAGGCTGAATATTCCTCCCAGTTCGAGGGCCTGTTCTGGAGTACTTGATTGATCCTGGAGTACTTCAGAGGTACTCTTATAGGACTGAAGAGGGAATAACATATTAGTAAGGTGCTCACATGAATAATCTCTAATCATTTCTTTATTGCAAATCATCGCCAAATGTAATACTGGCGAGCAGTAGCTCTTAAGAGAGCTCAATGCAATATTTTGTTCATATGTAAACAAGGAAATGACCCAATACTGGCGATGTTTATGATGGTGGTAATACAGAAATCTCACATCACAATAATGTTATAATAAAAAAACTGGTTAGAACATATTGACTTACTGGATGAACTGGATGTTAATCTAAATTTATTTAGGAACTGAGGAGACACTAATAAGACTAATTGCATCTCTGTTTAAAAACAAAGAAAAAAAAAAGAAAATTAAAGGCATCACTTTGTCCATGGATATTGATGTGAACATCTTCAGAGCCTAACAACAGAGGACGGAAACTTGTATCCCTATTAGCATCCCAAGAGTTCTGTCATACTAAATATCAAATAAGACTCCACAAGAAGTTCTCCAGCTTTTATATATGCCTCTTCACCTTCCCCAAGGAGTACAGAAACATCTGGATTTTCAAAAATACCTGCATAAATCCTTACTTTTTAAAAGCAATATATTAAGAACTGCACTCAAAGAAACCAGAACAGAAGTGATGGGACAGTTGTTATTAAATAGCTATTCTATCTTAATAGTTAGGATATGATTACACACAGTGTGACTTCCACAGTTTTTCAGGAAACTATAAGCAAAGGTTTTCAGTTCTGCCTTTTTCAACATTCTGCTACCCTACTGCTGTCATCAGTGAATTATCAGGCTGAATACAACTTCTGTTTATGAATTCTGAATGTCATAAAAGTAAGCATAATCTATGACTCCAAGAAAAAATGTGGTTGTCACATATATACTTGTATGCTACTTATAATTACTCTCTTTGCATGCACAAGGATCCCCTTGTTTCTAGAACATAGGAAATCTATTATGTACATAAAGATCACCTTGAATACACAGAGTTTTTGAGAAAGCACTTGGTCATTATTACGTGTCCTGAAATATTTTCATGTGTTTCAATATTAACTTTAATAATACTGATACATGTGCTGTGGCTTTTAGTTTCAGGAGTTCAACTAATAAAATGGTCACAAGATCATAAGGGAGTCACAGTATCTACAAGTTTCAGTTCTCTTTCAGTGACTTTGTTTTCTGTTCCTAATACAGGCTCTGTTCTTTTCATGCTCTGTTACTGATTTTCTCCAGTGTTAATGAGAAAGTGAAATAATCAACTTATGAAAGCAATGTACTCAGCTATACAATTCTAAAAACAGCACAGGGAAAACAGGGTGTAATTAAAGCACAGAATTCCCCTTGCAAAGGCAAATGATTAAGAGCTTTGTTGTGGAAAGACCAAAAATAAAGGTATTCCTAAACCTGAGAGCAAAAGATGGTTCCGCATATTACAGCAGAGACATTTCTCATCCATAATTAACGATTACCCTGCCAGAGATGCCATGCTGAGAAGGTTGCCTGGTTTTTTTGAGCAGTCCCTAGGAATGGATGTTAGATGTGTGAAAACAGAAAAAATATTGACTACCTGTCAAATTTTTGTATGAAAATCTCGAAGTTTTGTTAATTCCTTTTGAAAAGCTTCTGATTGGCTAGTCAGAAGTTAGCACCCTTCATTGAAACGGTGTTGTGTTTTTCATTTGGGATGTGATTCTTGTGATTTGGTCTTCATACCTGAAACTCTAGCTTGACATTTAAACTAAAAAATCTGAAGTTAGACATCAGAATACACTCAGATATTCTGGTCTAATAAATGATCAGCTGGCATGGAGTTCCCTCTTGGATGATGTGGAGAGAAAAGTCCAGCTTCAACCAAGTTTTCCTCTTCATGTTAGCACATCATGGAGTAAATCCTGACTGAAAGTATTGCTCAGTTGAGTCAGACTCTAACCACAACTGTCCAACTCTACGTCTACCTCTTACAGCGCTAGGAAAACAAGCTAAGCATGGATAATTGCTATAGTGCTCAGTCTGCATCTGCCCTGCTAACTGTTTAGGCTTATGCTGGGAAAAACACAGACACAGATGAACTCTAAATAACTTCAACTTACAACACACTTGGGACAGGAGACCAAACTGTGACAGTACACTGGGTGAAAACAGCTATCTGGCTTTAGTTGTGAAAAAAGGCAAAGCAACTGGCTTGGGTGATGTGGCCAGTGAGACCACTGGCAGCTTTTGCCAACCATCTAAGTCAGAAAACAGAATCACACAATCACAGAATGTGAAGGGGTTGGAAGGGACCTCTGTGGGTCATCTAGTCCAACCTCCCAGCCGAAGCAGGGTCTCCTACAGCAGGCTGCATAGGACCTTGTCCAGGCGAGTCTTGAACATCTCCAGCAAAGAAGAATCCATAACCTCCCTGGGCAACCTGTTCCAGAGCTCCATCACCATCAGAGTGAAAAAGTGCTTCCACATGTTCAGACGGAACTTCCTGTGCTTCAGTTTGTGCCCGTTGCCCCTTGTCCTGTCGCTGGGCACTACTGAAAAGAGTTTGGCCCTATCGTCCTGACACCCACCCTTCAGATATTTGTAAGCATACCTTCGTGCCTGTGTCATATCTGTATGCAGATAGCTTTTTCTTTCTCTGAAAGAGAAATACATTGAATTCATAAAGGTTTTTGTTTCTAAATTCAGTTCTGGATGTTCCCTAAAGGGACCTGTTTTCATCACGCATGCTTTACTGTTTGCTACCACTATTCATAGCTCAGGTTTTTGAGGGGGTGGGGGGTTTCAATGCTTCTTGTCACTGTAGAACCTGTGCCTCTTCTGCAGATATGCTTCTATAAATGAAATAGAATATTGTCCTATATGAGTTCCATACCTGATTCTATTATCACATATATTTGTGCAACTCAGGTGAATACAATGAATATTATAATTTTGAAATAGAATTCTATATGCAGAGTTGTGATATTGGTAATAGTCCCATTAGAAATTCAGGTTTTCACTTCTGGACAGATTTGATCTAGAGTGTTGTCTGTAAAACCTGTCTGGAACCTTGCAGTGCCAATTTTATGCAATTATTCTTCAAACTATTTTACAAACATAGTGTGATTACTGTACAAACATTAAATATATACATGCATACACACAGCTGACTTGTTCAGAGTTACCTGAAATATCCCGCTTAGCAGTACATTATACCTTATAGACCTATTCATCCACGTCAGAAGTCCCGAGATGGAAGATTATTTAAATATAAGTACCAAAAGTTCAGTTTCTTTTTATTCCACAAGTCATACAAGCCTACAGATATATACGAACTATCTTTAGAAAAATGTCCTCAGAGAAGTCAGTGTTGGCTATATAGGTGAAAGAATCACAATATTAATTTAAAACAATACCCAAGTTTCATACCAAACCAGACCATATTTCATGTGGGTTCATAAATGTCATTGTTCTATAGATAAGTTACACTCATGACATGGAATACATTTCTAACCACTTACTGGGAACCTTCTTGCCTCAGAGTTCTCAAGCAAACAAGAATAATGTCACCAATTGTGCAAGGAGGTTTGTGTGAATCTGTTTCAGATGTATATTCATCTCAGTTAAAATGACCTCCTGTTCTTCCCAAACATAAAATAAATTTCAGTGGTAAACTGATCATAGTTATTTAGTGACTCCAAAATAGAGTTTACTATGAATTTATGAGGAAAGTAGCCATATTATTTTAGTCATAGTAATAACTCAACCCCTTGAGACACAACCCATTTGTAAAGAGATTGAACCATTTTCCTGACATTCAAGAAACATATGCTGTGATAAAAGCTAGACTAAAGGAAAACTCTTACTGAAAGAGGCAAAGATTATATGGAGGAACCTTACACAAAATGAAAAAAGCTTCTCTTTTGCTCTCTGCATTTATTACCAAATGGAAGAAGATTAACTTCAGTTTCTGCACTGGATAGTTCTCTGATTTACATCAGCTTTTAACTGGTATTATGAATCTTGATATATCTTCAATTTATTGAAGAAAACAAAGGAAAGCATGCCATCCTTTTTTTCATATTTCTTCCATTTTTCTTTCACGCAATAGTATGCTTCTACCACAACTTACACTATTGCTTTGACACAAAAGGAATTGAGATGCAGTTATTTTTGGGGGTTTTCTTGTAGTTTTCTGAGTACTGCATGTAGAAAACTGGCCATTAGAAAAGTTGAAACAAGTTTTCTTTTTAAAGGTGTTCTCTTTCAAAGGAAGCAAATTGTCTGCAGAGATTGAAAGCATTTATCAGTAGAGGAACATAGTGGACTTTTTTTCCATTTTTATAAGACATTTTTAACATAGATTTGTTCTATTTATGAAAATAGTTTACCTTTTTTTTCCCAGTGTGATATGGTTTTCTTGTTATTTTAAGGCATTTTTAATTACAATATTCATCTAATATTGGAATCTTTGAAGTGGCTTTACTAAACCTTAAATCCATTTGCTAGCAAGGAAAAGGAAATGTTGGCTAGTAGTTTAAACTGAAGAAGTGGGCTTCATATGGAATCAAATTCCTGTTTCCAGCTCCATCTACTTGCTGCAAGCTGGTAGCCAAACTTCTCAGTTTTCCCTCAGTAGAACACAGATACTTGTTTCCTGAAACAACCACAAAGATTCTTTAACTCCTCCCCAATTTCCTAATTCACATGGTAGGTTTACTTTCTTCTTGACATCATGGAGCTTTTGGAGTTAATCATAGAAGAGTTCTGGTTGGTTGTGGCTAGGAGGATTGCCAGTATTTTCTTGCAGCAGTCTTCCTCCACACACAAAGTAAAAAGAAAAAACCAAAGTGGTAGCTCTAACAATACCTGGAACTTTTTTTTGAGAAAGAGTGATTCCAGTGGCAGTGAGTATCGGAGGAAGGCATGTTGCCACACAGATGGCAGGAAAGACAGGTGCAGGGTATCAGGTGTTAGTTGAAGAAAACATATAAACATGTTAGTCCTGTATGCCTGTTTCTTCTGTACAAGATCAAGCCTGAAATACATGTCTTTTTACAAATGTGTTTGTCTCCAAATTAATATCACCATTCATAAAGTAGTTCTGTGAAGCTGAATACTGACACTCAAAGGGAGATATAGTCTGAATCTTCAAATCAATGACCACTTTTGCAAAGACTGAATATGAATTCATGCATACCATTGAATCAATTTCTTTTTAGCTCTAGGAGTGTCCTTTCCACATCTTTTTTTAAGAGAATTCATGAGAAGACTAGCTAATAGAAATAGCCCAAAGGCATATTTAAGCTAATGCATCCTAAATGAAATCTTAACCTTCAACCTTCATTTTCAAGAAACATATTCTCTAATTAGATAGTGCTCTTTTCATGCAAGTGGAAGGTGTGATGCTGATTAGGTTATATATCACTGAGGGAAATTTTGCCACTACAAGGTCAACATCTGTTAACTTAGAAGCTAGAAGACATAATTCAGCATTTGAAATCATAGCTGCTTCTAGTAGGGTTAATTAAAAGTTAACTCATAATTTCCTGAAAACTCATAACAAATGCAAGCAAAAGCAAAGCTGAGGGAGATTTATTTTTTCACATTCTGATATGCATTGCATATGTCCAGCCCACAAAGCATGTAGGTTAACAGAGGTGCAACCTTGAGCCTGGACACATTCAAGTTTGATTGTGGGCTCTTCTGGGTGGATTCTGTTTTCTGCCATAAGTCTTCCGTACTAGAATGCAATTAAGGAACAAAGAGCATAATGATATTAATGATTGGCACTCCAACCTCAAGAGATGCTGTTTTAATCAGAAACTCTGAATGTGATTTCATGCACAAGTCATTGTCAATATGTTCTCATTTCTCCCACTCCACAGACTGTGCAACAACTCCTTAACTGGCATGCTGATGAGATATAAAAATAAAAACCACACACAACTTTTTTGACAAGAAACAAATTAGTTCTTTCGTGAATGTCAGTGTAATAATACATGCATTTCAGGGGCATAACTAAGGAGGTTACATACTATGATGGTGGTTTATAGATTTTGCTTTCTAACTTGTAAGTGGTTTCATCTTAACAAAACACAAGCTCTTAGAGATACAAATATTGACTAAAAGAGGTTTTGTCCAAGGGAAGATACCTCCCCTTCTTAATGTAATAATAAAATCCTGAAGAGGTACATACTTAGTCGCAGTAAGGTACCAAAAGCATAGATGTGATGACTAAGCACTTGAAGCAATGTTCATTAACAATATTATAAGATACTTACAGAATCATTGGTCTCGCAAGCCAGTAAGTTGTAAGAAAGAAAAAGATGTCCAACTCATTGGTAATATTAGTATGTTCTTCATTGTTAGAAAAACAAACTTAGGAGCTGTTATTTGCATTTAGTCTTAGACTCTGCTACATGCATTTTCCCTTATGACTTCTGAACTGGTGAACTTTTGTTTTTCTCTCACCACTTTATTCTACAATCTAAAAAAGCTGAAGTAGATTTTGGGACTACCTAATATTTCAGAATATATTTCAATTTTTATAGTTTAAAAAAGAGTTATTATTTCACTAGTCGAAAAAATTTAATTACTATCCACAGTATTTCACATTTCTTATCTTGGAATGAGTAAAATTCTAAGGAGAAAAATTTGTTTGCATTTGAGACACCAGGTTAGTTCAAACCATTTAATAGTTTTCAAGGTGTTTTCACCCTTGAGATATGAAAGTCTAAATGCTGTCCATAGAGTTTTGTGGTAAAATTAGTGGGGGGTTTTGCTGTTGAAGACGTATATTTGACTCAAACATGGATAAAAAGAGAAGCACAAGTCAAGATATTTTTCAGTCTTTTCAGTCTCACAATCACTATTGTGAAATTTTAGCTGATTCAAAATTTTTCAGATTCAAAGCAGAGAAGTGAATAGAGATTATGTACATACAAAGCCAAGTACAGTAAGAAAGTGCTGATCTATTTTTTTAAGATTAACATGAAAATAAAATATTCTGTATTTTATGCATTATATTATTACAGGCTACAAAGTAATACATACTTATGCATATAAATTTTCACAGTGCTGTACTGTACATTGGAAAACAGAATTTGTCAGTCTCATGCTCATTGTTAGTTACTGTGGGATGAAGACAGCAATTGTTCTGGTTCTGATGTAGATTATTTTAGCTATCCTTTTCTGGCTATAAAGAGGGAATTTGCTTTAAACATGAGATTAATTTGGCTAGAGCGTCTGAAAACAGTGTTTACCAAAGAAACTCCCCCCCAAAAATTGAAAGTTTAATCTGCTGTGAAAGTAGGAGTACAAATGAGCAAAAAGCTAAGCCCAGAAATTCCCAACCAATGAATCAATATTCACAAGCAAGTTGTAAGGAGTTGTAGGCTGGCATGCTTGTTACCAAAAGAGAAGTGATTCTGTAAGACTGAAACCATATTTGAAGAGCATGATGAATGAGCAGCAGCAGCAGTTTTCATATTGAGGCAGTCAGGGTAAGCTGTTTCTGCTCTGTCCCCAAAAACCTCCTTAAACCACAAGACATTCCTTTGTCACCCACATACACAAAGTTCAGTCATAGAGAAAGAAACTCCTGAAGAAACTCTCTCTTCAGAAGTTCTCCCTGCATGCACTCTCTTGATACTCCTTAGCTTCCAATAAGTAAAAAATGCCTTTGAGATAAAAGTATTTTCTAGTGCATCATATGTTTTTAAATACAAATTTTTTTTTTGAACTCTGACATTTTGCTACAGCATAAAACAAGACACTTTTTATCACGAAGAGCATAAAGAGCAAACAAGCCATACTTTCAAGAGACAATTTAAAATCCTTAGTTAGCTAAAACTACAGAATACCTGATAAGAAGTCAAGAAATGTTAGGAAAAGCACAATTACACCAGAACTTATATTTAACATATGCAATAGACAGCCTGCCCAAGACTACAAAATCTTAAAGTCATTGGAGTTGTTTGTCTGGAATGCTAAGAGCCACCTGAGCAAATCTCTAAAGACTTTAAATAATTTAGTGAAGTTTACTGAGTCAATATGTGAAAAGAGAACCCAGGTCCCTTGATAAATTAGCAATAGTTTTCATTATGATTGACAGCTATGTGGCAGGGATTAGCTTTCTTGACAGTCCTTTTAAGGCCTTACCCCTAGCATCCAGTGGTATCAGTTAGTTTCATGCAGCTCCTGTGGCATATCTACTTCATTCAGGCTTGGAACACACAAAAATTGTGCTGCTTTTTCTCAAGTTGTAGTTTTCTTTGGTTGCTTGGTTGAGTTTTTTTTACTGTTGTTGTTTTTCCTCATTAGGGTTATATCATCACGGAGAAAGGATAGAAAACTTCGGCTTTAAAGTTCTGCCCTCTAAGTGTGTGGTGATAAAACACTATCTTTTGAGACATTTGTGTTCACTACATTCTTTTTTTTTCATGGTATTGCATATAAGAAACAGAAAATATTAACAGGAAATAAAACTAGTCTTTTTGCGCACTTCTAAAACAATGAAGATGCATATTGCATAAGCTATCTGGCAGAAAGTGTTAACGATATTACAGAATCACAGAATCACAGAATGGTAGGGGTTGGAAGGGACCTCTGTGGGTCATCTAGTCCAACCCTCCTGCTGAAGCATGTTCACCTACAGTAGGTTGTAGAGGACCTTGTCCAGACGGATCTTATTGATAAAATAAAATAGCAAACAAATACAGAGAATTTGACTGGTCACTTGGAGAAAATTAACTTAATACCATTGAATAATACTGAACATTTTTAATAAAGTTCTTCCTTATAATTCCAAAAGCATATAATTTTTAAAAGTCACAAGGCTTTAGAGTAGGTGAGCTCAAAAAAGCAGTGTCTAGTTAAACATTTTATTGATTTGCTTTTTATTCATTTAGAGATGTTTTATGCTGTTTCCAAAGCCATATTGCAAGATTTATCTTATTTATGATTTTTCTGTTTGATTTTTTAGTTATTTTTTAATTTTTTCTAACATTTTCATAACAAAAGAGAACGGAGAAAATGAAGCAAAACTGTTATATTTGTTCATTTATATAATACAAGAGAGCACTTTTGCAATCTGTTACTCTTTTATCCTTCTAGTCATTATTTTACTTCAGAGCTAATGCCAAAAGGAACTGAACATTGTCACTGGATAATGCTCTCCCTACTGCAAGATGAACGTCGAGACATTAATGAAAAATAAAGGTTCACGTGAAACAGAGACATCTATATCAAAACAGGAAAGCATTTTCCAGTCAACATATTCAGTGCTGGTCACAGGATTGCTGTCCATCCAGACTGTTTTGAAAAAGTGAAACAAATGAGACACATAAGTAGATTAGCAGCTTTCCCACTTGACATTCATCATAGAAGTTCCATTTTGCAATATCTTAAAAATAAAAGTAAAAAAACTATTCCAGATACGAGCAAAAAATGTAAAAAACTAACGGAATATTTTCCTTAAATATTTTCTGTTTCGTTCTCATTTTTATCATAAAACAGCTGCATAGAAATGCATAATTTGAGGGCTACAAAAAGATAAAAAAATCAATAAAATTAGGAAGTGTGAGTACTATTTTGTCTGATATATACATACATATGAAAAATGTATTGTTTAAGTTTGTCTGTACATAACAAGGTGAAACTTAAACACATTATTGTCATTGGCTCCAAGAGAGATCTTAACCTTTTTCTTAATGAAGGAGAAAAAATCTGACAAGTTTTGCAATGTCAAGAAAATGCAGATAAAATCTGATCCCAAGCAGCTTTTTTCTTTTTTCTCTCTTTTTCTTTTCTTTGTTTTTTCACAAAAGAAGTAAAAAAGCAGGCAGTGTTAGGAAATTTGTGTTTACTTTTACCATATTCTTGTCATAGTCATGCTGCTGAAACATCATAGTTATGAGTTTTGACTCTAAGAAGTGGTAGTCCAAAAAATATTGAAATACTCCAGGGCAAATATGGATTTTCCTATACGTATTTGACTTTGAGTTTACAGTGTAAGGGCGCTTCCCAGGACTATGGATTCAAATTTCCACTTTGTTGCTACAAAAGTTAAATTTAGCCTATTTCTCTGAGTTGCCCTAAATGATATACAACCAGAAAACACAGTTGTAAATGGAAGCTAACTGGTTACAGCTGCCTCCCCAGTTTCTAGCTGCAGTGCTTAATAGATGAATTTCCTTCCTCTATCTTCCTCTTTTGTTGTTTGACACCAGCAGTACTGAGATATCTGGTGTGGACAGTGCCATGAGGAGTATAGTCAATGTAAAGGCTCCCTGGAGAAATAGATCCAGCAATACATCTTTAGGAGACCAGATAAAAAATGTATAAAGTGTTTTCTAGTCAATGTAAATAAATAAAAAAAAGCAACGCTAAAAAAAATTAGAGAATAACACAATCACAGAATGGTAGGGGTTGGAAGGGACCTCTGTGGGTCATCTAGTCCAACCCCCAATCCAAGGAGATGCAATTAAGATGATACCTTTGCAGATACTAATCAAAGCTATTTCCTACACTATTGTTAAAAGAGAGGAAAATTCTTCTATTAAAAACAGTGGAAAAATAATAATATCTGCCTTTTCCATTGCATTGGTTATAATTAGTGTTTTTATATGAAGTTTCCTCTACTGTATGAGAAGCAGACATCACTAATTCATGTGAGCTGATAACCATGT
>Ga0181612_137750_pt1 | contig 14967 bp, 10 predicted proteins | sample HoacroProtozoa21_FD_119630 | JGI IMG/M metagenome (GOLD analysis project Ga0181612, IMG submission 119630) | Hoatzin crop microbial communities from Cojedes, Venezuel. Combined Assembly of Gp0051906, Gp0051904, Gp0051908 | reverse complement strand
GTGTGACATGCGCCGGTCACAGCTGGACTGCGGCAATCCAGGATACACCCGCGCCGTGTAGCCTCACACTCTCCCCTGACTAACCCGGCTGGCCACGCTCGATGCAGCCCAGGATATGGTTGGCCACCTGGGCTGCGAGCACACATTGGTGGCTCATGTCCAGCTTTTCATCTGCCAGTACCCCCAAGTCCTTCTCAGCAGGGCTGCTCTCAACAATCTTGCCTTGTATAGGAAACAGAGATATTAGGCTTTGATGCATTAAAGTGGGTTAAATTAAATGTACTGCTTGGGCTGGTCCAATCCCAGTCGCAAGTGTAGGGGGTGGTGGTGGTGGCCCAGCCATCTACTTCCGGGCAGCTTTCGATGTCATTTAGGCTCAAGCGTATGGGGCCTGAAGGTAGAGTAGCTAGAGTTATAGAACACACCTGGACACCTTCAGGGGTGTTGAGGGGAATTGCTGTTTTGGATATGTTTGCTATCAATTCTGATATGTCAATGCCTGAGCCATAAATGTGTAAAGGTGAGCTCTCGGCTGACATCAGAGTGGCAGTACAGGCAGAAAACAGACCATCGTTAACACCTACATCTTGTGCAAAATCCACTACCATTTTTGCAAGAATGCATTACTTTAAAGCCCTCCCTGAGCAGAAGCATCTGTCTGTGGTGATGTGCTAATGGCCATCAGGAAAAAGAGGCCAAGCCACTTCATATTGATGTGGTTCAGGCACCCATGATGCCACTCAAAATGCAACTGATTGGCCACGTGCTACCAGCAGCAACCCTTCCAGAACAAAGCTGATCTAGCCTCCCACTGGACATAGTGTCATCTGCTGCCTCAATCTTAGATGTATGGTGCTGCATGCCAAGCAGCTGCACCAAAAATTCAAAAAGCCTACATGAACCTGTACTGATCCGGTCACTAGGGGCAAACCTCTCCACTCCCTCCAGTAAGTCAATTAACATCACACAGTATTCCTGCTGTGCTGGCAATGGGCCCTCAGCAGAATACAAGGACCGTGTACCATACAAGTGAACCAGATTATGCCGTCCTGACTCATGGCTTGATCGATGACATTCCTGCAGAACAGAAAAGAAAACAATCTCGGTGGTGAAAGGCCGAACGATTTCCCCTAGATCCACTTGTGGGGAGTTTTGAGGGTCTTGCTGTCGGGAGTCTGAATGCTCCAGATGTTATTATACATGCTCAAAAGGCCCCACAGTGGGGTGGTTAAAAGATACTGCTTGCTGAATCTGCAGGTCTCAAGGCACTCCCAGGGCAGTTGACGGGTTTGACAAGGGCAGTCCAGGCAAAAGAGCCTTGCCAGTCGGCTGACCATGTGTGCCTCAGTGGAAATGTATTTTGGCCAGGGCTGTCTGCAAGCAGCTAACCCAGTCAGGCTTGTGGAGCTATAGTGCTTGCTTTAGGTCAGGAACAAAAGCAACTTCAGCTCGGCGATGTCTCTTCATCAGGAAGCTGCAACGTGACCCAGGCAGTGGGCACGCTGAGAGGTTGGCTTCCCACTCCCTGAACGTGAACACGTGCGGGGGGAGACATACCCAGGGGTGCCATTAAGGCAGAGAGAAAATAAGAAATTTGGGCCTCAGTGTCAATCAGACATCTTACACGGAACCTACTAGGGTCCAGGCTGATAATGACCTGTGGACCCCCCCCTTGGTGTCCCACTCGAGAAGTTTAAGCTGCCGTACCTGGGACACCAGCCAGGGTACGGGCACTCATGGTTTCCTGCCAGTGGGGCGGCCGCATGTCGAGCAGCGTCCGGAGCCTCTCTGACGTCTTCGTAAAACGGGTCGGTGGACGGGCTGTCTGCATCCTGCCGCGGACGTGATGCGGGCCAGCTTGGTGGGCAGCTTGGAACATGGCCCCCGAAACTGCTAGTGGGCTTCTTACGCATGAATTCTTGTGACAAACCTAGGTCTGAACCTTCCCTCCATGGCCTGGTTCTGAGGTCTTTCTCGTGTCTTGTCCCACTTGAGGGTTCAGATTTCTGTCAGGTAGTTCAGAAGAAGGGCTTCGATGCTTGCTCCCATACACTGTCGGTGCATGGGCTGGGTGAGCAATGGCGAGGTGCGTGGAAAGCTGGCTTGACAGCGGTCAGCAACCGAAGCCCAGCTGGAGGCTGGTGATGAGTGCTGAACCCTGGGGGTCGATACTGGGTCCAGTCCTGTTTAGCATCTTCACGGAGCTGTATGATGCGGCAGAGCATACCCTCAGCAAGTTTGCAGGTGACACCAAACTGGAAGGAGTGGTGGGTACGCTGGAGCACCATGCTGTCATCGAGAAGGACCTCAGCAGGCTGGAGAAATGGGTTGACAGGAGCCTCGTGAAGTACGAGAAGTGTAAACTCCTGCACTTGGGGAGGAACAGCCCCTGGCGCCAGTATTGCTGGGTGCTGTTGATCTTGAACGCAATGTTGCAGTAAAGGACCTGGAGGTCCTGGTGGACACCAAGTTGAACATGAGGCGGCAATGTGCCCCTACAGCAAAGAAAGCTAATGGCGTCCTGCGCTGTGGAAGAAAAAGTATTGTCAGCAGGTCAAGGGTGGTGATTCTTACCCTCTCCTCAGCACTGATGAGGCCGCACTTGGGAGTGCTGTGTTGAGTTCTGGACTCCCCAGAACAAGAAAGAGATGGAGCTACTGAAGAGGGTCCAACAAAAGGTCACGAAGATGGTGAAGGGACTGAAGCATCTCTGCTCTGAGGGAGGGCTGAATGAGCTGGGACTCTTCAGGCTGGAGGAGAGAACAGTCAAGGGGGATCTCATCAGTGTGTACAAATTCCTGAAGGGAGGGTGCAAAGAGGACAGAGGCAAGCTGTTTGTGTGTGGTGCCCAGTGACAAGACAAGAGGCAATGTGCGCAGACTGATACACAGGAAAATACTCCTCAACATCAGGAAACATTTTCTTACTGTGAGGGTGGCCGAGCACTGGCACAGGTTGCCCGGAGAGGTTGTGCAGTCTCCATTCTTGGAGACATTAAGAAGCCCTCTGGACATGATCCTTGGCAAGCTGCTGTAGGTGTCCCTGCTGGAGCAGGGTGGTTGAACCAGAAGAGCTCCAGAAGTCCCTTCCAACCAGTCTGTGATTCTGTGACAAACATCCTTATTCGGGCTGCTTCGGTTGCTCATGATGTTATAAAAGATTTCAGGGAAGTTACTCTTTTACTGCTTCAAAAGAGACGAGGTATGGCCCTCCTTTTCTCCCTTTTATTTTGCTGTTCCTTCTCTTTCAGCCCTCTCCTGGGCCCCTTGTATTGCAGCATTACTCTTAGTGTTGCTTTCCGCTGCCCAGCTTCATAGTTCAGTAGCTTACAACTGCACAAATCTAACAAAGTCAGTTGTTTGCATGGATTACTACTTCGAGTCTCCTCCATAAGAGTTCTTGGTAAGAGTCTTCTATGAACTTGAGTTGAAAAATTGAGAGAAAATCAAGATGTTGTAAGTTTTTTAATTCTTAGAAATTAAAACTTGATGGAACATCTTTTTGGATTTTTCATTCAGTTGTCATTCATGCAGTGGTATGGTTTACGTGAAACTACAACTGAAGCTGTTAGTTCAATTTTACTTCTGTGGGACTCCTCACAGCATTATCTTAGCAAAGGTATCTTTTATTTAAAATACTTAAACTAGTTTTAAGCAACAATAAAAGATTTTGAATATTTACTTTCCTGTTTTTCTCTGCTTACACTGCTTAAAGCATCCAAATGATACTAAGCAGAAATACTTGATTGTGCTTTTCCTTATATGTCAGAAATAGGCCTCTGTCTGCATATAACAGCTTGTATTTTACTGTTCATCTTGAAGTGATTAGTATGTTTTAGGCATTCTTTTCATAACAATGTCGTAAACAGAAAACCGTACTGAAGGCATCCACAGAGATTACAATCTCTAAGTAAAACTCCGTTGTATGACAAAGGTGGTGGTGAGATGCAATGAATTCTTGAAAGTTCTCTGCCAAAGTGATGCTGGTGTAATTTCTGGGACTGCATTCAAATTGTGTGAGAGATCAGTAGTGCTCTTTAGCACCTGTGCCCACAGTACCGTGTTTCCTTTCTCTGCCAGCTTATTCTGTGTGGCAAATATATTTAAGTTACGCAGTTAACATTATTGCTGAATTCTACTGGGAAACATAGTGGTAGTCTACTTTGTGTGATGGATGAACAAAGGAATTTTAAACAGCCATCATTTTCGCTACATTTTTGGCTTATTAGTACTGTATAAGGGAGATCTGATTGTATTTATGTCAGCAGGAGTCCTTTTTAAGCTCTGAGTACTGTTAGTTCCTTCTGATCTAAGCTCTGTGGTGGTTGCAGGTTGATGGCGTGTTGTCTGCTCTGTTACGAATTATGACTCCACTCTGCTGGAGGAAGGGACTGAACCGAGCACTTGACACTGTGGAGACACTGTTTACCTTTCAAACTCCGTACAAGGGTAGATAGTCTGTACAAATAAGATGCAGGATTTTGCTGCGGCTAGGTATGAAAATTTTAGAAAAAAGTGATACAGCGGTGTTGTTCACAGGGAGTCAAAAAAACCTCCAGCAGTCAGTTAAAGTGGAAACTCTAGGCAGGAGCTGATTGTTAGGCTGAACAGACAGACTGGGGCTGAGGTACTTGCTACTACAGTGCAATACTGCAAGGAAATATAATCAACTCTTACCATTTCTGTGCCAAACTCGTCCTGGCAGAGAAAGGTGAATGGAGAGTTTCATTCAAATAGGAGGAGTGGAGGGGGGTAGGTCTGCTAGTTGTGCATGGACAGAAGCTGCAATAACAATGGCAAGTGCGAGTGCACAGAGGTAGACTGTGAAGAAGAGAAAGAGGTCAAGATGGAGCTCTGGGGGGTGCTACAAAAATTTTAACGAGAGGAGTATTGGCAATTCAGGAAACAGTTGTTCTCCAAATGTGGTAACTTGTATCTGAGGAGACTTCATTTCGTGAAATAAAACGTCAGATGAGACTGACATGAAATATTTTCTCTGAGGTTTTTGAAACTAATACAGGGATCTGGCTAATACTTTTCAGTGCTTTTCTTTCTGCTGATGACAGCAGATTTACAGAGACTTTTGTTAAAGGAACACGTTTGGTGTTCAGTAAAACTATATCTTTGTCATGTATGGATTAGACTAGACTTACTCAGTCCCTAGTCTGAATGCTTGGCATTTTTGAAGTGAATGCTTGCATCAGTCGGTGGCCTAGTTTGGGAATTGGTATGAACCAGTCGATATCAGTAGAAACTGCAATCCTTACTATTGGAATCAGGTCATAATTTCAATATGCACTGTCAGAGTGTGACAGGATTTAACTGCTGAGTATGAAGTTGCTTGTACTCTTCACAGGATGTGTGCATTGCAATCTTAGTGTATCTTAAATGGCTCTTTAACACCTTTTCAGGATTAATTATATTCTATGAGTAATGTGCTTGTATAGAACATTAATAATGTTATATCCTTATAACTATGAACAGCTGTTGAGCTGAATTTTTCGAAATTAAATTTTTTTTTGTTTTTTTTTCCCATCAACAGTTTCTGTTCAGTCGTTACTTAAACAGGAACTGTAGCAGTTCTCCTCACCTCTCTTCGCAAGAATTCAGCCAGGAGTATCTGACATGTTCTGCTTGAAAGTACTTTATTGCCATTGGTACATGGCCTTAGGAATAGCATAAAGGCAGAAATCCTGTGTTGGATGTTTTCTCTGTTCCTGCCTGCATTCCTCAGCAGTCAATTTCTCAGCTACACCCTTTCCCTTCAGACCATTAATTTTTAGCACTGAGGAAAGAAAAATAGTCCTGGCTGAATTTCTTTTGAAAATATGAAGGTTCTTCTTCCTGCTACCATTGCTGACACTGTTAAGTATATGTAGCCATTTCAGGCGACAATATCCCCAAAAATCTGTTCTATAGTAGGAATATACTGTACTGAGTCTTAAAGGCACTGATGTGGATTGGACAAAAGAGAGAAGACAGATGAAGGCTCAAATTCACAGTGAAGAGTGATGATAATTTTTAGATAATCTAGTGTTTGAAATTAATTTGTCTGGTTTACGGAGGGTATTAACAGTGTCATCTAGGATCCCATCCTGCTGTCATGAAAATAAGTACTAAAACAGGAAAAAAAAGCTTAGTGTTATTTCTGTTGTATGTTTGTAGTATTTTTCTTATCTAGGATGCAGAGGAAGAACCGACAGTTTTCCGTTATATTAATGACCAGTTTACTTTTTAGTTCCCACATGTCAAATCCACTGCAGGGAAACTCCCCATGCATATTACAGGTAGAATTTGAGAGAAAATTTTGGTTTGGGTAGTTGTTGTTCCTACCATTGTAATCAAAAAGTGCACTCTCCGAAATTTTTGCATAAAATCTTGAGAGGATTTGTTTTTCCTGAGCTTTTTTGTCATCATAGTTTTTTGAGAAACAGTCCACTCATCAGAAAGGGAAACTGAATTTGACTGTGTTTTCAAGGTACGTGCTTAAAGTTAGTGGTGCAAAGCCCACAGGCGTTTTGCAGAGAAACCTCTGCAAAAGGGAAGAACCTTTTTTTTCACTTGCCAGATGTTATCAGGCTTATGAACACATGGAAAAATTCTACCTAATCTGTAGCATATTGAACCTTTGTATACAGAGAAGTATCTAATAAGTTATTAATCTGATGTTCTGTTTATGGCAAAAAATTTATTGCATTAAGGTGGTTGGGTTTTAAAAGCGTGAGTAAATGGATAATTAATAATGCTACAACTCCTGTGTGGCTTAGTCTGACTGTCAGAGATACATAAAAGTCCATCAAAATATGCTTAATTTCAAATTTGTTGTATTTTCAGAAAAAAATATTCTTATCTCTTAAAATACCATTTAGGAAGCAATTCATAAAATGTGCCCTTTAAAGAAAATAGTTTTGTCCTTTCTGACGTTTCTCAGTTCCCGAACACTAGTGAAATATTAAAACAAACTTGGGGTTTCATAAAAAGCTGATACTGACCAAAAAAAGCATCATGCTTGTAGTATGTATATATATTTTTTTAACTAACATTGAAGTTGTATATACTTATTTTCCTTATGTTTAAATATGACTTAGAATAGTTAACATGTAAACCCTCACAAAGTAAGATGCATATTAGCACAGAAAATCAAGGCAGTGCATGTGTTTCAAAGATTTGCAGAACCTCACCTTTCGTAGTGGTACCGTTTGTGTTTTCTTCACTGGACATGCACTGTGCTGTTTTACATAATTTGGATTGGCTTTTCAGACTTCAGCAGAACTCAACATTGATTTGTCCTTTTAAATCCATAGAATTAGAATTGAAAGAAATGAATGGAATCAGTAGATATTAAAATTTTGTTCACTTCAAGGCTTCAGTGATACGTTTTCTGTTTCTGGAAAGTGTTTCCTGCTGCTGCTGCCATTAGCTTACTATTACTTGACATCTTTGACCTACAAAACTGTGAAAGATATACAGTGGTTATTTTTAACCACTGATCTGCTGACACAGTTGGCTGAATTTAAATAAGCATTAATAAATGACACAGGACACAGATATACTGCATGTGATGAATGCGTTTTGAGGCCCAAGGGTCAAAAGACAAACACCGTATTAGTTTTGCTTGGAAGGGAGCTACTGGGTGGGCTGGGTGTGAAGAAATGATAGCACTCATCTTCTGTCTAGATGTTGCTAAATCGTGTCCAACTTCCTTAAAATACTTCAGAGATGAAAAGTTTGCTTTCCAGGTCAACTAGATCGCACCAAGCGCTGCTTATTTAGAATCAAAATGCTTGCAGTAAGTTTATGCCTCTGATAAAATCCTTAATCCCTTTACAGTCTAACTGTTGCATTTGAACATGGTACTGTGCTGACTAAATCGGCACAGATTCTTGAACTAAATGCAAACTTTTCCAGCAAGTATACTTCAAACCCTAATACCAGTGGTTAAATACAATAAAAGTAAAAAATAAATTGCCTGCTTCCTTGACTAAGAGTAATTACACCTGCTTAAATGAAAAAGTGAATGAGTGAACAAGGTATACATCGTAGGTTTTGTCTATAGCACAAACACCAGGAGTAACAAAAACTGAGGAAGTATTATAATCCACAAACTCAGGTGGAATTTCAGGGTCTTGTAAGGGCTTCAAGATGATGAACATCCTCCTGAAAATGAGTACTGTATTCTAGTATTAGTATGTTTGTCTTACCTACCCTGTCCATATCTTGGTGTTCTCTACATTCATGGTGGCAAAGAGCTGATTGTGGAAGGGAAAAAGTAGAGAGAAAAAGAAAACTAACATGAATATGAACAGGAAAGAGATATTTTCTTCTGCATCTTAAATAAAGCTTACCAGTTGCTTTGTTTGATAATGCATGCAAGCTAACAGGAAAACTGACTGAAAGTGGAAAATAGGGTAGCAGTTAAAATTCTTTGTTTATTTGGCACTAGTGAAAAATATGGGGAAAAAAGATGAAACAGATTTTTCCTAAATGCTTTATAAATATCGTAATCGTAAATAGGTACTTTAATTGTAATGGAGAAAATAGTGAAATAAAATTGTGGTTTTTTAAAATAGGCAGTGTATTGCTTTAACTCTGTAATTGAATTCCATACTTAATTGTAATCCAAGAAGAGAAAACAGCATGAAATTGATGTCTGCTCAGAAGAAATGCTTTGGAAGCCATGTGGCTTTATTTCTGTTTCATAGTGTGGAGGACTAACAAAATCAGTTGATTTTTGCCTCTTCTTGAACAGGCAGACTGTTTGGCAAGAAATATTACCTGAAATCTCACAGAAGAACTTCTGCAGGTTTTGCAACAAAACTTCCAAGCCTTCTCTCCCCCGTGAACATTTGGATGCATGTGAAATTTTGTTGTGAAGGAATGAGTTTGGTTGTTTAATTCTGAACTCTCTGATAGCTAAAGATTAGCTGAACTTTTCAAAGAGCTACAGGAAGAGAGGCTAAATACCCACATGCAATATGTATATCATGCACTAGTTTAGAGCCTGTTCTTCCTTTCCTTGTGTACAAAGAATTTTGGTCTGCTTTACCACTGGTGATTTCATAGAGGCCTCTGTGATCCTTGGTATTACTTTTAACTGCCCGTTTGCACTTACGCATTGGGTCATGTGATAGTTTTGTGTAAAAACCTGCAGAAACACAGGATGTTTTCTGTATAAACAAATGAGAGTGGGGAATGAAAAAGCCAAGACAATTTGAACTGGAAATAGCACATAGTAAAATACAGCACTTACTGAAAGTAAAATGCAAAGTGAAATGACAATATGCTTTCTAAGAGCATTTATTTAACATGGGCAGTCCAGCCTAAAGAAATCTATAGAATTCTAATCCTACTTATTACTTCAGTAAATGAAGTTGTGCAGGTCATTTGCCATACAACTCCTCCTGGCTGAATAGCACCAATGTTTTTTGACTTAGGTAGTTTTGAGTTCTGTCCGGAAAGAATATCTGGCAAGAGTTATCGTATCTAGATAAGGTGGACAGGAGGGTAGTGCATATGTACAGGTAGCGATCCTTTCAAAATCAGAATCTGCGTTTTATAATGGCCATATATGAGGAATGATCTGAGGGCATGGAATACCAACAGTAAATTGTACAGATATGACTGAAGTATGCTTCTTAAATATTTAAACCTATGTAAGTCATAAGTCAATACATGTAATACATTTTGAGCTTATATAGAATTGGATGCAACACACATGAAGGTCTGAGTCAGTTACTGCTTTTGCCGTATCTTAGACCGGTGCTGAAGTGGTATCTTAGACTGGTGCTGGGGTTTGCTGTGGTTGTTTTTGAGAATAATTTCAGAACTCTTGGTCTGTCAGCAAAAGTCACGATGAAATTTTGTATCTTAGGTCAAGTAATCCTTCTTTTTTGTCTTTCTAGATGTTGATGAGTGCCAGGCTATTCCTGGAGTCTGCCAGGGAGGAAACTGCATGAATACAGTAGGTTCTTATGAGTGCAAGTGTCCTGCTGGTCACAAACAGAATGAGGCAACACAAAAATGTGATGGTAAGTGATGTTATCAGACAACATACGTAAAAAGCAGTTAAGTAAAGCGTTAGAGCACTTCAGTAATGGAAGAAAATGTTCTGAATAGTTGCACTGTCTGGTCTGAATGGAGGTAACATCACTGTACTGTGCTTTTTGTTTCTTCTTCACAGCATCATCTGTTTCTACTTTGCTGTTCATGTTTTATGTTAAATGTTTTGCTCTGTCTGACTTGTGTGGGTAAAGACAGTGTTTACCCTGTTTCAAAATTTAGAACTATTGATTAAGAGCACATCTGTGAGCAGCATATAACTGCAGCTGAGTTATTAGGATTTTGTTTGTTTTCTCAAAGATGTCCAAAATATTCTAGTACAGGTAGGTATTTTCAGCCTCCTGAATACAGGGTGAAAAGCAAACGTGGCAGTTTTGGTAATGGATGCAAGAAATTACTGCTGTGAAAAGTTTGCATTGAAGAGCCTGGGTAAGTAAAAAATGTATAGGAAATGTCCTTCTTTAGATGAAAAATCCAATAGACCACATTTAATAAACATAGTTTAATAAACAGAGAGCATGTTTTTTCAGTCAACATGTTGCTGCAATTAAGAGGAGCAATTTGGTGTAGTTTGAAGTAATGCAAGAGAAAATGGCGGAGTTATTGTGGGTTTGATGAAGATTCGCTGATTTGAGTGAATTTGCCATCTCAAACTTCATGCCAGCCAGTGGGTACCTTCACATTCAAGTTTCACAAATAAGAGAACGGCTTGTTCAAGCCTTTGGGTTGTGGTTAGGCGGCAATTTAAGTGTGTTACCAACCTACCTTATACTTAGTATGTTCAGTTACAAACAAATAAATGGTTTGTAGCCGATTTTGGAAGTAATCTCAGAGTTTTCCCTAGTTTTGCCCACAACACAGAATTCACAGAAAAATTAAGTGATACAATCAGTTTGTAAATCACATTTTGTAAGTGAAAATGATGCATCTGGTGGTGTTGCATGTAATACCGAAGAGTAAGTAAAAGAAGAAAATCAAAAGGTGTTTTTGTCTGCTCCTGTCCTCCACCTTCTTCTGCTTTCTTTACGTTGACTAGTTTCCATTTCTGCTCAGTACACAATGATGTTTCTGTCATGAGCTTTTCTAGGGGAAGCCTTGCTGTATCTTGTTAAAACCTTCTAAGAAACAGTTTGCAAGAAATAGAGATGCAAGCATAGAAACAGAGGTTTTCTTGTAACAATGGAGGAGAAGTAGAAGCAGCTTGTGTATGTGTCTATGTGTGTGCACGTGTCTGTCTACCTAGCTGTACCCAAGAGTGTGCTGATAGGTATCCAGTGTATGCAGAGCAGTTTTGGGCTCTGCGGGGAGCAGTCACCTTCACAGATAAAGGAGTTCCATCTGAATCATTTTGGAAGTGAGGGAACACCAGGAGCCTTGCTGAGATGCTGGCAAAAGAATCTCTCCATACCTTGAAGACAGTGGAACAGTAGAAGAGTTGTAGAGCAGTACAACAGTGTGGCACCATCTCCACAGCCTTCTGCAGGATGAAGGGAGAAACCGGAAGGCACCAAGTGGAGTGAGGAATGCTACGAAAGAAGATGGCTGGAGGGGAATTTGTAATCAGAACCACTTTCCTCGGGAGGGATAAATCCAAGGCATTTCATCTACCTTGTGCTGCATGGCAACCTGTGAGGAACAGGGCTGAGCACAGAATGGACAGCGCATCCTAGTAAAATCTTTCATTTTTTGTGGGAGAGAGTGGGAATGCAACCATAGGTTGGATCTTTCTTGCCAGAGAGGCAAACAGGAAGGGGTGGCTGGGTAAGGTACGGGACATTTGTAGGCTCTCAGTGAGGCATCAGCATATAGGAAGGAGAGTTGTAATTAGAAGAAGAGGAAGAGGGCAGAGTGCTTTGTTTTGCCTCCACAAGAGCCCTCCTGTCGGCTTCCCCATGTTGGAAGAAGTGGAAAGGAGGTAACAGACCACGTGTCCACTGCTGCCACTGCTCCTGCAGTTTTTAGCAAAGGACATCATGCTCATCAGCCTGTGACCTTTTACTTGGCTTGTTTCTCCTCTCCGCCTATGTGGAAAGAAGCCCAAAGGGTGAAGCATCCCTTTCCATTCATTGCTAACTGCAGAACCCCCAGAATTGCCCGCCACTCCATCACTGGGTCTTCAAATTAGAACTTCCTTTTTATTTCCTTACTGAGTAGTAGTGGTGAGAGGTGCAGGGGCATTAGTAATGGATGAATCGGAATACAAAGTATGAAGGGGTGTGGTGACAATCCAACACTACTTGCTTTTTTTCTGATAATGGACTCTAATCATTTGGAAAGGTCAACTGACAGGTACCACTAACAATTACATGCGACTCAGTTTGTGACAAAGTTTATAGAACGACGTCTGGCACTACTCTTGGGTTAGACATAGTGCTGTACTGACGTGGATGTGTAACTTGCACACCAGAGCTAACCTTTATCCTCCCAGCATGAAGCACAGGCACAGTGAACTTAACAGCTACCTGTACCCACCTTAAATCTGACATATAGCTGACATCATTAATTTTGTTAGTATCTTATTGCTGTCATTAACTTCTAAGCAATGTACATCTGCAAAGGTTACACACTGTTTAGGAAGTGAATAAGCATCTTCTGACTGCAGTTGCCTTTGCAGAACTGGCTGGTTTTACCATCATTTTGTGTTGTGTGGGATTTCAAAAACCAAGTACAGTTACCGTGATTTTCAAAAATTCTGTCAATACAGTTTGTCTTTCAGTAGAATTCAAGCTTAAGTTTACTGAGCATCACAACATAAGTACACAAAATTCAGAAACACTTTATTGTAGTTATGCCATTAAATATAAACAACTGTCCAAAAAAAGCTTTGCAGTACTGAATGTTTTCCAAAATGTGACTGTGGTGCCTTCCTTGAAAGAGTGGATTTGAAGATGTTAGAACTGTAATCAGCTCGCTATTTCAAAGCTGAAGAAGAACCAGCTCTAATTTCTAAACAAGCATGTAGTGCATTTGGTTGTGCTGGCAACATATAGATGAGAAACATCTGCTTTGTTGTTACTCATCTCAGATTTGTGTTGCCAGTTACCAAACATTTCGTTGGAAGGCTTTGATTCAAATTGATATTCTTTGGATTACACCTGTTTATTTTGGCAGGAGTCTTTCAGGTTGAGACTATATAGAACTGCTTATAGTATTGAATGCCATGGTTACTTTCATGTTAGAGAGTAACTTTTACATTTTTTGATGAATAGTTACTTAGCTTTGTTCATGAGAAGCGCACTTGGGTTTTTGGTTCTCTGAATCATGGTGTATTTATTATTATTCCATGAGGCTTGTACAGCAGGAGTAGGGCAGTAGTGCTTTTGGCCAAGCCAGCTGTTGAGGTGTTAGTCCTAAAAAAAGGCATTTCTAGTCTGATAAATGTATTGTCAGAGCAAAGACAGCATTTGGATAGCCGTTTTGATGGACTGCTGTGTCGGTTCAACAGATGAAGTCCCTGTTCTGATGAGGTCTGTGATCTGCCCATGGCAGTGCTCATGCTTTACTGCTGTCAACCCTAGAAGAGCTCGGTGAGAAGGAGACCTGATACCTCCTCTTAGGCAAGGATGTAGTTAGAATACATCAAATACATGTTTTCACAGAGATCCAAAAAATGCAGGTCGTTTTGTATATGTTGTGTTTCTGCCTGGCATCTGCACACCAGCTTTGATGCCAAGAGGAGAACTTAATGATCTGTGTCCTTCCTTCTGAGAACAGTAATTAAAGCATTCTTTACATTCTACTTCTTCAACCTATCTAAAGCTCTGCTTTAATTGTTAAAAATGTTATTCAACAATTCTTCCCGATAGTGAAGGGGTGAACATGCTTTTAACATGTACCTGCTTAAAAATCTGTGGTGCTTGTGGGACCATGTGTAAAAGAAGTGAACCATCATCTGCAGTCTGAAAGATTTGCTGTTATTTCATAGTTCAGTAATCAGTGGGTTTTCCTTTCCTGCTTTGTTGGCAGCCTACTGCAGAACAGGTCGTATGCTCTGGCTTTGTTTCTTCTAAGCCCCTGCGACTTCTGGCTGTGGCAGAAATTAGGCACTAATTAGTGCCTGCTCACAGCTTCCCCATGATCTTTCCTAGTCACATCATTCCCCCCAGTGGTTTGGACTAGATGACCCACAGAGGTCCCTTCCAACCCCAAACATTCTGTGATTCTGTGAATTATGCAGGTAACAACCCACAGTGCCCACTTTGTACCATTTTCTCTGAGGAAGAAAAAAAAAGGAATGAAATTATTGCTTGTCCATTTCCCCATGCTTCACAGCCAAGGTGGTAATACCAAAGTTATACCAGCGTAATACCATGCTGACATTATTCCAAGAATGAAGCAGAGAATGAAAGCCAAGCCATAGTTTCATTCAGGTTTTATTGTGTTTTTTTTTTTTAAGAAAGGCTTTGAGAGTTTGTAATGTCTCAGTGTGAGATTTATAGGCTAAAACTCCAGCCAGTCCTTCACGCAGTTACACTTCCAGTTAGTGGGACTGCTCATTTGAGTGAAGTTACATCGTTTCTGTATATGGATTAGGCCACTGGGAAGGACAGAAGGAATTGGTCTCCTGTGAGTTAGAACCTGTGCACAGAGAAATGGTTTAATAGAAACAGCATTGTTTTAATGAAGTTTTTTACTTTAAACATTATATTGAAGTGAGGTAGTATGGAGTATCCTGCTCAATCCTTTCCCTTCTTGAAGTATGGAAAACCGGATGAAATATTACTTGCTGGCTACAAAGGACAAAATCCAAGTTGGAGTCAGTAAGCAGGCAAGGCTCCAGTGTTCAGAGGCAGAGGCTGGAAATTTACACAGAATCACACAGAATCACAGAATGTTAGGGGTTGGAAGGGACCTCTGTGGGTCATCTAGTCCAACTCCCCTGCCGAAGCAGGGTCACCTACAGCAGGCT
>Ga0181612_158517_pt1 | contig 14969 bp, 18 predicted proteins | sample HoacroProtozoa21_FD_119630 | JGI IMG/M metagenome (GOLD analysis project Ga0181612, IMG submission 119630) | Hoatzin crop microbial communities from Cojedes, Venezuel. Combined Assembly of Gp0051906, Gp0051904, Gp0051908 | reverse complement strand
AAGGGCTGGAGGATGAGACGACTGCTGAAGCATCACGGAGGCAATCAAAGGCAAAGTTAGGACAGAAGCCCGGTCACCTTGGGCTCGCATCTGCCCATGCCAGCACGCAGCTGCCGTACAGCTTTTGCTTTTGAGGGGCGTCGTGGAAACCTTGCGAATGTCTAACTCGGAGTTAATGGGGAAAAAAGAAAGGGAGAAGGAAGAAAAAGAACGGGAATAAAATGAGCACATGAGTCTCGTGGGCATTATTTAATTGGAGTTGCCTGAAACCTTGAAAAAATATTTGCTGAACAGTTTAGTTGACCTTTATGTGTCAAATACTTCACAGAAAAGCACTCAGTGAGCTGTTTTCTGCCAGTTAGGCAGCTGGGTGAATACTGTCCAAAACTGCTCTGCTGGAGCATGGCTTCTCTCCAACCAGCCTGAATTTAAATACAAAGCCCAATGAAAAGGATTCCCCCCCACCCCCCAAAAAAATGGTGGCAGAAAAAATAAATCAAAAGCGCATTCTTATGATCATGGCGATGGTCTTTATGAGTTGTAAGAGGACAGCTTCCCCAATAACACGAGTGCCCCCTCCCCACACCTGGTTTTGACAACAGTAATTACGTTCCTGGGAACAGAGAGAAGGTAATTAATAGCCTTTTGTGGTTTTACTATTTTAATGCAGTCTTTTCATTTTGCAGTAACTCTATGGTAACATGCTGTGGGCTGTTAGACCTTGTTAAATTAAACAAAATAGACTCTCTTTAAGAATGCTATTCTTTGGCTGCCAGCTATTCAAAACTGAATTGAAACTACCTGCATTATAATAGGAGCTGTAAGATCTTTCTGACGTTGAAATCCAATCCCTCCTGATCTCTGCTTGTGCTGTCTTAGCCTAAAAGGCACTGGGTGGCCTTGATAAAGTTTCCTATTTTGTGAGAATGCTCCCAGATGTAATGAGACAGAACAATAGATACAAAGGGAGATCAGCGGAAAATGACAACAAAAGGGAGATATAAGCTTCAGAGATAAGGCAAAAGTACTGATCTTATAAAGGACACATAGGTGTATATAGAGAAATTCTCCCATTCTTTAATTGTACGTAAGCCTGATCGTGAATTGGCTTTGGCACGGCGCTCTCGATCACACTGGCTGGGGCGAGCACTGTCAAAGTTTCTTACCATGTGCGGAAGGCGGATATTGGCAAGACTTTGGATTAGAGCCTGGCTCAACCCTGAGAGCTCCAGGAACAGGGCTTCGTTTTGCTCCTCTATGATTTTATTTTCCTCCTCAATGTTCTTCAGGTTCTTCTCCATGGTGGAGATCTGCAGAGCAAAGAGCACGGCGGGGTTACCAGCCCTCACACAACGGCACCCGCCACCACCTATGCAAGGGGCTTGGTCATGGGTTTGGATACACATCCAAGCACACAAACCTGCGACTGCAGTTTCACCATGGCCGCTTCCATCTCCGAGTTGGACTCGTTCAGCTCACTGATCTCCTTGTTCAGCTGCTTGATCTCTTCATCATTCTCCAGAACTGCAGAAGAGAAGGGCATGGGCAGTCAGCAAAGGCTTGCGGGATAAGCAAAAAATGTTGGGCTTTCTGCTGAGCCCATCCTATCTCGTAGACGCCACCACTCACAAACATCCTCTAAATGGGATGCACATCCCATCTGCTTATTTTTATATATATATTTTTAGCAAGGTTTTTAGCATCAGGGTTCAATGATGCTTTATAGGTCAATATGTAAATACAAAAGCCAACGACAGCAGAGCGGTTGGAGTCCAGGACCTCCAACCACCCTGCAAGGCTGATTGCCCTGAAAACTCAGGTCACTGTGTCTGGTTCTGAGTTGGGGAAGATGCTATTTAAAAAGCTAATGCATATCTTGATTACAAATTATGAGGTTCGTAAAATAAAGCAATATTTCTAGAAGAGTGCAGGTATTTATAGATTCCAAACTCTATCAGTATTCAAGTCAAATGCCCGAACCTTGTCAAATACCACAGAAACCTCAGTAATAGCACTGAAAATGCAAAGTGCCATCGCTAACAAAATTCCAGATCCAGAAATATCTGCAGGATTAAAAGCCCTGAATAGGTGAAAATCGCTGAACAACTGAAAGTGATTTGTAAGAATGCCAGTGAATATTTCCAAAAATTTCTCAATTTCAGCATTAATTCTTTTTGCCTGGAATTTTACTATGGAAACTGCTGCTTTATTGTTTGACCTGCTCCCTCCCAGTGTGTCACTCAGGGAGAGGTGCCGGTTCCACACCACCCCCAACACCCACGGAACCCAAGAAATGGGTGTTCAAAGCACACAATGTTCTTGCACATCTGTGGCCAGATTTCCGTGTTGAAATCTCCCCAGTCTGCAAAGAAAAAGATGTCCGGGCTCAATACCGTGACACACCTGCAAAGCAAAAGGAGTGAAAATCCTTACCGTCGCTGGTCTTGAACTTTGTGTTGAGAATTTCATCCCCTGAGAGTTTTCCTTTCTTCCCAGCAAAAGTAGCTCTTGGACACCCTGACAAACTGAAAAGCAAATAAAAAGGAGTTTCATAAACTCTTGGTATTTATAGGTACTTATGTTTCCAACAAGAGTGCGTACCATTTGGTGGAGTTCATGCTGCAAGACAGTTCTTCTAAAAGCTTGTTATGGTACAGAGGAAATTGCTTTATGAATAATACCACAAAACTCCCCATTTATAAAGCGAGAGCAATTTTCTCTGAGCAAAGATTAAAAACCACGTTGTTTCCTAAAAGAGAGGTCATGACAGGTGAGGAAGGTGAGATAAGTCTGGCTGGTTTGGGTGCCAAACCCCTGGTTTGGGTGCCAAAGTCCTGTTCTGGCTTGCTCATGGAAAGACTTTTAATGATTTTGCCCAATCTACATCTCACCATTGCAATATTAAAAAAACTACGCGTTTGCTTCCGTGCAGCAAACTCCAACCTTGGAGCAAGCTGCCTGAGGTCAGCATCAAAAGCACCAGCTATTGAGCCTTGCATGAAAAGCTGAACGATGCTCAAGCAGCATCTGCAGGCAGGCAGGCTGGTCCATGGCAATGTCGTCATGCTCCTGGTGATTTCAACCCTGTGATTTACCTTCTGTGAGTGAGGAAGCTCCCATTGGCATGGCCGGAGCCATCGCAGCCCGGGGTAGGGCAAGTCGGGCCTTCGTTCTTCAACGACTTCCAGGAAAACGAGGAGCCGTTGAGTGATCCTTCCTTCTGCCGGCGGGCTGCGAGAGGGCACCCCGATGCACTCCGGTGAGAGGCATATTTGCCACTGATGTGTCCAAGCCCAACGCAGCCAGGAACCGGACACCTGGGCACAGGGAATCACCGAAAATTAGAGCACAAGAATGAAGAGGGACATAAGGACATAAGGGGTGAGCAGGAACAGGGAAGTCCGGGAAGCAAGCGTTCGCGTTTGGGGATCTCATCCATGCCGTATGGGGTAGATGCTCCATTGATGGAAATGGCAGGTGGGAAATTAAAAGCGACTGCCCCTTCAAAACAGCCAAAGAGAACCAAGGTAAATCCTGCAAGAGAGAAGACTGTGGAGGTCACATCACCCTCACACTTTCAAAAAAAGCAGGTCCCAGTGGTGTCCCAAACCACGTGTTTGGTGGCTTATTGAGGGCAAAGATGGCAGGTTGGGCTGCCTCATATGGGATCCCAAGGCTGACATGCTCGTACGAAACCATCGCCCGTTTACAACCAGCTCTGCCTGGTATTACTGCCAAGAAACTCAGGGTCATCAACTTTATTACCCTAAACTAGCACGGTCAACGCAATCTAGGAGCACTGTCTGTGCCCATGGGGACGCAACCCTTCTCTGTGAATGCGTCCCTGGCCCAGGAGCCGGTCAGGCTGCAATCTGTGCACTGAGAAGCTACAAACCTGCTCCTGCAAGGAGGGTGTCCAAGGTGTTTCTGAGCCTGTACCCCATCAAGCAGGACAAATAAACCCCAGGGCACTGCTCAGCCTGCAGCCATGCCATGGCCTCGCTTGCCTCCTCCTCCTCCTGGTTTCATATCCTGAGGCTACTGAGAGATCAACCCGTGCTCAGAATGGGATAAAAGTGGGAATTGCCATCCCACCATGTGCTTCGGCCAACGTTTATGGCCAGGTAAGGCAGGCGGGAGCTGTGAGGAGTGTCATGGAAGCTGAAAATTGACAAGGGGATGTGTGCCTCTGAAAGGGATCCCTCTCCTCCCCACTCGCAGCCTCCCCACCGAATGGCACGAGCACGAAATTCAGCCCTTCGGCAAAGCCCGGTGTGTCTATAAAGGTTTCTGCTGCGGTCTGCATTTGTTTAAAGATGCTAGTCAATTATAAATACAGTTAAAAGTTTATTACTCAAGGGAGGTTACTCTAAAAAAGGGGAGGTGGAAATAGGTAAGAAATGGCAAAAATCACCCCGTGTCCTCGGTTTGAAAGCAATTAGGGACTTCAGGTTCCCCCAGCAAAATATCCGCTGAGCTGCTCCCGAAAGTCGCGAGCTGCGTTTCACCACAGAAATGATTACCCTGATTGTTTATATTTCGTGCAAAAGGGAGATGACAGCAGAAGGGGGGAGCTGCACACCCAGCCTTTTCCCAAGATAATTTGAAAAATGCTGATCTCGATTTTAATCAGCTGCAAATGCAGCACGATTCACTTATAATATCCCTGCCAGCAGGATCCTCAGTAAATTCATAACATCATTGCTTTTATATGATCATGAGCAAATTACTGAATCCTCAGGAGGAAAAGGAGAGGAAAAAAAAAAAAGAGCAAGAGAGAAAGAGACAAACCCCAGCATTTAGTATGCAGCCGTTACGGCCCAACCACTACATATTTTACGCTGTTAATTTAACTTTCATTACACTTTCATTGTTAAAAAATAAACCAGAGCCTTATTGTACAAAACAGCTGGCTTGGAATTTTTTTTTTTTTTTTAAATTATTATTATTTAACAGAAGCACCAGTAGCGTTTGATCAATTAGGCACCCGTGGATGCTTCCCTTTTATGCCAGGGCTGGGCTGAAGGTTGAGGTGATCTGTTCAATCACATCTGTAGCAAATTACTTGAAGGATGAACAGCAAAAAACAACAGGGACCAAATGACTTTCCCCTTGGTGGCCATGTGCAAAACTCGGCCGGGTTCCAAGTGGTGCTCGGTGCAGGCAGAGGATGGATTTAGAGCCAAAGCTCCTTAACGCGAACCCGCGCCGGGTGCACCTTGCTGCGGGAGGCAGGACATGAGATTCCCGAGGGCTGGGGGAAGGCAGCAGCGGAGGGATTGTTGCACCGTGTTGATCTGCACATCTCCGAGGAGCTTCTGCTCCTCCTGGGCGTACTGGAGGAGCAGAGGTTGCTGCCCCTGCAGTGGGGCGTTGGGGAATGCCTTCACGTCCTCCTGCCACAGAGCCCCTCGCAGCCCACCCGGCACTGCCTGCACCCACACCCGCGGCCCCGCTGCCGACGGAGCCGCAAGAGCCACAGAGAACCTCCGAGACCAGGCCAGGGCTGGATGGCATCAGCTTTGTAGGAGTCAGAAAATCCCAGCTCTGGTGATGCTCCAACCCCGTTTCTTGCCACTTCAGCCTCCCAACATTTGCACCTTTAGGGTGGAATAGGAGAGACCCAGCCGCTGGTGAGGATGCCGGTGGGGACCGTCATTCTGCTGGGGATGCCCTGACAGCTCGTCCCGCATTCCTGTACAAGCACCAGCGGCACCGTAACAGAACAGCCGTATAAAAGCCCCTTCCTCCTTGCACTGGGATAGAACCTCTTTGCAGAGAAACCGCCCTGGGGGAACTGCTTGGCACATCCCTGACCAGTCAGACCCCAAATGGGGCAGGCACGGATCGGCGAAGCCGCGGCTTCCCCAGCCCTGCAGGGCACATCTCCCTGGGGAAAGTGTGGAGAGGGGCGACCTCCCAGCCCGGGGTCTCCAGCTGCCGTAAAAGGAGCGGGACGGTGCTTACCACTGGTCCTTTCCTTCACTGTGTCACTGGTTAATGGCACAGCATTACAACGCCACCAGCAATTTGCTGTATTTGAGCCAAAAAAGGACTTTTTCCCCCAGATTGAGTAGGTTGCTTAATTTTTAATAAACTCTTCTAACTCCTGCTAATTATCACATGGCTCATTTAACTGGGAGGCTTTCCTTCCCGTAGACTGAGGAGTAGGAACAGAGCAGATGGCTCAAATATCATCTCGTTCTTAAAGGTCCTTCCCCCGGCTGGCGCATCCCGGTTTCCCGCAGTCGCCGCGGGGCTCTTCCGCACCCACCGGTTTCCGCTCCGGCTCAGCCTCTGCCCCAGGGCAAAACCCGGGTCAGCGGAGGTATTCACCTCTGCTCTTCTGCAAGGGCAAGACATGCCCTAGGGCTAAAATGAGGAAAAAAAGATTCATTTGGGGACAGTCAACTGAGCCAACAGGGTTTGGCCAGAAATGACAGCGCTTGTGCGCATCCGGAAAGTCTTGGAGGGGGTTGCGAAGTTTTCCCCTGTTTCTTTTTAACCCCCTCCGCCAGCACTTGCTCCAGAAAGCCTGGAGATGCTCCACATTAACAAAAAGTAGGATGCTCGAGTCAGTGCTGGCCCCAGCCCTGCTGTAAAGGTTTTGATGTCCTGTAGCTACGTGAGGGGTCGAGACATGGACTCTGAACCTCGCGTCAGGCCCTGGATGCCAAGCCCGTGATGCTCAAGCTTGCTAAAAGTCAGGACAAAAGGATTTCACAGCGAATGAAAGCTCCTGAGGTGGACTAAGGGATTTAAAATCTCTGTTCCCAGTAGGAATAAATCCCCTGGAATGTTTTGAAAAATTCAGCCCGAGGCAGCAAAGAAAGGCTTTTTCTGTTCACTTTCAATATTCAGCCGTGGCAAAGACTCTACAAAATGCGTCTTACTGGGGGTTACCAGATCCTGACCCAGCTCAGTGCTGGATAGTTTCCATTTCTACTGTGTTCTGTGAGTTAAGCAAGCCCTCCGGCACCCCTTGCCTGCCCATTGCTGCCCAAAAACCCGGGATGTTTCTCTTGACTGTGGGTTTTTACCCTCCATTTCAACACTAGTGATTTTTCCAGGCTTTATAGAAAGCACAGGTGAGAGAGGAACTGTTCGTGTCCTACCAGCCTACCTTACACATCCACAAAAACAAGTAAGAAAAAATACACCGTTGCCTCCCCCGGTGCCCAATTTTCCAATCAAATTTCAAAACCGCAACACCATTTTTGGAATGAGGGAAAAATTCCCCAAAAAACAGTGGAAGAGCTTTGGCAGCACCTGCTCTGTTCGGGCAGACGATGCTCCGAGCAGCGCGAACGAGGGGGGATGCGGGATGGATGCTGCTCCCCCACATAAATCTGCACGAGGCAAAGGGGATCGAGTGAACGGCTCCGCTCAGGACTTACTTCATCAGCTCTGGGTCTTCTTTATCATCCTTTGTCGGGGTGATCTTGATCCCACTTTTCTTGGCACGAGGGCAGCCTGACAGACTGTGGTTAAAAAGAGAAGAAAGGCCTGTCTCACTGGCAGAATCACTGCATTTGCTATTCCCCTGCTTCAGTCATCTTTCCCTTGAATTTGGCACAGTGTTTTTGATCTCCCTCGTTTTGCAGCTTCACATCACGAGGAGAAGTCAGGAGGAAGAAAAAAAAATAATAAAAAATTGAGGGAGATGGACAGTAATTAATGGTGTCTAGATAAGAAGGTATCTGCTAACAGCCTGCGATGTTTAATGGAATTGTTGAAACAGAAAGCTCAGATCTCTGCTATTAATGCTCTAAAGTGATAATAGAAGTCATAAATAGGTAGCATTATTAACAGGAACATTGCATCAGCTAAAATATGACCCTTTGTCTTTTATTCTGTTGAAGGGAGCTTCTAATCAGATGCTGGAAACATCAAAAAAAAAAAAAAAGAGAAGTCAGATTAAAGAGATGAAAATAGGCTTTGGTTGTCAGTAACATTAATGTTTTATTCAGAACTTTACAACTCTGCCCACTGCAGGGGAAAAAAACAAAAAACAAAAAACAAAAAACAGAGAGAAGCTACAGAGAAAATAATTTAAGGGAGATCTTACCTTCTATGCGATGCATAATTTCCTGTTATGTGACCAGAGCCATCACAACCAGGAGTAGGGCACCTGCGGAGGAAAGGGAGGCTCGGATTAGCCTGGGGATGCGAGCGGGGGATCGACGCTTTGCGACGGCTCATTTCAAAGAGAAATGTAGGAGCTGTCAACACAGAAGCAGGTTTTTCTTCCTGCCCCTTCTGCCTCTGTAAGAACAAGGTGTGGTCTGTAATATCCACAGCACCAAAGTCGATGCATCGCTGCATGATGTAGGCATTGGAGAGGAACATTGGTGGGAAGAGATGAGGATGTTGGGACAGTGGTGGGGGGCAGCTCTCCAGTAAAGGGATGCGGGTCCCACCCTCACAAAGAGGACAGCTCAGGAGATGATAATGAGCCAAGAAAAGACCTCCAGGACAGTGTCGGTCTTCTGAGGAAGACGTAAGGAGGCAGCAGGTACCATCCAGGGCCGTTGGGCTGGATGCAAGCATAGACAAGAAACCAGAAAAATAGCCTACAGCTCTGGACAACTTGGCCATCAAGCTTTCTCGTCTGGGGCCACTAAGACCAACACTAAGAGCAAGCCCAACAGAAGGTCTCAGCTCAGTTCTGGGTGATTTGGAAGGCGCTAATCTCACTGAGGGCAAACAGACACCCCACCGCAAGAGGCTCCTCAGAGTCCAAAACCATTTGATGCCTCTGGTGGAAAGTAGTGAAGGGATAGAAGGGAAAAGGTTAGGTTAACCTCAGGTCTCCTCCTTCCATAACATCATGGGCAAGGGACAGGGGGACCTGCAAGGGGACAGCTGCCTGCGGGCCCTCGGGCTGGGGACCACCAGGTCACCACGCATGGTGCACCAGCAGCTTCTTGTGCTTGGGTGCAAAATCCGCCCCTCGGTCCTCAGCAGCTGCTGTTACAAAGGGTTCTTTGAAGATGCAGCCATGATCATGGGTTTGAAGGTAAGCAGTCAGGGAGGTGATTGAATGCAAAGCCTGGAGAATTCTTCTGTGATCACAGAAACCTGCACAAAGGCTAGCAGGGGCTGCGAGCCCTGCCGAGCGGCAGCGAGCATAATGGCACGAGTTAAGCACCGCATCATTAAGGGCGCAGAAGCGAGAAAGGTGAGGGGATATGAAGTACCACGAGCACAAAGATCTGCTCTGACTGCTGTAGGTGACGCGGCAGACATAAAAGTTGTCATGGGGACAAGGAAGAAAGGCAAGGAGTCCTCGCCGAGGACCCGCGTGCCAGCCTGCCAATTAGCCAGGGCTGTTTGAGTCAAGTGATTAGGACCAGGGGGAGGAAATCCACGGTGCCGCCGCGGGACGAGCAGGAGATGCTCAGTCGCTCGCTTCTGAGCCGAAGCGAGCAAAGCTCACGGGATGAGCGCAAGCTTGCAGAGTGCCCTTTCTCATCGGGGGAGGTTTTTGCTGTGCCTCTGCTTTCTGAATGCCCGTTTTTAAAGCCACTGGTGCCTGGTTTGGTACCACTGGTGGGTACCCCGCCGCAGAGCAGGGATTGATGTGTCTCCAGGACATCCCAGTGAATCGATGGGCAACACGGGACGGTGCACAGGAAGCCCCTGAGGCCAATGCCTTTGGGAAAGCTCATGCCTGACCTAGGCAATGGTACTTTTGGGGTGCTCTGGCCCCTAAGAGTCAATGGAGCAATGATTTCCACAGATGCCTTTAGTTCTGCAGCGTGGAAAATGGCCTTTTAAAAATTCTGCATTTTTTTTTTGTTAGAAAATATCAAAATTCTCCTCTTTGCACCAGCTCTGATAGAGGGTTTGGCATCCATGGGTTATCAAAGAGTCTCCACTGGTGAAACAAATTGGCACCTCACCTAGGGTGGGAGAGCAGGGACACGTGCTGGTCCCAGAAGGGTGACAGAGAGACTAATTCAGGACCAAGGCTCAGCATGCTCCGACCCAGGAAAACATAAATGCACACAGGTCCGGTGCAGTGAGAGAAGGGACACACCCAGCAGGACCTCGATAAGGATGCAAATTCTCGAAGTCATTTAGAAATTACAGCTTTAGGAGACGACTGTGACATTTCCCTGTTATGTGCTGTTAAAATAGAAAGCAAAACTATTTCTTTGCTGTTCTAGCTTCAGGGTGGGATGAAATTATGAAAACACTAACACCAAACTCCTTCTGCCTTTCAGGACTTTTAAAAAAAGGAGAGAAGTGATTTGAGTTTTATTTTTAATTATCTGGAGACAAATCATGCCAACAGAGACCTTTTATTGCATGTTCCAGCCTGGAGCTATTTTTTTTATATCAGGAATATTAACCCCTGAAATAGGATTTATAATAGAAACACTGACATGGCCTTATCTGAAGTGGTGAAAAGCGATGGCTGCGCTATCTGTAATATCTCCAGATCCTCTTCCCTTCCTCCCTCCTCCACTCCCATCATAGAAGAATAGCGGTGCTTGGGAAATAACATTAAAAAAGCTTTGTTTTGGCCAGAACTCTCCTGTTTTGTACAGTATTTTGATAAAAAGCACTGACATCAGGTGCCCAAGGGGAGCAGGGGATGCTGCACAGCAAGGCTCAGCACAATGCTCGGTCTCGGGGACAACCCCATTCGGCCCTTACTGGAAGTGGGCACTGCTCCTGAGAGCTTTTAATATCTGTAACGCTAATTGCCTGATCACTGGGCTATTCTTTAAGGCTGTTGGAGAAACACCAGTTCAGCAAAGCTCTCTTAAGAGGTTCTTTCAAAATGTATATCGTCTATAACACATGATTAAGTGTACTTAGCGCTAATCATGCGAGTCCTTTCCATCCACTAGCATATTCTATTAATATCAGCTAATCCAGCTACTTTTTCCACCTCTGTGATAAGGAGCAGGCAGTTAATGAACATTTTTCCTGGCACCAGCACCCACATTGGTGCTGGGGTGCGAAGCAGTCCCGGACGCACGCTGCCCTCTGGGCCACCAAAAAGGGAATTGGGGCTTTGCTGACCACCTTAATGACCAAAGGGGCTCCCAACTGACTCGACCATGGCTCCAAACATCAGTGATTCTATACAGGACATGGGGCATATTTTTTCCTTTTATGATGAGCCTGTGCAATGTGAAGTCCCCTGTGAGGTTTTACTCTCAACAGAGACTCTTCAGTTACAGTTATGAAGATCGCAGTGTCTGAATAATCCTGCAACTGGATTCAGCAAAGTGGGGAACTCAGAGGACGATCAGTCTCCAAAGACAGGCTGGCTCCGTGGAGGAGATATTGAAAAAAAATTCCCAATTAGCTTTTCCCCAAAGATGGAAGTTGAGTGCAGAAGGGTTCAGGTCACCCCAGTGTCTTGCTCTTTATTAAATACAATTTGTATTAAACCTTTCTTTAGGGGAGGCAACCTAAGAGATAATATGGGAAATCCTCTTGTGAAGAATCAGTTCCTAGTGAAAACCAGGAGGTTTGGGAAGATGGCAGGAAAGCTAGAAACAGGTTTCAGATGAAGATATTTTAATTCCTCCAATCTGGAGCAGAAATGGGAACAAAGAAATCTGTGTGCCCTTGAGCCTTTTGTCACTGGCTCAGGAGCTGGCCTCACCAAGCGTTTGGTTGCTGCCTCTTTCATTCCCTCACAAATCAAACTCCCAGGGAAATGAATGGGAACCTCTGTCACTGCATCCCAAACAACCCCCAAAATTTAGCATAAAATTAACGTTCCAGGTTCTTCAAAACAGTTGGCTTTACCATGTCCTGGTGGTATCTTCCCAGCTGTGTCTCTAAGCAAAAATAAAGCATGTGCCTTCGTCTAGGCTTTGGATTATTTGGGAGCTGTACGAAAACGTTGAAAAGGCTATGGCAAAAACTAGGGAACAAGAGCTTGGGAAAAGACGCCAAATGAAAAAGAAAATAGCATATTTCTACAGTGCCCAAAGGAAACCGGCCAGGGGTCCAGGTTTTTTCTCATCACTGCTGTGATCCCCCCTCCCCAAAATAAGCCTTGCTCCATGATGCTGACTCTTCCCAGCGTGGCAGCTGCAGGCTGGACTCCACCAGAGCTCCTCACAGGCGGATTTTGGTCGGCTCTTTGAAAGGAGAAGGGAGGGGATGGGAAAGCAAAAGCAGAGCAAGAAGGGGGCAGGGGAGAAGGAAGGGGAAGAGAGAAAAAAGGGTAGAAAAAAAGAAAAAAAAGGAGTTCCAAGTTGAGCGCAAACATACTTGAGGTCAGCAGAGTGGGCAGCCATGAGGTTTCTGAGGCTCTTGTCAGCAAGAGGACAACCAGAAAGGCTGAAAGAGAAGAGATGGAATATCTGGATAAGCAAAAAAAAAAAAAAAAGGAAAAAAGGAAAAAGAAAAAGGGCTGGGGTGAGGGAGAGGGGCAACAGAAGGTGGGGAGGAAACAGAACCAAACTATCCACACGGTCAAAAGATATACTAAAAGTAAAAAAAAGTTGTCTTTAGAGTCCAAACCATGAAAAAAAGGTCAACCCACCTGCGGTGAGAGGCATAGTTTCCCGTTATGTGTCCACTGCCGTCACAGCCTGGGGTTGGGCAACTGGGTGACAACAACAACAACAACGAGTGTAAGTGCTGGAAGGGAACGGGTTCACCCGAGGGCCAGGGATCCACAAAGCCAGCTGAGCCCCCCTTGGGGTCCGTCTGTGGTGGGGGGCTCAGCCAGACCCCTCACACCAGCTCCTTCCATCCAGCCTCGGCACGTGTTTCTATGTTTGCATGCAAATAAACCAGCCGTTTCCCTCTCAGCTCCCCTTCCTCCCCTTTTTGTTCCCAAAAGATCAAAAGGACCCTGAAAAAAAATTGAAAAAATTGAAAAAATAAATTGTGGCAAATGTGATACAAGTGTTAAAAATAGTTATTTGCTTGGTTTGCTCAGTGGCAGTGGGAGACTTCAAGCAGCCTGCTGGGTGGCCTGAACGAACAGGCATGAACACCGCTGCCTTGGTGCTGCCAGTTTGGAGGATTTCTGCAATACTGAAGCTCTGGCTGCAGGAATCAGCTTATTCCCTGAAAGCATCAGGTTTCAGCTTTCTGAATTTTTTTTTTTTTTTTCCCCAGCCCTTATAGCTGCAAAAAAAAGATTGAAAGCACTGTTCACTCCAGAAAGGAAATAAAAGCAATCTCTGACTCCTGTGCCTGGGATCTCCTGAACCGAGGACAGGCAGGAACCGTCGCATCTCGCCTGCTGCCTTTGCCGGGCAGCATTTCCCACCCGTCCCTCTCCACCGCCCTCCCCGTGAATTGCACTTGGCAGGCGATGGGAAGAGGTGCCATCCCTGCTCAGTGTCCAGGGAGTAAAATCCAGTTTGTGCATGAGCAGTGAGGTGCTGGTGCAGTCATGCGTTGCCTGCCCGAGGCCAGAGGGGATGCGAGAGAGCAGCGATGTCCCGGGACACTGCAGGAATGTCCTGGGACAGCTTGGCCTGGCAGATCGAGTCTTGGGGATGCAGCTATTCCCTGCTCGCCCTTGAGTCCTTTTCACAGCCTCAGCACCCACAAAAACACAGGGACCCCTAGAGCCAGCACTGATACGAAGATGCTCAAGCAGCAGCGATGTATTGCTACATGGTGCCCACTCGTGTGCTGGCAGCAGGGCAGCGAGAAGATAGAGGTGAGGAACACCTTCACAGCGACTGCTGTCAGTGCCTGGAGGTGGCCCAAGAACTATGCCCAGGCACAGAGCATCAGACACAGCCGACAAGTCTGCTCCTGAGTTAACTACAGCTAATTCATTACAGCCCTTGGGCCAGAGAGGAACAAGGATGCTAAATGGGGAGGGAAGGCTCAGGGCTGCCCACGACACCATTTATTTATTCCAGGAATGTTTCCATTTAGGAAATTTCTCTACCCTTATGATACAATTAAAGCACAGGAGGACTTCTGGGTTCTACCTCAGAAATTGCTATTCACCTCGCTGCAGAGTTTTAACAAAGCCTTTAGAGCCTTGCATAGGGCAGCTGGTCTGTGCTTGGCTCATTTAGGGAAGATGCTGCTGCTGCTCTGCCCCCACGGATCTCCTCCCTGCCTGTCTGCTCCTTCTGCCTCCTGCTTGCGCAGCCAAATAACGAGCTACTTTGTATAAGGTCAGCAAAATGATCCCTGCCGACTCTTCCCTGCTTAACATATGGGAAGGTCAGAGGCAGAGGCACAGACACAGCAGATCTGCTGGGATGCCTGAGAGGGGAGACTTCCCCATCACCGCCTCCAGACCTGCAGCATTTGGGTCAGACTCTAAGCATTAACCATTAGTTTGGGGGATCAACGTGGATGCAGAGCAATACTTCATCTAACAGAACAGATCTGGGTCGGTGTTTTCACCCACCCAGTGCCATGAACATGTAGATGTGAGCTAAGATCTCTCTCCAACGTAAGATGCAGTCTTGCTGCAGCCCTCGTTCACATTTTGTGACCCTGCAGTATCACAGTGATGGGACCCATTGCTCTACGTTAGGCAGCCAACAAGTCCTGCCTTCCCAGTGAGGCACCCTGAGGTTCAACACCCCCATCAACAAGGTACTGAGATCCCTTGGGTTCTCTTAGCTTCACAGCATCACTTGGTGTCCCAAAACAAGAAGGACAGGAGATTGGGCAGGCTCCATCATGGTGCCAGAAACACTCTTGCAGGAAAATACCAGGGAAAACAGGCCCTGCAAGGAGATTTCCACAGCCTTGTCCATGAATCCTGAGATTCAAGCTCCCCAGAAGGTTGTCTTCATCACTGCAGAGTTTCAAGGCCATACAGGAATGTATTTTGCCTCAATGATCAGCAGCTGTATGAGGATAGGGTTTCTCTTTGAGCTTTAATTTGAACCACTTAGATAAGACCAATCACATTAAGAAAGGGAATTAATCTTCTAATTTCTAAAAGGTATTTGCTAACAAATTTTGTCTCCTACCAGCCTGGCTGTGCTGCATACATATTT
>Ga0181612_134199_pt1 | contig 14969 bp, 11 predicted proteins | sample HoacroProtozoa21_FD_119630 | JGI IMG/M metagenome (GOLD analysis project Ga0181612, IMG submission 119630) | Hoatzin crop microbial communities from Cojedes, Venezuel. Combined Assembly of Gp0051906, Gp0051904, Gp0051908 | reverse complement strand
GGGAAGGACTCACATTGGAGAAGTTTGTGGAGAACTGTCTCCTGTGAGAGGGACCTCACGCTGGAGCAGGGGCAGAGTGTGAGGAGTCCTCCCCCGAGGGACAAGGAGCAGCAGAGACAACGTGTGATGAACTGACCGTTACCCCCATTCCCCATCCCCCTGCACCGCTCGGGGGGAGGATGGAGAGAAACGGGAGTGAAGTTGAGCCCAGGAAGAAGGGGGGGGGGGGGGGAAGGTGTTTTATAAATTAAACTTTCCTTTTCTCCTCAAGTTCAGTCTGTTTTGTCCATGATAGCAACTGGTGAGTGATCTCTCCCTGTCCGTTTTGACGTGCACCTCGCATTTATCCAGGCCAAACCAAAACACAGGACAAGACCTTGCCAAAAAAATTAGTAAGGATAAATTTCTGTCATTGTTTTCCAGTCAGTGTCACAGATGTTTTTTAATGCTGTGAGTGGAAATGGCTGAATGATTTCAAAGATGTTTATATAGTCCTACAATATGTGAATTTTTTTAGGGAGGATTGTTTGCACCACACGTTGAACACATGTACTAATGGATTTTTTCTCTAAGGTAGAAACAATGAAATCAATCCATTCTTACAGAAGAATTCCAATAGCTTAGTTCCATGTGTGTCTTGTATGCAATTGACACTAACATAGATGCCTTAGCTCTAAATTAGATAGCCTGAAATAATGCGATTAAAACACTGGCAATCAAAAAATCAGAGTAGTTGAGGATGAGAGGCCATTCTGGAGGTCTCTAGTCTAACTCCACTTCTTAAAGGAGGATCAGGGGCACAAGGTTTCTCAGGGCCATGTCCAGCTGGGTTTTGAATATTGCAACGGGTGCAATATTCTAATGGCAATCCATGCCAGTGTTTGATCACCTGCACGGTGACAAAATAAGCAAACAAACCCCAAAACCCAAATAAGTTTAAGTGGAATTTTGTGAATTTTAGTTTCTGCTCATTGCCTCTTGTTCTGTCACTGTGTACCACTGAGAAGACCCTGGCTCTGTTGTCTTTGTTTCTATGAGCCTACTATTCTCCAGGCGTAACAGTCCCAGGTCTCTTATGTACTTCTCATATGTCAGGTGCTCCAATCCCTTAACAATTTTGGGGAGATAATCACATCCCTTAGCCTGCTGGCAGTGCTCTCCCTAGTACAATTCAGTACTCAGTGCACATTGCCCAGGATACTGGGAGATTTAGTGTGGTCTCCAGATTTCAGCATCTGCTGTCGCTGCTGTCTGTGTAGCATCACTCAAATTGTATTTATTGCTATCATGACAGAATCTACCTAAGTGACTTCTTAGCTGCGTTTCTTATTGCCAGCAGGGAGATTTTGTTATATGGCTGTGAGTTATTCTTAAGTGTCATTGCACTTTGCTCTTGATTCTGATTTGTTATTTGGAAAAAAAAAGGAGAGGAGCGTCTATTTCTTTATGTTTTTGTTCTTAAAAATAATTTCAATAGTTCTGTTGGTATAAAAGTGAAACAGCAGAACGGTGAGTTTGGCCTGTATTTATTTGAATACAGGAATAATCAGGTTTCATGGTCAAAGGTGAGTCTCTTCTAGGAAAAGAGTGAAATGGAGCAGAGGATGGGGGACAGAAAACAAGTTCTTCCCTGATGGGCGTTATCTATGGTACCTGTTTGGATTCCTTGCTGGTTTCTTTCCTTGCGGGCAAAGAGGGAAACTTCTAGTCTTTTTGGGCAACAGCTTATTGCTGCAGAGTTCTTAATAATGTCCTAGCTTCCACTTCTGAGCAATGAAAGAAGTTGTTCAGTGCCATCCGATCAGCATGGCATCTGATTAAAATGAAGCTGATTTTGTATGAATCTGATATTTTTTTGTTTGATTTTAGTGGGAAGTATCTCCAAGGTATTTGCTAGACTATTTGAAGTGCACTTTTGTATTACATTTCTTATAATTAGACTTTGCAGTATAAATTTCATTTTAGTAAGACTGCAGTAGTTGTACATTCAGTATGTTGAGGGCATTTCTCAGTGTTCTGTTCCGAAGTGTATAGCCTGTAGTTTCACATCTCTGTTACAGCAGTATTTTACGTGGAATTCAATATAAATGAGATATTTAAACAGGAACTATCACATAATTAGAGCACTTGGCTCATCAGGAGGTTTTCTCAAAGGTTAAGGAATTCTGTTGAAAGGCAATCAATAGATATTAATAAAAATAGTTTGACAAATTAAGTCTTAATTTTTAGTTTCTGAGTAGCTTGAATAGTGCGTACTGCACAGAAATCTAAATTGAGTAGACTAAATGCATGTAAGCAGAATGGCTTAATAAATCTCATTAAATGTTGTAAGTGATAATTGTACTATGTTTGTGCCGAAACAGTTGCCTTTGGTGTTGATTGCTGGTAAATCTGTGGTGAAAACAAGGATTCATGTCAAAATTGATAAGAACACTAAAATAATGGATATTGCATCAGCGTTGGTAAATTGGGCAGGTAATCCTTGAAGCACTTTGCCTGTGAGTGATAGACAACCATGTTCGTTTAGTCTCAAGCTAATAGTTTATTAGAAGAACCTCTGTATTTGAATACTGAAGCTGAAATTCATTGGGGTAGTACCACAGAACCACAGAACAGCTGAGGTTGGCAGTGACCTCTTAGTCTTAATCTCCTGCTTAAGCATGGTCAACCAGACCATATCTAGTTGAGTTTTACCTCCATATGAGAGGTTGTGATGGAGGCTCCACAACATTTTTGTGCAAGCTGACCCAGTGTTTGACCACATTTGCAGTAAAATAAGTTTTTTCATGTGTTCAGGTGGAATTTCCTGTTTTTTAAGTTGTGCCCATTGTCTCTTGTCGCTGTATACCACTGAAAAGCATCTGTCTCCATCTTCTTTACACCCTCCCATCGGGTATTTTTATACACTTGGCTAAGATCCCCCTGAGACTTCTCTTCTCCAGGCTGAACAGTCCCAGCTTGTGCAGCCTCTCTGTGTATGAAAGAAGCTTCAGTGCCTTCTGCATCTGTGTGGCCTTTGCTGGATTTGCTCCAGTATGTCCATGTCTCTCTTGTGCTGGGAAGCCCAGAACTGGACATACTACTGTGGATGTGTCTCACCAGTGCTGAGCAGAGGGAAGGATCACCTCGCTTGGCCTCCTGGCAGTGCTCTGCCTAATGGTAATTTTAAGCAGATGGTTAATACACTCTTGAGTTTAATCAAAATGTATCTTTTGTAAAGCATTTTGAACTATATGACTAATCTTTCGAAGTTTACTCAGTACCATTGATGTTGAGATGATCATCCAGAACGTAGGTAGTGGAAAGTTGAGTATCTTTGTGAAAAATATCCTGTCAAATAAACCCTATCCTGAAAATCATAACACACTTCTTTTTTTCCATTTACAAACTTGTTATTTGAAAGTACATACTGGCAAGGGAAGTGTAGTTGTAGTCACGCACTAAAGCGTTTGACAAAAGAGCAGTGGAACATACTGCGGGAGATTTTATGCATTTTAGTCTAATTAAAAAGACAAACAAAAAACATCCAGACTCTTGTTGCCAGAGCTACCGCTCAGGATGAGACATTGCAAAGATAAAGAAGGTTTTTGAGTATGGGTTGGCCTGCAAACACATCCCCAGCCCCTGTTTTCAATTGGAGGAATGAAGCTCTCAGTAGTAGATCACATTTTGATTAAAAGCTCCAACACCGAAGCCAAGCCTTGCATACAAGAAAAGCATGCAGGGAGAACTGTCACAAAACGGTGACGTGTGGACTCTCAACCCAGGTGGTATTTAGATGGAAGTTCCAAGTATATACAATCTACAAAAGGCATAGTGCTCCAGAAACAAGGCTTGGCACACTGCAGAGCAGACCTCCCTGGGCTGTGTGTACTGGAAGGGAGCCATCTCCCATGAGGTCCTTTTCCACCAGGTTCCTGTCTGCAGCTGACCAGGATTTTTGCCCTACTTTAAGGGGTGAAGAAGAGATGGAAGGAGGAACAGAAAAAAGTGATTTCCCTAGTAATGTGGTGTGTCTGTGGCCCAATGTGTTTTAAACTGGCTTCAAAAAAGTAGGTAGAATAAGCCAATTACATTTTGCTAGATCTGGCAGAAAAATAGGCAGCACATAAAATCTGTGGAGAGCTTATGTTAGCAGCTGAGGGAAATTGCTCTTTGCATAGGTACTCCAGTGTTGTCTGGAAAAAGAAGCCTGCAAATAATTCAACCACTTTGAAAGAAAGATGTCTTGGTGGGCAACAGCTGTAGCAGATTAAAACAGCTAAATCCAGTACATGACACATCGAGATCTAATGGAATAAATATTGTGGTACACAACTGCATGCACATTTCACATCCATTAGTACCTCTGAAGTGGTCCAGGTGCCTGCAAGACGTGCTGACATTGCTGCTAGGCTGTTTGTAGTGAAGTTCCACATTATATTGACTTTATTGTTCAGTACTGTTCATTTTTGTCTGCTGAGGAAAGATCTGGAGATCTGCAGTTTCTGTGAGGCCATGCAAGTGCTGGTTAGAACAAAGCGGTGTTTTCTACAGAGTCAAGTGTTATGCTTGTCAGGTGCTCATCAGCTGCAGAACAGGCTTGGCCCCGTCCTGGACTCCTTGGTTCTATCTAAGCTCAAAGAGCTAAGTGCTTAAAATAGGTCTGTCACCACCTGTTTTATTTTTTACCTGTATTTGCATGTTTTAAAACATATAAAACTTACATGGTTTATTTTTATAATTACTGGTAGATTGTTAGTGCCCTTAAGAGAGTTCCTCATATTACATTTTTTTTGTATGTATGCTATTATTTTGCCAAATATTAAATCAGAGATCTGTATGTTCTTGTCTTACTCTTAAGAAAGGAACTTTTTATACTTTTAAAAGACGTTTTTATACTTTTAAAAGACACCACTCATTAAGAATTATCAATAAGGCTCAGGGATTAATTGCTTTTCTGTTTTGCTAGAAATGGGGTGATAGCTTTATAGATTCACTTTCTTCTTTGTTTAGTTCTTGGCTTCTGTAAAGTAAGTAGTTTTGATATTTTTGAAGAGACCAGACAACCTAATTTCTCATAAAATTTAGACTTAAGAAATAAATGTTCTTAAAGTACCACTCCTGTTTATGTTCCCCTTTTATATAATATAGTATATTCCTGGGGTTTTGTGCAGGAGGATGTGACTCAACAGCATGGAAATGACTTACTAAAATAAAAGTGCCAGAAGGAAGCTGATTCTTTAGCTGAAAAGGCAAATTGGTCTTCAATGAGATGATAATTCTGGCATCCTAGGAGATTCAGATTAGAAGATTTTAGACTTCTTAGGCAAAAACGATCAGATGGAAAACCTGGTGGTGTTCAGGTTAAGTTAATGCAAGCTCTAAATGCAGTGCAGTTCTGGAGTAAAAGAAACAGAAATTAAAAGATGAACATTGAAACCCAGAGACAGATGGACATTGGTGTTGTTTCTTTCTTTTCCCTGTAAGTTCTTCTCCGAATTTTTTTTTCAAAACTATTGATATAAAGGGCTCATTAAACAAAGAAAAAATCAACAAGATTTGTAATCACATTTGCTTACCTTTTTCTCCCCATGTATGTTTACTTATATTTATAATAATGAGTTAGGGAAATATTTTTTTTTATACTATAAAGAGATGCAGTAGTTCATAAACCTTTTCCTTTTTCTCAGTAATTAATTTTGTTATGCTCAGATACAGAAGAGTGCCCAAATGTTTCTCTGAATAAATTTAATCTTTCTAACTGGGGAAAGCTGCTATTAGTGGCTCAGAAATTTCTTTTCACTCTGTAACTCTGTGGGATCTGATGCCTTTGTATGCTCATTGTCTTTTTACTTAAAATCTCCATAAGTTATTTTCTTAAGGGTGCAAGATCTGATCTTTGCTGTTCAGCTCTCCATTCCAGATGCAAAATTCTCTTAGGTGTCAGTGTGGAATAATGTATCTACTCTACTTTCTTAACCATTTTTTCTGTGCAGTCCCAGAATACTAAATGAACTTGTTAAGGTTTTTTAACTGGTATGTATATACAGCTAGTGTTGCCTTGAACAAATATACTGTGCTCTTAAGTATGTTAAAGACTGAGAACTGTTGGTAGAAGTGGGCACAACTCTGAAAGTAGAAGAATTGTGCTGGTATACATGAGATGAGATTCTAATTTTTCTTTTTTCAGCAAAGGAGTACTCACAGAATCCCATTTTACCTGGGTAAGCATAATAACTAAATGTTTTAGCACTTAATTAGTTTGGTTTATTGTTGTTGTTTTTTTCAAATAGAGATATAATTACAGAAACTTCTGAATAAGTTTATAGTTGAGGGGTTTTCCTATTAAGCTACTGAATAAATGCAGGATTTATTGCAAGGAGTAAGCAAAACAGGGGAATTATGCAAGATAATATGATAAATTGGGAATCAGAGTTTGGAAGAACAAAGTTCATTATTGAACTTCTATGAAAATTATCAGGCAAAATAACAGGGAGAAAAAGTCCTTCAATTCTCAGAGAAAGAGTTTTATTTGATAACCCTTCAGCATAAGTTAGTAAGATATTGGCGTAATTTGGATAATGAATGAACTGAAATGATGTTGCTATATGCCAGCTCATGAAGAGCCACCTGAGGTGTGTCTCGCCTTTCTTCCCTCATGTCAGGATAAGGTCAGCTTTTAGTTTGGACTTGCTGCTGTTTAGTCAGACGTGCCTGAGCTGCACCAGCTCATGTCAGCTGTTAATAACCAGGCTGAAGGGGCCCCACTGCTGCCTCTCTTATTCCCTCATTTACCTGGTAAATTATCTGAGATGGTTGTTGTGGGGGTGAAAAGACACTATATGCCATGTGCTCATCATTACATGCACTCATGGCTGCTGGATCTTGGCACACGTGGAGAGAGGTACATCCACTCCATTGTGGCACTGGGTGTTATTCAGGATGAGTTTTCACACTTCAGCTATTTAATGGCAAGACGCACGAGGCACCTTTTTTCTTTTCTTTTCTTTTCAATTTAGCCTCAGAATGGATAATGGGGACTTAAGTAATAAGCTGACTACATGAAGAATATGAATAATATCATTTAGAGATACTGGGAGTTTTTAATGTTGTATCACAGTTGTACAGCTTTCTCAGTTTGATGATGCTATAAAATAATTAATAATAATTCAGTCATATTTATGTTATAATATTAATGACCAAAACGATTAGGGCATGAGATTCTGTTCTAAATTGTCGTTGCAGAATTAATAATTCAAATGTATTACTTGAACTGAACACCTGCTTGAGAAGTGCCATTGCTCCATGATTTAGGAGAGTCAACATATTATTTCCTATGTTAGGAAAAAAGCAATCAATGAGATTTAAATTAACATTTTCAGCTGGCCCTCTCTCTAGCTATATCTGTAATGTTAGAATATCGAATTAGAATATTAGAGGTACAAACTCTCCAGTCATCCATACCATCTTCATTTTGAATCATGCACTGGACTTACATTCCACTGTAAACCAGTCTGGAGAAGCACATGCAAGGGGTTGACTTGGACATGAGCTTGATTTTTTGTCTCTGAAACTAGAAAGGGTGAGGTAGAATTCAAGCTACATGATTTGGTGAAGCCACACTTAGCTTCCTTGGTATTTATGATGTTATTCAACTTACGTGTCTCTTCATGCATAATTAGTGGAAATATGCATAGTTCCACTCTTCTGATCTATGCTTTCAACAAATATCTAATTCAAATATGCATGAATGCATGCAAGGTTTTAATGTTTTTTCAAATGGATAGGTACAAGACATGCATGTATAATCTACTTTGTTATCTGTCCATATGCATAAAACTCTTGATATCCTACACTTCTTCCCTTCTCCTTTTCTAACAGACTAACAGGGGTGGTCAGAATAGCCTGAAATATTTAGAATCATAGAATCATAGGATCATAGTATCATAGAGTCATTAAGGCTGGAAAAGACCTCTAAGATCAAGTCCCACCATCAACCCGTCACCACCACGCCTGCCAAACCATGTCCCAAAGTGCCATATCTACATATTTTTTGAACACCTCCAGGGATGTTGACTCCACCACTCCACTGGGCAGTCTGTTAAATAATTTAGGTTTGCCATACAAGCATTTTCTACATACGGAATGGGATACAAATGCTCATACTTCAAATCCTCATGGAGATGCTTCAAACATTGCATTTCAATTCATATACACCTCTTTCTTGCCCTCCGTCTCTACATCACTGCATCCACACAAGCATATAGTGTTACAGAAAGATGTGTAACTGTCATGTATGTAATGCATTTGTTATTCCTTTTACCCACCAAACAGAACATGGGAAGAAATACGACTTGCAGCTATTTATCACATATGAAGTCCCTCACTCAGGAAGATGGTGTTGGGACCAGTGCACGTCTGCATGCATTCAGAGCTTCTGTTTCAGAGGGAAAGTCCAAGATATCTGTAAATGCCAGAGTCCTTTCTGTAAATTACAGCCAGTATGTTTTGTAGTTCCTCATGGCTTTGAACAGCAATGACTATTTGGCTTCTGTTGACTACATTTGCTCAACGGGTCTTTCTACCTGCAGATTTCAGAAAAAACTAGAAAGGAAAGAATAGCTGCTGCTGTGGTAAACGCCTTAAAGTTATTTTTTCTTCTAAACATACTTAACAGTTTTCATGGAGTCTGATATATTTTTTTATGTAAAGAGAAACAGGACAGAGCGAAGTTTCTCTTGTCCATGCAGGTATCTGTGTATCTAAGTGGAGTGATGCCCGTGATATGTGAAGTGCTTCACTCTTCAAGTTTATATCTGGAAGAAAGAGAGCTGACAGCACAAAGCAGACAAAACAGTAGCCAGTACTGAACTGATTCTGCTAAGTAAGGAGAATCTATGAGAATAAGTCAGGTACTGCTGAAATATCTTAGAGATTTGCTAGTTTCTTCACTGTATTGGAGGAGGCCTGTATTTTAAACTAACTTGCAACACTGCCAATTCAGTTAGCTGTCAGAGGTATGCCAAGATGTTTGCATCCAGTTAGAAGATAGTTTGTGCAAAGTATACATTTCAAACACAATGGATTTTTTTTTCCAAGTGCAGTATTTTCAAGTATATATTTCTTAAGCCTTTCGAAGTGCAAACAATGGGAACATCTTGAGAGAGTTGTTAGAGACTATTAACAGAGGAAGAGGTCTGAATTGTTTGTTGTTAAAAAGGAATAGAGGCGGTGTAATGAGATGTGTGTAAAAGATAATGCAGTAGAATGCCAAGTTGTGAAGATTTTGTCTATATTGAAATAATGAATTCTTTATTTTTTTCTTATGTCTTTTAATTCACTTCTGTGTTTGTGATGCTAACCTTCAGGAACGTTTGCTGACAATGACCTGGTCTCATTTCAAACCTAGTTTGGAAGCAACTGCAGCTTCAAATGCATATGTAAGGCTTAATGAATTTGCTATGAATCAACAATTAATGTGCTTTATAAAACAAACAAACAAAGAAAACCCAACAAACACAAAGCAAGGCAAAAAAATTGATGGTAATTCCCAAATTGTCAGAAGTATTGTAGCAAAAGCCATCAATGGGGAAAATATGAGCAAGGTATATTTTCATTCTCCTTGCTTTCTCTGGTCTGGAGTGTTGTGGAAGAGATTCGATGCAACTATATGAAGAAGGTGTTGCTGTGGGATCTCAGGCAAAGAGAGCACTGCTCATCCAGTGAGAGAAAATGGAGGGTGTTAAGGCTGGGACTAACCAAAAAAAACAGTTCTTAGGTGTTAGTTTATTTAAAAGAATCCTTCAAGCAAACATTTCTTAGCTTCAAGTTGGATTTCACCAGGAGGAAGGGGCATGCACATGTAATTTTTTCTGTTTCAGAAGTTTATTCTGCAGAAATACCTGCATTCCTTGCTGTAACTCATAAAGTATTAAAGCAGCAAGCAAAATTAGACTATGTTAGCTGCCAAACTGGTCTTGTGGCCTCTGGCAGCTTGACACATTGTCCCAATTCCTGAGAAATAACAGAAGAGGGACAGTGCCTGTGAGGTTGCAGTGGGGAGGCCAAAGAAATTGTCTGCAAAGTTGTTCAGCCGCAACGTCCAAGTGCTGGAGCTGTTTATGCACAAACCAACAAGTTGCATTAAATTAAGGTGAAAATTAGATTCTCAGTGAGAACCTACAGTGAGTACAGACATCAGTATTTTGGGGCTCAGTGGAATATACTTGTACAAGTATTAATGTTGTTTAAAAGGCATCGTGAAACCCAAAACACACCGTTTTCAGGTATTCAAATGGACTCTTTGTGTTTAGTTCTGCACACAAAACTGCTGTTCTTGTGGTAGGTGAGTCCTTCCACTATATTAAGCAGCTTTCTGCTGTTGGGACAGTATGAACAAATAGCATTCCTACTGTGGCAAAGAGAGTTGTTATCATTAGTAGAAATTCTTGGCTACATAGATATGCCTGAGCGAAGGTCCTGAGGAGCTGTCACAGCCCTGTGCTGGCACAATATCTGCATATCCTCAGGCAGTGCTATGATCAAGGCTTGTAACAGAATTGTGACTGTGGATCAGGTCTTCAAGCCCTTGGAAACAACTAAGAAACCATTTTTTAAGAGCTGAACCTCAGTGTATTAGATTGTTATTATCTAGAAATATAAAACACCATGGGCAGTTCTGAGTATGGCGAAGTAAATTTGAACTGGCATCAGATTAAACAAAAGGCTTTCTTGAAGATGTCTTATTGGGCTTCTCAAAGTGAAAGTAAGGTGGAGCAGTAAGGGTGTAAAATAATACAAAGACAGAGATATGCTAACGTATTTCAGTATAAATGTACTCATGCTGAAAGACAGAGAGAGGTATATCTTGATTAAAAATTCTTATTACTTTCCTCTGCTTCTTAGGCAGGTCAGCTTTTTAATCATCAGTTATATTGTTCATCATGAACAGTCTGATGAGGCCAGAATTTGGTAAGATTAGTTTTTGCAAATAGCAAAACTGCGTAGCTACAGTCATTTGATTTATTCAAAAATATGACTGAATGGGCTATAATTTATAAGGGGAACTATAATGGTCATAAAAAGAAAATGTTTAATTTCAGCTTCTGCTTTTCCTGGCATGAAATAAGAAACATCTGCAGGAGTCATTAGCTCATAGCTGAACAATACATTAGCCTAAGTCAGCAACAAAAGTAAACGGTGGATTAAGTTTGTCCTCACTAGTGGTGTCATTGGGATCAGTCTTAGTTATATGAAAACAACAGGCCCTGACCAATGTAGCACAAACAAAGTAATTAAATATATCAATGAATGCAAGTTGTGGATACTTCCAAAACATCCATACATTCATCACTTGGCCTCTCAGGGTGGAATAGGGGACCTGAGTACTTTCAAAGAACCAGTAACTCAAAATTAAATACGTTAATTATGTTTCAAGTATTGCAACTGAATATATGAATGCCCAAAGACCATAAAACAGAAAGTTTCCTGGAAGAAGGAATGTGAATATTAAATTAGCAGGCTATAAATCTTAATACTATTTCGAATTGGGATTTGTTAAGCATTTCTTTCTTGCATCTTGCAGTTAAATACTGAAAGAATTATTTTACATAGTTCTTGTCTGGCCTTGCTGAAATCAAACTGATAGCAATACTTTTAGAGAAATATCCGATCCTTGTTTAGGAAAAGAAGTATTAAAACTGTAATAATCTGGTTAATCAGAATTGAATTAAATGGCATATTTTTAATATTATTTCATTTGCCACTGAATTTAATTTCATACTCTGTAACAAACAGCATTGTATCCATATTTCTCATGAGCTGTGTTTATTCAAAAATGGCCTGTAGTAGCTCCATTGTTCTTCTTTGAGTTGGCAGTCCTAAATCACGGCCCTGTTTATTGTCTAGCAGTTGCCTTTCTTTGCAGATTTTCTTGTCTACTTCAGGTCTGTAGAGCTGGTTGTCCTGTGAGACATGTGATGTTGCTGAATGCCTTTGGCCTTCTCAAGAACAAAGCTACATGTTGTGTGATGGAGTCGCTTCACTTGGTGGGACAGGTCTTTCTAGAATCTGGGAAGTCTGTTGGTGGAGTGGGAGAGGAGGTGGGATTTGTGGGTGAGACTTAACAAATATAGTTTGTTTGTACCTTTACAGTCTTCACTACAATATGTGGGTAGGAAGGAGATGATTTAGCTTTATAAACACAGAATTTTTTTTTCTTGTCATTAACCAGCATGTGGTACATGAAACACAGTGGCAATGGTCTGTCTGATGAGAACTGGAGCAACATAAAGAATGTGATTAACAGAAAACCAGAGTGCAGAACAGTGAAACATAACTACAGTGGCCTACCTGGTGGGAACAAAGGGAGTGTGATTAAAAGCAATCAAAACGGCCTAGAAAAGCATCTGAGTAATAGCACAAGAGAGGGGGAAGGAACTGATTCCACAGTTCAAGTGAAATTCAGGAAAATGAACTTTTGCTGATTAGTAAGTGGCATGTGTAATCTGTAGGACTATGTGATCTGTAGGACTGCATATTTCCACTCTTTGGGAATATGGAAACTATTGAAGAACCTGGCGTAGGGTCCTCAAATCGTTTGTCAGGGCAAAATGGTGACACAGGAACTGAGAATACAGGTCTCACGCTTCAGGGAAAGTGGAAAATATGCTCAGTTTATGGGATTGTATGGTAAGCACTACATTTAGTAACTGATGATTTAAGCATTTTCCAATGAACTGAAGCACATTCATAGTACTTGGGGTTTTTTAAGATTTTTTTTTTAGTATATGTGCACTGTAAAATTTTCAACAAGTATTCATAGTCCATTATTCACAGGCATGCAACTTGAATAGAATTGGATTTCTGATTGGTTGGGATTCATCAATATTAGGACCAGAACAGACCATTAGGAAATAAAGTATGACCTCCTGTAAATCACACCCAAATATTGCTGCATTAAGCCCAAAGAGTCAGACTACTTTGCATTTCTCAGGAAGCTTACAAATGTGATGTACACAGAAAGAAGTGGGGATTTTAGATATGGAATTTGATGAGGACAGAAGACCAGACAGCTGGCAGTCTTTGCTCTAAAAGTGGCTGGAAAATGCCATTGTTTTGATTATGCATATTTCAGGGTAATTTTTTTTCCTGACCATTTACATGACTGCCACTGTGGTACAATATACAGTTACACCTTCATGTAGAAACACCACTTCGTGTTTCAAGATGCATGTCTCCAATTTACTGAACTTTGTTTTCTTTGTCAGTATGTTGTGTTTAAAAAGAAAACAAAAAGCTTTTCAGCATCAGATTTATTTTCTATATGTAAATAGTTCAGGTGCTGCTCTATTTATGTTTCCATCACCTCAGTAACAGAACTCTCTAACCTTTATTTCTGATTATTTCTAGTGTTTCTTATTCTGGTAACATTTCTGAGGTGTTAATTTTCTCGTTCTTTTATATGTTCAAGTCTGGTGAAATGTAGGCACAAGAACTAGATACCTTATTCCAAATCTGTTTTAGCAGTGTTAGAAGAAGAAGCAAACTACTTTAATGTTGTTTTTTTTTTTTTTTAAGATTTGTTATGTCTCTGTATCCAGGAATCTCATTTACTGTAATATTTCCTCCTAATATTAAAAAGGAGTGGGTGAGATGATGGAAAATGGACTGTATGACACACAGCAAAAGAATTCTTTGATCAGTGGGTAAATATAGATTGCTAATGAGAAAGCTATGGAGCAAGAAAATGTATTATTCTGTCATGCAGTCATACAGCGGAATCATCGTCATGTAGGCAACAGGATATTGCAAGCTGTACTTAGGACTGTGCAGAGTACAGTAACAACAGCAGTCCCAGCTTGAAAGAAGAGGAGAGTGCAGGCGCGTGCATTCAAACACAGTATAAAGTTGTGTAATTCAATGTGATGGAGAGAAGCTCAATACAGAAAAAAGTTTCCCGTAAATATTCCAGTAGTAATGTTGACAGATAAAAGGATGAGCACTATGAAACGCCTTAGCATTTTGAAATAACACCAGAACTGATCAGCAGCTTAACATCAGGGATAAACTGAAGGTTCTGCTTTTACCCCGGACAACTGCAATAGTTATTTAAAAACAAGTATTAGTACTGGCTGTTATACTGTATAGTGTGACCCAAACAAAAATGGATGAGAAGGTGTAAGTTCTTCTGGATATTTCTGACCATCTTCAACTCATTTTTGGAAGATGTTCCTGAACATGGACTCTTTGTGGGTCCAGATGTATTCTTGGTCAGCATAACATCAGATACAACTGGAATTATGGTGTTGGCATTCTTATGGAAAAGATATAGGAAAAAGCAATCTTTTATAGTGATATGAGGTGATGGCAACCTGTAAATACGATTTTATTGCAAAGCAATATATATGTACACATATATAACAGGCTCATGGTTGCAAGAGGTGATGCAGACCACAGGACATGTTTGGGATATCTTTCTGAAAGGCTTAGAAGAACCTTATTCACTTTGTGGTTTGGTGTAGGAGAGCTGGAAGAAGTTTGGTGTATGAGCAACCTAAGAACTAGTGTCACTAACATCACAGGTTGGAAACAAATCCCCAGACCACAGTACTAATCCAAAGTATTTGGGACACTTATTCATGGAATATCATACTTGAAGATGTACACAGCATACAGAAAAAAATAAAACAAGGAATCTAATTGGTTTGAAAGATTTCCATCAGGAGTTTTTTTGAATAGTAATTTCAACTTCTATTAAAAAAACAAACAAACAACATCCCTCTTGTCACTATGCAGTGAAGAACAAACCATACAGGAAACAGACTAGAGGTACCCTTTAAAGGCTTCAAGGTGACTAAGAATCACAAAAGGACTTTCAGAAGATAAAGGAGAGGAAACATGGACAGAAAACATTTTGGTTTACTTGTTTTCAGTTTACTGATTCAGTTTTTATGGGTAACATGGATTTACTGTTAACTTCTTTCCTC